>Ga0137307_100738_pt1 | contig 37294 bp, 35 predicted proteins | sample NAcewD2O_March_2_FD_97180 | JGI IMG/M metagenome (GOLD analysis project Ga0137307, IMG submission 97180) | Mouse cecal microbial communities from Vienna, Austria - N-Acetylglucosamine amended D2O_March | ecosystem: Host-associated > Mammals > Digestive system > Large intestine > Cecum | place... | reverse complement strand
ATTGTGATTAATAGATTGAATAACTTTCAACTTTTGTCAAAGTTCACCTGTGGAGTTTCTCCGGATTGCCCGATTCAAGATGTAATAGATTTGTAAAAGATTGTCGACAGAGTGAAATTTTATTTGCACAATTCGTTTTTTGTGCTTAAATTCGTGGCAGACATAGGGCACATATGTATTGACGATTATGATTTATGATGATTTCTATAATTTCATTCGTTGCGAGTCGATAGTCTCGGCCCATACATATGATGCGTATAAGCGAGACCTTGAGCAGTTCCGCCGTTTTCTGACCGCGGAACTTATGCATGCCGATGATAATCCGCTGACTGCGACTTATGCTGATTTGCGACTGTGGGTGGCATCGTTGGCCTCGCGAAATTTTACCACTGCCACAATTTTGCGAAAGATGTCGGCGCTTCGAGCGCTATATGGCTATCTGATGCGCTACAAAGGTCTTGAGGTGAATCCGGCCGCACGCCTTGTGGCACCTCGCGCGCCCCATAATCTGCCTGATTTTGTGCGAGAGGAAGAGACTGCCCGTGCCATCGACGCGCTCGATGCGGACTCGGACGATTTCGTGACGGCCCGTGATGCCCTTATCGTGGATATGTTGTACAGTACGGGAATTCGTGAGTCGGAACTTATAGGCCTGAAAAATGCCGATGTCGATGCCGCGAGGTGCGAACTAAAAGTGCTCGGCAAGCGTAATAAAGAAAGAATTATTCCTTTCGGGGCAGAACTCAAAGACATGATAGAGCATTATCGTATACTAAGAAGTGAATATGCGTCCGACGGCGATGCGTTTTTTGTACGTACCGACGGGCGTCCGCTCTACCGAATGCTTGTATACCGGGTTGTAAACTCGGCCCTGACAGACGCGGCCGTCAATTCGTCGCGCCGCTCGCCGCATGTGCTCCGGCATTCGTTTGCAACCGATATGCTCAATAACGGCGCCGACCTCGTTGCAGTGCAAAAGCTGCTCGGACATGCCTCTCTTGAAACTACGCAAAGATATACTCATCTTACATATCGAGAACTTCAACAGAATTACAAACTCGCACATCCACGTGCACAAAAAATGGAGGATTAACAATGGATGTAAGAATTCAACCTATCCACTTCGATGTTTCCGAGAAACTGGTGGATTTCATCAACAAGAAAGCCGACAAACTCGCACGTCGCTGTCCGGCCATCACAGTAGTCGATGTTACACTCAAAGTGGTAAAGCCTGAGACATCAAACAATAAGGAAGTTGTGGTACGTGTAACCGTGCCTCAGGCTCCTGAGGTTGTTGCAAACAAGGTTGCCGATACTTTCGAGGAAGCTTATGACCTCGCGCTCGAGGCTGTAGAACGTCAGATTTCAAAAAATAAAGACAAGAAATAACTCAGTCAGTTTCCTTTAAAGGAAATTTCGTAATAACATTGCCTTGGCGTGCGTGTTCATGAGTGCGCCGAGGCAATGTTTTAAGAGTCTTGATGGCTCGTGTATTAAAAATCGAACAATGAAGAAACCAATTTTTTTCACAGCATTTCTCGGTCTGGCCCTTGCGGCCTCGGCCGAACAGTTCAAAGTGATAGCACCGCTTCCCGCGGATGCCGAGGGCTCTGTAGCACGACTTGTGAATTTTGATACCGGCGATACGATTGACAGCGTGATAGTGAAAGACAAATGCGCTCGTTTTGAAGGCGTTGTCGACGAGGGTATTCTCGCTCGCATAATGGCAAATGGCAGCCGCACGCCTGTGTTCATTCTCGAGCCGGGCACTATTTCGTTCAATGAAAAAGAGGGTGCTGCTTTCGGTACAATGCTCAACGACCAGTTCCGTCAGTTGAACAAGGATATCAATGCCGTAATGCAGAGTGCGCGCGAGGCGGGCACCGATGAGGCAGCCCGTCAGGCATATGATAAGTATGAGGCCATGCTCGACAGCACGATAAATTCTAACACCGACAATGTGCTTGGTTACTATCTGTTCCTCAGCGGCAAGTCGCAGCAGATGGACGCATCCTCGCTCCGCGAAGCCTTCAAGAAATACCCGGCTTTCGCGCACTTCAAGCGCTCGCAGAGCATGCTGGGGCAGGCCGAGAGGCGCGAAGCCACAGAGCCCGGAAACAAATATGTGGATTTCTCAGTGCCCCAGCCTGATGGAAAAGTTGTAAAGCTCAGCGATTATGCGGGTAATGGCAAATACACACTTGTCGATTATTGGGCAAGCTGGTGTGGTCCGTGCATCCGCCAGACACGCGTACTGAAAGAAATCCAGGAGAAATATAAAGACGACCCCCGTCTGCAGATTCTCGGCGTGGCAGTCTGGGACAAGGTCGAAGATACCGAGCGAGCCATTGAGCAGCACAAACTTACCTGGCCCTGTATTGTCGATGCCCAGACTATTCCGACCGATATCTATGGTATTATGGGTATTCCCAGCATCATGCTCATCGGACCGGACGGAACTATTCTGAGCCGTGACAAGCAGGGCGACGAGCTCAAAGCTGATGTCGATGCAGCCCTTGCAAAATGAAGTGGCGAAACGCTACGATATACAGAAAACCGCAGATTGTATGTAGTCTGCGGTTTTTTTAGTTTTTCAACAATATAAAAGAGAAGGTGCGTGCCGAGTCAACTCCTGAAGCTCTTGCCGAGCAGTATTTCATGGGATTGCATCGGCTACAGCAGGGCGATTCGGCTATGTTTGTGCGACATACACCTGCGTCGGCAAGTTGCCTGACAACGACTCCCGGGAGGTCGACGTGAGGCTTTGCGCTCTTGTTCTCGAACACAAACTCTGCAGGAAATAAATCGGCTACATCGCGGCCTGTTTCAAAGCAGCATTGGTGAATGCAAGGGCCGATAAAAGCCCTTATTCGCTGAGGCAAGGCACCGAGTGCCTGCATCGAGTCTATTGTATTGCTTACAATATTGGCCACAGTTCCACGCCAGCCCGAGTGTACGGCGGCTATCGCGCCTGCGGTTTCATCAATGAGGAGCACCGGCACACAATCGGCAGTGTTTATGCCAATAGCGATATTGCGGCAGCTGGTGACAAGGGCATCGATATGCAGCAGTGTATCAATTTCGGCCGGTCCGTCGATAATTTTTACGTTAGGTGAATGCGTCTGGCGCGGCATTACTATTTGCTCCGGAGAAATGCCGAGTTCGTCGGCAAGGGCGAGCCTGCATTGATTGATGTGCGATGTGTCATCGCATGTATACGGGCAGATATTGAATCCTGAATACGGATTGCCTGCGACGGCTTCTGCTCCGCGTGATATGGTGGCTGCGACAAAGCGTGGCGATTCGGCAAGGATATCAATCACAGTAGCGTTTTTTAGTGGTCGAAAAAAAGCCGGCACGGCATTGTTGCAGCACCGGCTATTTTGAGGCGGATAAATTATATCAGATAGATTCGGAGATTCGTTTTGCTTCCCAACCGAGAGCTGAGGCACCGAGAACTGCGGCATCGGCTTCTTTGAGTTCGCTCAGAATTACCTTTGCCAGGCCTTTGAAGCATGGGAGCATGTTGCGCTCGAGAGCTTCGCAAACCGGTTTGAGCAGCAGATCGCCGCTTTTTGAGAGCCCTCCGAAGAGAATGAATGCTTTGGGAGCGGAGAAAGAAACCATGTCGGCCATGGCTTCTCCAAGAATGTTGCCGGTGTATTCGAAGACATCTTTAGCGAGCTTGTCGCCCTGGACGGCAGCATCGTACACGTCTTTCGAAGTAATGGCGTCGATGTCGAGGTGGCGGAGGATAGAGGGCTCAGTGCGAGCTTCGAGAAATTCGCGTGCAGTGCGTGCGACACCTGTTGCCGAGCAATATGTTTCGAGACAGCCGGTGCGTCCACAACCGCAAAGCCTGCCGTTGTTGCGCTTTACAATCACGTGGCCGAGTTCGCCGGCAAAACCGTTTGCTCCATATACCATCTGTCCGTTGATAACGATTCCCGAACCCACGCCGGTGCCGAGAGTAATCATTATAAAATCTTTCATGCCACGGGCCGCACCATAAGTCATTTCGCCGAGGGCTGCAGCGTTTGCGTCGTTGGTAATGGCCACGGGAATGCCGAATTTCTCGCTAACGAGTTCTGCAAGATTGATAGATGGCCAGGGGAGGTTAACGGCGTTTTCAATACGGCCGGTATAGTAGTTGGCGTTTGGTGCGCCTATGCCTATGCCTTGAATTTTGTCTGTCGCCTCGTTTGCTTCTATTAATTTTGATGCAGCTGCATACAGTTCATCAAGATAGAGGTAGAAGTCGTTGTGACGCTGTGTTTTTATCGACGAGCTGGCAATAACATTGCCGCGGGCATCAACGATACCGAATACTGTGTTTGTTCCGCCGATATCAATGCCGAGTACGTATGGTTTCATTAGGTTTTCAGTTTAATTAGATTTGCTTTTCAAAGTTACGATTATTTCTTTGACTAAGCAAATAACGCCTGGCAAAAATCGGCGAAATTGGCTCGGCCTGCACTTTGCTGTTGGTTCCATTTATTTAAAGCAGCAGTGCGATGCGGTAGACAGCAAAAGCCGCAAGCCATGCAATGGCAGTGTTGTAGACTATGCTGAATGCGGCATATTTCCACGAGTGGGTTTCGCGCCCAATGGCTGTCAATGAAGCTATGCAGGGGCAATACAGCAGAATGAATGTGAGGAAGCTGAGCGCTACGGCCGGTGTGAAATCGGGCTTGCCAGTCAGTGGGCTTGGGGCCTGAAGGCGTTCGCCGATGTGGTTTTCGGACGAGGCTTCATTGTTGGTATACAGCACTCCGAGTGTCGATACGACGATTTCTTTTGCCGGAATTCCGGCAGCGGCAGCTACCGATGCACGCCATTTGAATCCGAGGGGCTCCATAAGCGGATTGATGAATTTGCCGGCGATTTCGAGATATGAGTCGTGCTCGGTGTCGATATGCGAGTCGTCGCTTATGCCTTGAGCTGCGAGTGTGCTGTAGTCGCGCTCCGAGCGATTGAGTGGAAAGTAGTTGAGCGCCCACACTATTATTGAAGCAAATAGAATGATGCCGCCCATTTTTTTGATATACTCCCTGCCTTTAGCCCATGTGTGGCTCAGAGAAGCCTTCATGGCCGGCATGCGGTAGGGCGGAAGTTCCATTACAAAAGGAGTCTCGTCTTTGTGAAAGAGGAATTTACGCAGCAGTCGGGCTGTGATTATCGCTACAAGAATACCGGCGAAATAGAGGGCGCAGAATACGGCCGCAGCATGAGAGGGGAAGAAAGTGCCGGTGAGGAGCACGTATATAGGCAGTCGGGCCGAACATGACATGAAAGGATTTATGAGAATGGTAATTATGCGGCTGCTGCGGCTCTCAATTGCTCGTGACGCGAGAATCGCCGGCACATTGCAGCCAAATCCCATGATAAGCGGAATAAACGATTTGCCGTGCAGGCCGATGCGGTGCATCACCTTGTCCATTATAAAAGCGGCTCGCGCCATATATCCTGAGTCTTCCATGAAGGATATGCAGAAATACAGTATGAGGATATTTGGCAGAAAGACTATGACACCGCCAACGCCGCCAACGATTCCATCGACCACCATGTCTTTTACAATGCCTTGAGGCATAACGCGCTGAAGCACGTTGCTCAGCCACGACACGGCGTTGTCAATCCAGTTCATAGGATACTGACCGATGTCGAAAGTAGCCCAGAAGATGAAGAACATTATGGCAAAGAAAATCGGGAAGCCGATAATTTTGTTGGTTGCGAGGCTGTCGAGCACATGAGTGAGATGATTTCCTTTTTTCTTTCCGGGCGAATATGTCTCCGTGAGCGCACCGGCCACAAAACCGTATTTTGCCGCGGCGACAATTGACGATATTTCTTCTCCGTTGATATTCTCGATGTGTCCCCGGAGCTTGTCGCGCAGGAGGATAATCGGATTATTGGTTCCGACGCGCAGATTCTCTTTCCACGACGGCTGTTTAATATTAGGCTGGCTTGCGCAACAACTTTTGCCGAGAAAGCAGAAGCAGCTGTTGTCGCACTTTTTGTTTTCGAGCGTTATCGTAGGTCGTGCCGATGTCTGGCTCTGTGGAATTTCCTCCTCCATTTCGTGGTCGCCTTCAAGGAGCTTAATCGCCATATATCGTGGCGAAAAATGCTTGCTTGTGTTCGGGGTGCTTTTGATTAGGTCGACGAGCTGGCGGACAGCGCCTTCGAGGTCAGTGCCGAGATTTACATGAATGTGTCGCACAACATCGTTCTGGCCCTCATACACGGCAATCACTGTGTCGAAGAGTTTCTGAAGTCCTTCGCCGGTTTTTGATACAACGGGCACCATGGGCACACCAATCATTTTGCTGAGATTTTCGTAGTCGAGTTTTGCCCCCTGCGCTCTGAGTTCGTCGTACATGTTCAGTGCAATGACCATGCTTATATCCATGTCGATTAACTCGGTGGAGAGATAGAGGTTGCGCTGCAGATTCGACGAGTCGACCACGTTTAGAATGACATCGGGAGTATCAGTACGCAGATATTGTCGCACATACAGCTCTTCGGGCGAATAGCATGATAGAGAATACGTGCCCGGAAGGTCGATGATGTTGAAGCGGTATCCGGAGTACATGAAATGACCGGTTTTGGCATCGACAGTCACACCTGAATAATTGCCTACGTGCTCTTTTGCGCCGGAGGCAATGTTGAACAGCGATGTCTTACCGCAGTTCGGGTTGCCTATAAGCGCCACATTAATTAGATGACGGTGGTGATTGAAAATCTGATGCACACTCTCGTCGTCGGGAGCCGCAGTTGGGTGCAAGGCCTCTTCTCCGAGCACAACGCTCTCTTCCGAAGAGATTTGCACAACATCAATCATCGCGGCCTCGGATGCACGCAGAGAGATTTCATATCCGAGAATGCTATATTTAATGGGGTCTTTGAGCGGAGCATGGAGAAGGACCGTAATTACGTGCCCTTTTACAAATCCCATTTCGAGCAGACGCTTGCGAAAAGCGCCGTGTCCGTGAACTTTGACTATTATTGCGACTGAACCTGTAGGTAGTTCTGATAATTTCATTATAGAGCTTTGTTTTAACTGTCAAAGTTACGCGATTTAGTTTGTATGGCCAATACTCAGAGCATGGTATTTTTTATTGTTTTTATTGCATGTTTTTATTGCAGACGGGGCTTTTTTACATATCCTACTTTTTTTGTACCTTTGTCGGGATGAATGCAGGATTATGGATATCGCGTCGGATGCGGCTCGGAGCGAGCGGCACCGGCAGCCCGGCAGCCGTTGTCATTGCCGTTGTGGGAGTGGCACTTGCGGTTATGGTAATGGAGTTTACGCTTGCCATTGTCACCGGATTCAAAAGTGGCATCCGTGAGAAGTTGAGCGGCTTCGAAGCCCAGGTGAGTGTGCTTGCCCCGATAGGCGGACATGATTGTGGGAGCTCAGATTTTCTGACATATACGCCCGAACTCGACAGCGTTGTGACGAGCGCCGTACCTGCCGGAGCCGATGTGCGTATGGCCATACGCCAGCCAGGAATACTGAAGACCGATGATGATTTTCAGGGAGTGATTTTTCTGGGGCAGTCTCCGCAGTCCGATTTTGACTTCGAACGAGCAAATATAGTCGAAGGCCGTTGGCCCGATTTTGCATGTGACACGTGCGATAACGAGATTTTGGTGTCGCGCAGTCTTGCAAATCGATTCAATCTCGGTGTGGGCGACAAGGTATTCTCAACGTTTGTGATTGACGGCAACGTGAAGATGCGTCGGCACAAGGTGGCCGGACTATATGTGTCGAATTTCGGAGAGTACGATAATTCTGTGGTTTACGCCTCGTTGCGAGGCCTTCAGAAAGTAGCCGGAGTCGACTCCCTCTCGGCGGGTTCGCTCGACATACGCGGAATACCCTTCGATGAGATTGGCGAAGTGAGCGGAGCCCTGCGCAATGCCCTTCTCGACGCCACAGCCCGTGAAACTCTTGATTCGTATTATCCTGTCGACGATATTTTGCGTACAGGTGCACTCTATTTCAATTGGCTCGAACTGCTTGACACTAATGTGGCCGTTATTTTTATACTCATGCTTGCCGTAGCCGGCTTTACGCTTGTATCGAGCCTGTTTATACTTATTCTTGAGCGTGTGCGCACTATAGGCGTTCTAAGGGCGATTGGCGGCAGCCGTGCGTTTATCCGCGCGATATTCATCGACCTTGGTATGCGTCTTGTTGTAATGGGTCTTCTTGCCGGAAATGTCGCCGGCTTAGGCCTGCTGCTTATACAGAAATATACACGCGTGCTTCCGCTCGACCCCGAGATGTATTATCTCGATGCAGTGCCGGTAGAGTTCGTGCCGTGGCAGTTTATGGCTCTGAATGTGGGTGTTATTGTTGTTTCGTGGCTTATCCTTGCCATCCCAGCCGGGGTGGCTTCGCACACCGACCCGTCGAAAGCAATAGAGAGCGATTGACCCTAAACCAACTTTTTTGCAAAAGAAGTGTTAAAATAATACATATCCGTTTATTTAAAACTGTGATACCGACAAAATTCATTACTTTTGCATATACGATTTAAAGTTAAATTTATTAATGACATCAGATAAAGACCTCAAGACTCTAATAATAGAAGGTATACATGAGCGCAAAGGCCATGGAGTGACAATCATCGACTTAAGCGATATTGAAACTGCCGCAGCCTCGCAATTCATCATAGCAGAGGGAAACAATCCCAATCAGACTGCCGCAATCGCCGAGAGTGTCGGCGAATATGTGCGCAAAAATTCGGGTGTAAAGCCTTATAACGTCGACGGCGAGAATACTGGCGACTGGGTTATAATGGACTACGGCCATACGTGGGTGCACATATTCCTGCCCGAAACCCGTGTGCGCTACAATCTGGAGGAGCTGTGGAGCGATGCACCGGTGTCGCATGTGGCAGACCTCGATTGAGCAAACGGCCAATTTTAAGAAATAGAATTACAACGTTATGCCTACTCCATTACCAAATAATAACCGACCGTCGGACAAAAAGCCCAACACATTCAAATTCAATCTCTGGTGGATGTATCTGATTGTGCTGGTATTTCTGGCAGGTCTCTTCTACTTCGACCAGCAGACTGTGTCGAAAGAAGTTTCATATACCACATTCGAGCAATATGTAGAGCGGGACCACGGTATTGCCGATATAGTAGTCTTCACCGATAAGAAGCGAGTCGAAGGCCGTCTCACCGATTCGCTGGCGAACGTCTTGTTTCCGACGGTCGACCTCAATAATAAAGGCGCGCGCGCTACTGTCGAAGCCAATATTCCCTCGGCCGATAAGCTGCAGGAACGGATAGAGTACTGGCGCTCAACAGGTGCTTTTACGGGCGATGTAGAGTATGAACAGTCGAGCCCGTATGCCGGCATCTTCTGGTCGCTGTTTCCTTTTATACTGCTTATAGGTTTCTGGATATTCCTTATGCGCCGCATGTCGGGAGGAGCCGGCGGCGGAGGAGGGGCCGGCGGCGGCATTTTCAGTGTCGGCAAGTCGAAAGCTATGCTTTTCGATAAAAACAATGCCAACAAAGTTACTTTCCGCGATGTTGCCGGTCTAAGCGAGGCAAAGACCGAAATAGAAGAGATTGTGGAATTTCTCCGCAACCCCGAACGATATACCAACCTTGGCGGTAAAATTCCTAAGGGCGCATTGCTTGTAGGCCCTCCTGGAACAGGTAAGACTCTGTTGGCCAAGGCCGTGGCCGGCGAGGCCGATGTGCCTTTTTTCTCAATGTCGGGCTCCGACTTTGTGGAGATGTTTGTCGGAGTCGGTGCTTCGCGAGTCCGCGACCTTTTCCGCCAGGCAAAAGAGAAGGCTCCCTGCATAGTGTTTATCGATGAGATTGATGCTGTTGGCCGCGCACGTGGCAAAAATGCCGGCATGGGAGCCAACGACGAACGCGAGAACACACTCAACCAGCTCCTTACCGAGATGGATGGATTTGGAACAAACAGTGGTGTCATAATTCTTGCGGCCACTAACCGTGCCGATATTCTCGATAAGGCACTTATGCGCGCCGGCCGTTTCGATCGACAGATATATGTGGAGCTTCCCGACCTCCCCGATCGTGTGGAGATTTTCAAGGTTCATCTCCGCAAAATCAAGACAGCCGAAAATCTCGATATCGAGATGCTCGCCCGTCAGACACCCGGCTTCTCCGGTGCCGACATTGCCAATGTATGCAACGAGGCTGCTCTTATCGCAGCCCGTCACAACAAGACTTCGGTAAGCAAAGAAGATTTCAACGCTGCAGTCGATCGTGTTATCGGCGGTCTTGAAAAACGCAACAAAATACTCACTGTCGACGAGAAAAAGTCTATAGCCGTTCATGAAGCCGGCCATGCCACTGTGTCGTGGCATTTGCGCTACGGCAATCCGCTTGTCAAGGTTACTATTGTTCCCCGTGGCAAGGCTCTCGGTGCAGCATGGTATATGCCAGAAGAGCGTCAGATTGTGCCTTCGCAGGTTCTGCTCGACGATATATGCTCGCTGCTCGGCGGACGTGCGGCCGAAGAACTTTTCCTCGGACATATTTCGACCGGTGCTGCCAACGACCTCGAGCGGGTCACCAAGCAGGCATATGCAATGGTGGTGTACTACGGTATGAGCGACCGTCTGCCCAACTTGAGCTACTACGACTCGACAGGGCAAAACAGCATGTTTACGAATCCTTACAGCAACGAGCGTGCCAAGATTATCGATGAGGAAGTATCACGCATCATTACAGAGCAGTATGAGCGTGCCAAGGCAATACTCACGGAGTATGCCAAGGGACACCATGAACTCGCCGACACGCTCATACGCCGCGAAGTGATATTTACAGAAGATGTAGAGCGAATTTTTGGCCCACGCCAGTGGGTGTCGCGCACCGAAGAGCTTTTCGGCTCTGGCAAGAAAGAGCGCTCAGGCATCTCCACCCCTCCTCCGATAGACGATGTCGAGGCTGAGGATATAACACCGGAGAAACAGCCCGAAACGGAGTCGTCAAAACAGTTGTCTTCACAAAAAGACAGTGCTGAAACGCCTGAAAAAGACAATAAAGAATAAATTATCGCAGCCGTCGGGAAAATGTTTCCGACGGCTGTTTTTTCTTCGCGAAGTATGAGAATTATTGCTGCGCTCGATTCTTTCAAGGGTTCGTTGACTTCCCGGGAAGCTGGCGAGGCTTGTCGCTCAGGAATAGAAAGCGTCTTGCCCGATGCTGATGTGAAAGTAGTCTCAGTAGCCGATGGGGGAGAAGGTACTGTCGAAGCTCTTACTGCGGCCATGAACGGATATTTTGTATCATGCCGGGTAAAGGGGCCGCTCGGTGAGCCTGTAGATGCCGTCTATGGCGTCTCTGCCGACGGCAAAACAGCCGTAATGGAGATGTCGCAGGCAAGCGGCATCACATTAATTCCCGAATCTGCAAGGAATCCGTTGAAAACTGATACTATCGGCACAGGTCAGATGCTCGCCGATGCTGTTGCGCGTGGATGTGTGAAAATAATTATTGGCATTGGCGGTAGTGCCACAGTCGACGGCGGCATCGGTATGATGTCGGCTCTCGGTGTACGTTTTCTTGATGACTGTGGGCAAGATGTGGTGCCGTGCGGAGCTGCTCTGGGCTCTATTTCATCTATTGATGCAGGGGCATTCGACAAGATGCGGCGCTCATGCAGTATCTGCATAGCCTGCGATGTCAACAATCCCCTGACGGGCGCCAATGGTGCCGCGCGTGTTTTTGGACCGCAGAAGGGTGCAAGCAATGTCATGATCGGAGAACTCGAAAAAGGCATGTGCAGCTATGCTCACCTGCTCAACGATTATGCCGGACGCGATGTTGCCTCAGAGCCCGGAGCCGGAGCTGCAGGAGGCCTCGGTGCGGCGTTGATGGCATTTTTTGATGCAAAGCTGTTGCCGGGCGGGAAACTCATGCTTGACACAATCGGTTTCGATAATATTGTTGCCGGTGCCGACTTGATTATTACCGGCGAGGGGTGCCTCGACCGACAGACTCTTATGGGCAAAATCCCATTTGAAATTCTACAGGCCGGGTTGAGCTGCAAGATTCCGGTGGTGGCGGTCGGCGGTTGCGTTGAGAACTGCGATGAGCTCCTTCGTGCCGGCTTTGCATGTGTCAGGGCTGCGAAACCCGACGAAATGCCTCTTGCCGAAGCAATGCTTCCGGAGAGGGCAAAAAATAATCTGGCGCGGACATGCGCCATGTTGATGCGGAGTAAGGCGGTCAGCTCTGCGAGCAGCAGATAGTTGTGGCGAGTGCTCTTGCCGACATAATTCCGTCGATAGCCGCCGATACTATGCCGCCAGCGTAGCCTGCGCCTTCGCCGCAGGGGTAAAGGCCGGGAATATCCACATGGGTGAGAGTTTCTGTGCTTCGCGGTATGCGGACGGGCGACGATGTGCGTGTTTCGTCACCGATAAGCACTGCTTCGTTGGTAAGGAAGCCACGTTGTTTCTGTCCGAAGACTTTGAACCCCTCCTGTAGACGACGTGCAATGCCTTTCGGCAGCAGTTGGTCGATACGGGCCGATAATAGTCCCGGAGGATATGACGAGCGCGGCAGCGAAAGCGATTGCTTGCCCTGGGTAAAATCGAGCATGCGCTGTGCCGGTGCCTGCTGTGTGTGGCCTGAAGCCTCAAAGAAGCGTTGTTCGATTTCTTCTTGAAAGCGCATCATTTTAAGCGCATTGTCTACTCCGTCTGTGTCGGGTATGTCTTCCGGCAGAACTTCAACCACCATTCCTGAGTTGGCCCAGCGTGTGCCTCGGTTGGCTGGTGACATGCCATTGACCACCAGCTGGCCAGGAGCACTTGCGGCAGGAATGATGTAGCCGCCCGGACACATACAGAACGAGTATACTGCGCGGTCGTCGACTCTTGTGAGCATGCTGTACTCGGCGGCCGGCAGGTATTTGCCTCTTCCTTCTGCGTTGTGATATTGTATGCAGTCTATGAGTTGCTGCGGATGTTCGAGCCTGACTCCGACGGCAATTCCTTTGGGCTGAAGCGATACACCGGACTTGTTGAGAAAATGATAGACATCGCGGGCCGAATGGCCTGTGGCAAGAATTACCGGGCCGTTCCATTCTGTGCCGGATGTATCGGCAACACCTTTCACTATGCGGTTGTCGCCGTCGTTGGAAAACATAAGAGATGTTACCCGTGTATTGAAGTGCACTTCACCACCGGAGGCTATTATTGTCTCTCTCATGGCTTTTATCACCGCCGGCAGCCGGTCGGTGCCAATGTGAGGATGTGCGTCGACCAGTATTTCGGCTTGCGCTCCATGCTGATGAAATGTGCGGAGCACACTTTCGACAGGGCCACGCTTTTTGCTTCGGGTATAAAGTTTTCCGTCGGAGTAAGCACCGGCGCCGCCTTCGCCAAAGCAATAATTGGAGTTGGGGTTCACCACACCGGTACGGTTGATTGCAACCATATCGGCGCGTCGGCTGTCGACATCTTTTCCTCGTTCGAGAATTATCGGACGTACACCGAGCAAAATAAGTTCAAGTGCTGCGAAAAGTCCTGCCGGGCCGGCACCTACTATGATTGCCTGTGGTTTGTCGGCCACAGACGGATATACAGTGGGGATAAATTCAACTGCAGTCTTGTCGATAGAGTCGATATGGACAACGACTGTGAGATTTACGTATACCTGCCGTTGTCGGGCATCTATCGAGCGGCGTGTGATATCAGTCCGTTTTACACGGCGGGCATCTAAGCGAAGGCTTTTGGCACATTCTTTGGCAAGCAAATCGGGAGTCGCCGCAATTTTGGGTATAACTCGGAGTGTGACTGTCTCGGTCATTGGTGTTTTTTACCTTTGTCGCTTACAATAATATTATTTGATTACAGCAAGGCCACCGAGTGCGGTCTCTTTATACAGCGAGGGAATGTCGTGTCCGGTCTGTTTCATCACCTCGACGATTCGGTCGAAATCGACAGAGTGTCGGCCGTCGGAGAATGCCGCATAGAGGTTTGCATCGAGCGCGCGAGCCGCCGCATAGGCGTTGCGTTCGATACACGGAATCTGAACGAGTCCGCACACCGGGTCGCAGGTGAGGCCTAAGTGGTGTTCGAGTCCCATCTCGGCAGAGTATTCAATCTGAGCGACAGTGCCGCCGAACAGTTGAGAGGCAGCTGCCGCAGCCATGGCGCATGCAACGCCAACCTCGCCCTGACATCCAACTTCGGCTCCCGATACAGAAGCATTGGTCTTTACCACGTTGCCGAAAAGACCGGCCGTGGCAAGGGCACGCAGTATGCGTTTTTCGCTGAACCCTTTGGATTTATGCAGATGATAGAGCACCGCCGGAACAATGCCGCATGAGCCGCAAGTTGGCGCTGTTACGATAAGTCCGCCCGATGCGTTTTCTTCCGACACAGCCAAAGCGTAGGCATATACCAGTCCGCGACTTTTAAGAGATTGGTTATATCCCTCTGCATGAACGTAATAGCTCACGGCTTTGCGGCGCACGCCAAGTCCGCCGGGGAGAACGCCTTCGGCCTCGATGCCGCGTTGCACGGCTTCTTTCATCACTTTCCATACTTCGGCGAGATAGTCCCATATGTCGGAGTCTTCATAGCGGTCGACATACTCCCAGTAGCTTGTGCCTTCTGTCTGGCATTGCGCCTGTATGTCCTTGATTTTTGAAAGCGGGTAAATCGAAGGGCCCGAAGTGCGCACCGAACCTTCTTCGACAATGTCGCCACCGCCTATCGAATATACCGTCCATGAGTCGATGCATTTGCCATCGGCATCGAAGGCCTCGAATTTCATGCCGTTGGTGTGGAACGGAAGCACTGTTTCGGGCTTCCATACTATTTCTGCCGGAGCTACGGGGGTGAGCACTCTCAGTATTGCCTGGTCGGTGAGGTGCCCTTTGCCGGTGGCAGCCAGTGCGCCGTATAAAGTAGTCACATAGCGTTTTGCCGAACTCGCTGTGCGCTCGGCGAATATAGTTGCAGCCTTTTTGGGCCCCATGGTGTGAGAGCTCGAGGGTCCGTTTCCTATTTTGTAGATTTGGCGGATTGATTCCATAGCAGAGGTTTTATTTACAGACGCAGCCCGGAACAGACTTTATCCTGATTTGTTGAGAGTGTAGCTTATTGCACACGGAGTTTTGCTCCGGCAGCATATTTTTCGAGAGATATTCTGTACTGTTCGTCGCTGATGGCTCTTACTGCATCGAGATTGACATAGCGAGAGCCGCTGCCGCGATAGATGGGGAAGACCTCGAGCATGCGCACCGAGGCGTCGAGTCCGGCAGGGCTGTAAGCTCCCGAATCGGCGTTAGGACCGGCTTCTTCCGGAATTGATGTGAGTGTCACCGGAACGACATGGGAGCAGGGAGGATAACCGAGGTTGGCCCACATTATCATGTTGGAGATATTCTCGCCGGGCTTGATACCTTCGATTGCGATAGACGCTGTCGACGAGTGGCGGGGAATAAAATCCTGATCTATTGTCCACGACTCGCTGCTGTCTGCTCCGTCGAAGCCCGTCACCGAGTTATAGAACGAGCGGCTCAGGCCTTCGGTAAGCGATGCCGGGGTTATCGAGCGAGAGCCGAGCTGAGTGTCGAGCAAATCTTCTACGTTTTTATGGCGTATATATCCCATGCCTTCGTTGGGAATGCCGCTGTAGGCGTAGTTGGTGCGTATGAGTATGCCGTTTGCAGCGTCTTTGAGATCGAATCGCTCATAGTTGTAGTCGTCGGTCTCGAAGTATGCGCCATTGCCCTCGGCATCGATAACGCCAAAGTTTGTGCGAACCCCCATAGGGCGCGGAAGTTGTTTGAGAAGCCTCTCGAAGTCGTCGACAGTGCGGCAAGAGGCAAGAGCCATGCTCATCACGACGCCTTCGCGGTCGATCCAGTCGGGCTCGTTGGCAGGCAGATTGTATGCCACAGTGTTCATTATTGCGAATCCGGCATCGTTCATGCCCATCCATGCTTCGTCGAGATTTAACTCGTCGGCACCGTTGAAGAGGCCTACAAAGCCGATTTTACCGGGTTGCTCCACGCGGTAAAGGAAGTTGTTTGAGGCACTGGTGTCGCGGTGTTTCCATAATATAGGCCGTCCGTCTGCGGTTGCCGACGCGGCTACGATAGCCGATGTGCAGGCTTCGGAGAGTTGTGCGCAGAGTACACAGGCTAAAGAGAGGATGAGGAACCGGAGTTTCATGATTTCTGATGTTTATAGAAAAGGCATGCGTCGCCGTAGCTGAGGAAGCGGTATCCGTTGTCAAGCGCATGTGTGTATATTCTTTGCCATTCGTCGCCTACGAAGGCCGATACGAGCAGTAACAGAGTGGATTGCGGCTGGTGAAAATTCGTAATCATCGCATCGACTATACGGTAGTCATAGCCCGGAGCTATTATGATACGGGTGCGGCCGACGAGCATGGCGTCGCCGGTGGTATCGAGATATTTTACTATCTCTGCGAGGGCTTCGGAGGCTGAGAGCTTGCCTTCGCTGCTTTCGTAGGGAGCCCATTGCGGCAATTCGCCGTTCCATTTACCCTTGGATATAAGGCATCCGATGTGGTAGAGGCTTTCGAGAGTACGGACCGACGTTGTGCCAACTGCAACAACCGGTCGCACCTCCACTGTGGCGCTTAATTCGGCGATGAACTCGCGGCTTACGGCGATGAACTCGCTGTGCATGTCGTGGTCGCCGATTTCATCGCTTTTTACAGGACGGAAAGTGCCAGCTCCAACGTGGAGCGTGACTTCGCGGCGTTCGATGCCGACACGATCAATTTCGTGGAGCAGGTCATCTGTAAAATGAAGCCCGGCTGTGGGGGCGGCTACAGAACCGTCGATGTGGCTGTATACAGTCTGATAATCGTTGCGGTCGCTGGCTTCCGATTTGCGGTTGAGATATGGAGGGATTGGAATCTCGCCGATAGCCGAGATAATCTCGGAGAAACTGAGTGAAGGGTTGTCCCACCGGAATACAATAGCCTGCGATTTGTCGGCGGCCATGGGCTCCGGCAAGCGTTCGGCTGTGAGGCATGTTGTGCCGTTGCTTGTGACAATATCCATTGCGAGCCTGCCTTCTTTCCATTTTTTCGAATTGCCCACAAGACACTGCCACGCGCACTCGCCACGCGCGCCGAATGCCTGTTCGTAGTCGGCAGGCGATTTGGGCTCGAGGCAGAAAATTTCGATAGCCGCGCCCGTCGATTTTGCAAAACGCAGGCGAGCGTTGATTACGCGAGTGTTGTTGTATACCAGCATTGCATTTGCCGGCAAGAGTGAGGGCAGTTCTCTGAATATATGGTCACTGATTTCCTTGTCGCGGTACATGAGCAATCTGCAAGCGTCGCGTTCCTGCAACGGATGCTTGGCTATGCGCTCATCGGGTAGTGGATAATTATATTGTTCAATTCGTATAGCTCGAGGATTTTGCATAATCCGTAGATTTTTATACAAAAGTACAACAAAATTCCGGAATATGGAATAACGAATGTCTCACACTCCATTTTTGTAAAATCATTTTGTCGGACGCAGTGTATCGAGTCCCTACATTTGAAGACATTGTGCTGTAGTGGGTGAGGCTGCAGCCAATAAAAAAAGCCACCGGAGGGTGGCTTTTTTTATAAGATGTGATTGTGTGGATTAGTCTTTGATGAGGTCGTGGCCTGTCATTTCTTTGGGCTGCTCGAGACCCATGATGTGAAGAATCGAGGGAGCGACATCGGCGAGGATGCCGTTTTCGACAGTTGCGGTCTTGTCTTCAGTCACGTAGATGAATGGCACGGGGTTGAGAGAGTGAGCGGTGTTGGGAGTGCCGTCGGCATTTTCGGCATGGTCAGCATTGCCGTGGTCGGCGATGATGATTACCTCGTAGCCGTGAGCCTTGGCAGCTTCGACGGTGTCGTGGAGACATACGTCGAGAGTCTCTACAGCTTTCTGAATTGCAGAGTAGATGCCGGTGTGGCCTACCATGTCGCCGTTTGCATAGTTTACGACGATGAAGTTGTATTTTTCGGTGTCAATAGCTGCAACGAGTTTGTCTTTCACCTCATAAGCGCTCATCTCGGGCTTGAGGTCGTAAGTTGCGACTTTGGGCGAGGGAACGAGAATGCGGTCTTCGCCTTCGAAAGGAGTTTCGCGTCCGCCGTTGAAGAAGAATGTAACGTGAGCGTACTTCTCGGTCTCGGCAATGTGGAGCTGTTTCAGATTTTCGGACGAAATGTATTCAGCGAGAGTATTTTTTACATCTTCTTTGTCGAAGATAATATGAACACCTTTGAAAGATGCGTCGTAAGGCGTCATGCAGTAATACTGTAGGCCGGGCACAGTGTGCATGCCTTCTTCGGGCATGTCTTTCTGTGTGAGGACGGTTGTGATTTCTTTTGCGCGGTCGTTGCGGTAGTTGAAGAAAATAACGCAGTCGTCTGCTTTGATAGTGCCGTCGACATTGGCGTTATTGATAGGCTTGATGAATTCGTCGGTGATGTCTTCATCGTAGCTCTGCTGCATTGCTTCTACCATGTCGGTGGCCTGCTTTCCTTTGCCTTCTACGAGCAGGTCGTAAGCTTCTTTGATGCGGTTCCAGCGGTTGTCGCGGTCCATAGCGTAGAAGCGGCCGATAATCGAAGCAATCACACCGGTCGATTTGGCGCAATGTGCGGTTACTTGTTCGATGAAGCCTTTGCCCGAACGGGGATCGGTGTCGCGGCCGTCCATAAAGCAGTGGAGATATACTTTCTTGAGGTTGTATTTTTTTGCTATGTCGCAGAGAGCGAAGAGGTGCTCGAGCGAAGAGTGAACGCCGCCGGTAGACGTGAGGCCCATGAAGTGCATTGCCTGGCCGGTGGTGGCGCAGTATTCGAATGCGCGTTTGATTTCGGGGTTTTCGAGAATCGAGCCTGTCTTTATGGCGTTGTTGATTTTTACGAGGTCTTGATAAACGATGCGTCCGCCTCCTATATTGAGGTGTCCGACTTCAGAGTTGCCCATCTGTCCGTCGGGAAGGCCGACGTTTTCGCCTGAAGCCTGAAGCTCAGAGTTGGGATATGTCTTTACAAGATAGTCGTAGTAGGGATGAGGGGTGTTGTATATGGCATTGGCGTGGTCGTGCTTGCCGATACCCCAGCCGTCGAGAATAATAAGAAGTGCTTTATGAGCCATTTTTATAGTGATTAGTTATTTTTCGTTTTGTGACTCCGCTTTTTCCATGTCTTCGAGTCGCTCGCGGCGCAGGCGCTCGCGATGCTTGAGATTGAAGTGGAGCAGAATAATCACCACAATAGTAGTGGCAATCACACCGAAATAATAAAGTGCGGAGGTGCGTCCGTCGGCATATGCGGGATAGCCGATATAAGACATAACGGCCAAATATACCAAAAGGATTAGAGGAATGAGAGTGGAGCGTGCGATTTTCATGATAATCAGTTGTTTGACGATGGCGAGTGTTTGCCGACCGGTGTGTCGGGCTCGAAAATATGCCTGTAGGGAGAGGCTACGGGGTCAAATTCGCCCTTTTTAAGGTGGTTGTAAATATGAAGGCATGCCCAAGCGTCGAGGGCTGCATAGGCTTGCTGGGCATCCGACAGACGGTCGGCTTCCCAATTGGAAAGCCGCTGGCTTTTAGAAATGCGCTCTCCGAAAATTATAGCGTATATTTTTTGAAGTGAGATATCGGAAATATCAAATTTTTTCACCACTTGCTGCAGGTCGATAAATCCGTCGGGCTGCAAGTTGCCGCTTCGGCGCAGTGCGTTGAAGTCGTCGTGAACCGAAAGCCCGATTTTCAATACTTCGGGGTTTTCAAGAAATGGCTTCACAGTGTCGATGCCAATCTTGTTCAGTCGGAATAGATAGCAGCATTCGGCAGTTGAAATCTGCATCAGGGCCACTTTGTGCAGGTGGCCTTTGCGAAACGAAGGCCTGGTCTCGGTGTCGAAGCCGACGATTTTTTCTTGCGAAAGGTCTGAAATGGCCTCCCTTGCCTGCTCCTGAGTGTCGATTACTCTGATTCCTGCAGGATACGTCTTAACAGGCAGAGCGGCGATAGCCTCTTTGCCGATGCTCACTACGTATTGGGTTCTGTTTGCCATAGGTGTTGTTATTGGCTGCAAAGATACAAATTTTTTTGCGATAATAAACCGGTTTGGGTTCATGTGTTTATTAAACCTTGCTAAAAACATCTTAATTTATATACTTTTGCTTTTTATCGTGCGTGTGGGCGTTGCTAAATATCATAACTTTTGTTACCTTTGTAGCCAATACGTAAGTATACCGAAATGAATATTTGTCGAAATATAGCTATATCACTTATGGTCTCCGCCGCGAGTGTTGCGTCGGCCGGCCCGATAGACCAGGCTCGCCAGCTCTATAACGATGGCGATTATGAGGCAGTGGTCGAAAAAATGCGTCCGGTGGTTAAACGCAGCCCCCGAGACGGCAATGCCAATTACTTTCTCGGAGCCTCGCTATATGCTTTGGGGCAGCTCGACGAGGCTGTGAAACCTCTCGAAACAGCTGAAGGTCGTGGTGTTGCCGATGCGGCGAGAATTCTCGCCATAATGGCACTCGACCGTTACGATGCGTCGGATGCATCAAAGCATATAGATGCATGGGCCGCAGCCCTTACCAAAAGCAAGAAGCCTAAATCTGAAGAATTTGAGTTTATCAGCCGTCGTGCTATTCAGCTCGGCAATATGCTCGACAGAGTAGAGTGTATAGAGGTGATAGACTCGATAAATGTAGACAGTGCCACGTTTTTTGAGGTCTACCGCCTTTCGTCTGCTGCAGGCTCGCTTCTGCCGCCCGACGCGGTGAGCCGTCTTGGTGCCGGCGGCGATGCCAATGAGCTTTCGGTGGCTTATATGCCCGAAAACCGCAGCGAGTTGCTGTGGGCCGCGGCCGATACATCGGGTTGTTTCAATCTCTATGGCGCGGATATTCTCGACGACGGGTCAATCGACCATTCGACAATACTCGACGACGCCCTGCGCGAAGGTGGCTCTGCACAGTTTCCCTTCCTGATGCCCGACGGCGTTACTTTGTATTTTGCCAATAACGGTGAGAATTCGCTTGGCGGTTATGATATTTTCATGACCCGGCGCTCCGACGGAGACGGCGAAGGAAAAGAATATTTCCAGCCTCAGAATGTGGGGATGCCCTACAATTCGCCGTTCAACGATTTTATGATGGCTATTGACGAAGCTTCGGGGCTCGGCTGGTGGGCTACCGACCGCAACCAGATACCCGGTAAGGTGACGGTGTATGTGTTCATCCCCTCACAGATGCGCGTCAATGTAGAGCCCGACAATCCGAATCTCGCCGACATTGCCCGTCTCAGTTCAATCGCGCTGACACAGAAAGAGGGTGTCGACTATGCGGAAATGCTTCGCACGCATCTGCCAGGGCGTAATGATGCCGGTGTGACGCAATCGGCTTCGTCGCCTGCTTTTGCCCTTGATATGGGCAATGGTAAAATTTATTATTCACTCAACGATTTTAAAAACGATCGTGCGCGCTCGGCGATGCTTGAGGCACTCGCCACCGATGCGTCGCTCCGCAAGCAGCTCAAAGACGAGGAAGCGTTGCGCGAACGTTACCGCAATGGCGACCGTACGGTGAGCCGCGCGATTCTCGACTCCGAGAAGCAGACTGCCCAGTTGCGGCGACGAGCCATGTCGCAGCGCAACAATGCCGTGCGGCTTGAAAAACAGTAAATGATTTCTTACCAATCCTATATCGAACTATGGAATTAACTTTTATTTTGCTATGTGCGCTTGTAGTAGTATTTCTGATTGTATTCTTTTACTACTGTCCCTTCTTCCTCTGGATATCGGCCAGGGTGAGCGGTGTGCGCATATCTCTCGTTCAGCTTGTTCTGATGCGTATCCGTAATGTGCCGGCGTCGGTAATCGTACGCGCTCTCATCGAAGCCCACAAGGCCGGTCTGAAAGACGTGACACGCGACGACCTCGAAGCCCACTATCTTGCCGGCGGTAATGTGGAGCGTGTAGTACATGCTCTTGTGTCGGCCAATAAGGCAAATATTGACCTCGGGTTTAAAATGGCCACTGCCATTGACCTTGCCGGCCGCGATGTGTTTCAGGCTGTGCAGATGAGCGTGAATCCTAAAGTGATTGATACGCCTCCTGTCACAGCGGTAGCAAAAGACGGCATTCAGCTCATAGCGAAAGCTCGTGTTACTGTGCGCGCCAATATCCGTCAGCTTGTAGGCGGTGCCGGCGAAGACACCGTTCTTGCGCGAGTAGGCGAGGGCATAGTATCGTCGATTGGTTCGGCCGAATCACATAAATCCGTACTCGAAAATCCCGATTCAATTTCGAAGCTCGTGCTCCGTAAAGGTCTCGACTCAGGCACGGCGTTCGAGATTTTGTCGATTGATATTGCCGACATCGACATAGGCCGTAACATTGGTGCAGCACTCCAGATAGACCAGGCCCAGGCCGACAAGAACATAGCCCAGGCAAAAGCAGAGGAGCGTCGCGCCATGGCTATAGCTCGCGAGCAGGAGATGAAGGCTCTTGCTCAGGAAGCCCGTGCAAAGGTAATCGAGGCCGAATGCCGTCTCCCCGAGGCTATGGCCCAGGCGTTCCTCAACGGCAACCTCGGCATAATGGATTATTACAAAATGAAAAATATAGAGGCCGATACAAATATGCGTCAGAGCCTCGGTACTCCCGGCAATACGACACCCGAAATTAACGAATGACCATTCTCCTTATCTCCCTCGCACTTCTTGTAGGCGGCTACTGCATTTACGGCCTGCTTGTTGAAAAAGTATTCGGCATAGACCCGAAACGTCTCACTCCGGCAAGGAGCCGCACCGACGGTGTGGACTATGTGGAGCTGCCTACATGGAAAGTGTTTCTCATACAATTTCTCAATATAGCGGGTCTCGGTCCTATTTTTGGCGCTATAATGGGCGTGATGTTCGGGCCGATGGCGTTCATATGGATTGTGTTCGGCTCAATCTTCGGAGGAGCCGTGCACGATTTCATTTCTGCGATGATGTCGCTTCGCAGTGGCGGCGATTCGTTGCCCGAACTCGTAGGACGTGAGTTAGGGCCAGTGGTAAAGCAGGCAATGAGATTTATATCGATTGTACTTCTTGTGCTTGTCGGTGCAGTTTTTGTGCTTACGCCGGCCGGTCTGCTCGATAATATGACTCCAGCCCTGCTTTCGACTAATTTCTGGATAGTTGTAATATTTCTGTATTATATACTGGCGACCTTGCTGCCCATTGACAAACTGATAGGCCGCTTTTATCCGATATTCGGTTTTGTGCTGCTCTTTATGGCCGTGGGCCTGCTCGGTGTAATGCTTTTTGGCGACGTAGCGATTCCCGATGGTTTCTCCTATGGGCTTTACAGCCGTCATTCGGCTGCTGATACGCATCCTATATTTCCTATGATGTTCGTGAGCATAGCCTGTGGAGCAGTGTCGGGTTTCCATGCCACACAGTCGCCTATGATGGCACGATGTCTTAAAAACGAAAAACTCGCGCGTCCTGTATTCTACGGAGCAATGATAGCCGAAGGTCTTGTGGCTCTGATATGGGCCGCCGCCGCAATCGCTTTCACCGGAGGATATGGAGAGTTGTCGGAGTATATGGCCGCACACAATGGAGCCGGCGACCTTGTCGCCGATATCTCTGTAGGTTGGCTTAGAACATTTGGCAGAGTACTTGCCATACTCGTTGTTGGGGCGGCTCCGACCACGACGGGCGGCACTTCACTGCGTTCGGCACGCCTTATTGCGGCAGACGTTCTACATATCGACCAGTCGAAACTCATGCGCCGCCTAATGGTGTCGCTGCCGCTTTTTGCCATTGCCTTCGGTCTTATGTGTATTGATTTCAATATTCTCTGGCGCTATTTTGCGTGGACAAACCAGTTGCTTGCCGCTTTCACGCTCTGGGCTGCTACGGTATACCTCGCACGTCATCGCCGCCTTTATATTGTGACGCTCATTCCGGCTTTATTTATGACAATGGTTGTCGTTTCATATATACTTGTGGCGCCTTCGCCCGAAGGCTTTGGTCTGCCGGAGCCGACGGCCCTTTATGCCGGCGCTGCCGCCGATGGCATCTGCCTGTTGCTTTTCGCACGGTATGAGGTGCTTCGTCGCAGCGGCCGTCTTATTCACGAAGTCTCTTATTGATTATGGACTTTAAAGAAATAATAGGAACAACACGTAATTATAATTTTCACAGTCATACACAGTTTTGTGACGGCCGTGCCGACATGGAGACCATGGCGAGAGCTGCCGTTGCCTGCGGAATGGAGCACTACGGCTTCTCGCCTCACAGCCCGCTGAACATCCCGTCGCCCTGCAACATGGAAGCATCGGCGGTCGACGAATATCTTGCAGAAGTACGTAGAATCTGTTCTATTGAGTCGCTTTCGTCGTGCAGATTCTATGCCTCGATGGAAATAGACTATATAAATAATGTGTGGGGTCCGGCCAACAGCTATTTCAGGTCGCTTCCACTCGATTACCGCATAGGTTCTGTTCACTTCATACCCACGCAGGATGGTGAATATATAGACATTGACGGTCGCTTTGAGCGGTTCTGCATAAATATGGAGCAGAAGTTCAAGGGCGACATCGACTATGTTGTGGATACTTTCTATCACCAGTCGATGAATATGCTGCGAGCCGGCGGATTTGATATTCTCGGCCATTTCGATAAAATAGGACAGAATGCATCGCTTTATGCTCCGGGCATAGAGGAGGGCAGTCATTACCGCTCGCTTGTCGGGCAGTATATCGACATGATAATCGAAAGTCATATAACTATAGAACTGAACACTAAAGCACGGGCAGAGCACGGACGCTTTTTTCCGGGCGAGCGCTACCTTCCGCAGCTTGTCGGTGCAGGAGTGGATATTCTGGTAAACAGCGACGCCCATTATCCCGACCGTATCGCGACATCGCGCGACGAGGCCTTTGTTATTCTCGACAGAATATATGCGACGGCTTGAACTTCTTGCCCCTGCCCGAAATGCAGAAATAGGGCGCACGGCGATTCTTGCCGGAGCTGATGCCGTGTATATCGGAGCTTCGGCCTTCGGTGCGCGTGCCGCTGCCGGCAACAGTGTGGGCGATATAGCTGCGCTGGCTGCCTTTGCTCATCGGTTCAGGGCAAAGGTTTATGTGACACTGAATACCATTCTTTTTGATGCTGAGCTCGACGAAGCCCGAGACCTCGTATGGCAGCTTTACCGTGCAGGGGTCGATGCACTCATTGTGCAGGATATGGCCTATATGACCATGGAATTGCCGCCAATAGCGCTTCATGCGAGCACGCAGTGCGATATCCGCACTCCCGAAAAGGCAAAACTCATGGCCGATGCCGGTTTCTCGCAGATAGTTCTGCCTCGTGAATTTTCGGTAGAGCAGGTGAGGGCCTGTGAAGAGGCGGCCGGTGTTCCGGTTGAAGTTTTTGTGCATGGCGCCCTTTGCGTAAGCTATAGCGGCGACTGCCAGGCCGGATGTGTGGCCACAGATCGCAGTGCTAACCGTGGCATGTGTCCGCAGATGTGCCGTCTTCCATATGAGCTTGTTGATGTCGACGGCAATGCTGTCGCTCCCGAAAAGCATTATCTTTCGCTCCGTGACCTCAACCGCTGTGCCGATTTGCCGGCATTGATTGAAGCTGGTGCCACGTCGTTCAAGATAGAGGGCCGTCTCAAAGACGCCCGTTATGTGGCTAATGTCACAGCCTCGTACTCTCGTGCGCTGAATGAGTTTATTGCGCGAAACCACGAGCAGTTCATGCGTTCGTCGTGCGGAGAAAGTGTATGTCCGTTCACACCCGACCTCGACCGTACATTCAACCGCGGTTATACCCGTTATTTTGTCGACGGCAGACCGTCGGCCGGCGAGAAAATGGCTTCGCTCGACACGCCGAAATGGGCCGGCATGCCCGTGGGAAAGGTGAAGCAGCCATTCGATACACGCAGGCGATGCTTTACGGCATCACTGTCAATGCCTTTGTCAAACGGCGACGGTCTCGGTTTTTTCGACACCACGGGCCGCTTTGTGGGCTTCCGGCTCAACAGTGTCGCCGACGGCCGGCTCTATCCGGCCTCGCCGGTTGACGGACTTAAGCCGGGTATGACACTTTACAGGAATAACGACAAATCGTTTTTCGACCTTCTCGACCGTCCCGATGCCGGCTGTGAGAGATTTATTGATGTGAGATTTACTTTGCGTGATATCGACGGCACTCGTTTCGCAGTGTCTGTCTCCGATTCGCGAGGGCTCTTTGCCGAGACGGTGTCGCAATGCGATTATGCGAAAGCGTCGAAACCTCAGACAGAGACCCGTTGCAAGACTATGGGCAAGCTCGGCGGTACTATTTACCGCTTTTCGGCTCTCGACGATTTCCTCGGCGACAGATTTATACCCGTATCTGTTCTTGCAGAATCGCGTCGAAAGTCCATTGAAGCTCTCGATGCCGTAGCCGAGGCTACTTATGTCTATGACCGCCGGCGTAAAAGCAGCCTTGGCGACAACTCATTCACTGTGTTGCCCGAGCTTACGTATCACGACAATGTGGCCAATGCCTCAGCGCGGCAGTTTTATGTGTCGCATGGAGCGACGATTGCGCAGCCGGCCATCGAGTTATCGCGTCCGTCGGGCGAGATTCGTGTTATGCAGACACGCTACTGCATCAGGCGCGAGCTCGGTGCTTGTCTTAAAGAAAAAGGGCAGGTTGCGCGTCTGCCGCGTCTTCTGTTTTTGCGGAACCCTTCGGGCATATATCGCATAGACTGCGATTGTAGCCGCTGCGGCATGGATATTGTGAAACTCGACAAATGACTATATATACAACAATGAGCCCCGACATGTGCCGGGGCTCATCCGCTATCAGGTATAAATTATATCCGATAGCGACGTTTTATAGACAAATTGTGCATAAAAGTGTCGAATCTTCTAATTTTGGATTGTGGAGACAAAGTAATGATATTTTTTTGACAATACCAAATTATTGGCAAATTTTTATAGAATAAATAATTTATTTTACATATGACTGCATAATTACGGGTGTTGTGAAATAATTTAAAAAATCAGCGGATACGCGTAGTTTTTCATTGTGAAAACAGAGGGAAATGACAGACTTGTGTTGCCGATAGCTTTCATAGCCCGTTTTTACTACAGATTCCGAATCTGTAGTCCTCTCAGATGCTTTGATGTTTAATTAAAAAATGTAAAATCAAAAGATGATAACAAAAAAATTCGTACCTTTGAAAAGTTAATCTCCCGATATGGACAATGGTATCTATTAAGCCTGAAGAGAACGAAGACCTTACAGCACAGTTGCGCGACCCAGTAACTGTGCGCAGTGCATTCTCTAAGGTTGTGCGCCTCTACTCCGAGCCTCTTTACTGGCAGATCCGGCGTATGGTAGGCAGCCACGATGATGCCAATGATATTCTGCAGAACACATTTCTTAAAGCGTGGGGCTCCCTCGAAAACTTCAGGGGAGAAGCCAAACTCTCGACATGGCTCTACAAAATTGCCGTGAACGAGAGCCTCAGTTTTCTCGAGAGAGAGAAGCGGCGCGACGCAGTGTCGCTCGACAGTGATGAGACTCCTTCGTATGTACGCGCGCTTTATGCCGACGACAGTGTCGACGGTGCGGCTCTACAGCAAAAGCTTATGCGTGCCATTGCCTCACTGCCCGAAAAACAACGTATTGTGTTCAATATGAAATACTTCGATGATATGAAATACGAGCAGATGTCGGAGATTCTCGGCACTTCTGTTGGGGCGCTGAAAGCATCGTTCCACCTCGCTACAAAAAAAATAGAGCAATACATCGGCAATTGCGATTAAACCGAAAGCCAAAAACGGAGTCTAAGTAAGCAAAAAGACAATTACTCATATGGTAAAGCATATCGGAAATATTCTGGAAGAGGGTCGCGAAAAAGGTTTCGCGAAACCGTCGGCCGGTTTGAAAGTGCCCGACGGCTACTTCGAGAGTTTTTGCGAACGTATGGAGGCCGCTCTCCCGGCACGTCCCGAATTAGAATCCCCCGAAGCTGTGGCAGAAGCCCAGCGTCCGCATACACTATGGCAGAAAGTGCGCCCCTATGTATATATGGCAGCGATGTTTGCCGGTGTGTGGTGCATGCTTCAGATTTTTACCGGGCTCAGCAACTCGGGCGGTCTGCAGCCTATGCAGGATAATGCCGTAATGGCAAATGCACTCTCAAACGACGAATTCATGCGTGACTATATCTTTGACGACGTCAACTCATGGGATTTGCTCGATGAAATGATGGAAGACGGTTCTCTTGACTCCGACTCGGCCTGGGATGCTTTCTTCAGTGAAGACACACCTGCCGGTCAGACCGAAACAGTCTCTGCAGAATACATATTACCCCAATAAGTATTACAATGATTTTTTCTTGTCCCTTGCGTGTTTTAGCTGCCGTTCTGATTTCGATGGCATCGCTCAGTGTATTTGCGCAGGCTCCCGGCCCCAAAGATATCGATCGCGACCGTTTTTTGTCGGAAATCCGAAATTATAAGCACGAAGTACTTGTTAAATCGCTCGAGCTTACAAAAGAGCAGCAGCGTGAGTTTTTTCCTATTTATGACGAACTCGATAACCGTCTGCAGGAAATCAACACCGAAACACGCGAGCTCGAAAAGCGAGTAGCCGTAGACCAGACAGCCACCGACACAGAGATTGAGGCAGCGGCGTCGATGGTATACTCTCAGAAACAGCGCGAAGGCAATCTTGAAATGGAGTATTACGAAAAATTCAAATCGATTCTTACTCCCCGACAGCTCATGGGGCTTCGCGGCGCTGAAAAAATTTTTACGCAGAAACTCGTGCGTCATCACAATCGTATGAGAAACAACCGCTAAGCAGATATGTCTGTCAACTCACCTGTCGACACTTTACGCCTTGCCACAGCGGCAGGCGTTTCCAAAGCCACGGCACGCACATTTCCGCGTCTGCTTGTGGCCGCTTTTCTTGCCGGAGCATATATAGCTCTGGGTGGTGTGCTTTCAATTATAATCGGATTTGGTTTTCCCGAGTTCTCGGCCTCTAATCCCGGACTCCAGCGCCTGATGAGCGGTCTGGTGTTTCCCATAGGCCTCATGCTCGTGGTAATTCTCGGAGCCGACCTCTTCACCGGCAACAACGCTCTTCTCGTGCCGCCGGCTATGAGCCGTAGAATCGGGCTGCTTGCCGTTCTCAAAAACTGGACTATAGTGTGGCTAGCTAATTTTGCCGGCTGTCTCGCTGTAGCTTATTTTCTTGTATATCTTACCGGTCTTACGGCTTCTGAACCATATGCCTCTGCTGTGGCGAAAATAGCAGCCGGCAAGACCTCCTCAACATTCGGAGTCATATTTCTCAAGGGCATAGGCGCCAATTGGTGCGTGTGTCTGGCCGTGTGGCTTGCCCTGAGCGGACGTCGACTCGGTGAGAAGTTGCTGGCGTGCGAAATTCCCGTAATGGCCTTTGTCGCCCTGGGATACGAGCACTGCATCGCCAATATGTTTTTCATCCCCCTTGCCATGATGCAGGGTGCCGATATTAGCGTAGAGCAGATGTTTGTGAGCAATCTGATTCCGGCCACTCTCGGCAATATTGTTGGCGGCGCCCTCTTTGTCGGTGCCGTGCACGCCTATCTCAACGGCAAACCGATAGAATAAAAACAATCTTTAAAAGACTATAACTTCTAAAGTTATCATAAATCGTAGAAAATGATAAAAGGAATACTGTCAATCACCGGTAAGCCCGGTCTCTTCAAGCTCCTCAGCCGCGGCCGCAACGCGCTGATTGTTGAAAACATATCGACAAAGCGCCGTACGCCCACTTATCCCCACGAAAAAGTGATATCTCTGGCCGACATCACCATGTACACAGAGCACGGCGACGAACCCCTTCCCGAGATTCTCGACAAGGTCTACGCACGTGCCGAAGGCAAGGCAATCGACATGAAATCGTTTGCCGGAGACGATGCCGTCCGCGAATATTTTGCAGAAATTATCCCCGACTTCGACCAGGAACGCGTATATACAACAGATATCCGCAAGCTTTTCAGCTGGTATAACTTGCTTGTAGCTGCCGGTTTTACCGAATTCAAAGATGAAGAGCCCGCCGAAGATCAGGCTACAGACAACGCTGCCGGAGCAGAATCGGAAAAAGAATAATCTTTGCTAAGGCTTTGCATGCTCTTTTTGAAAAATATTTCGTAAATTTGCGGTGTAAGAACCGCTGAAACGAATTTAAAATCAAAATATTCAAACAACTACGTCATGACAATCGACAATTTCAATTTCAATGGTCACAAAGCCATCGTTCGCGTTGACTTCAATGTGCCTCTGGACGAAAACGGCAACATAACCGACGATACCCGCATCCGCGGCGCCCTCCCTACTCTCAAAAAAATCCTCGCCGACGGTGGTGCTCTTATCGTTATGAGCCACATGGGTAAGCCCAAAGGCAAAGTGAACCCCAAAATGTCTCTCTCGCAGATTAAAGAAGCCGTGTCGAAGGCTGTCGGCGCTCCCGTAGAGTTTGCGCCCGACTGTGCCAAGGCCGATGAAATGGCTGCAGCCCTCAAGCCCGGTGAAGTTCTGCTCCTCGAGAATCTTCGCTTCTATCCCGAAGAAGAAGGCAAGCCCGTTGGTATTGATAAAGAAGATCCCGCTTACGATGCCGCCAAGAAAGAAATGAAAGAGCGTCAGAAGGAGTTTGCCAAGAAGCTTGCTTCTTATGCCGACGTTTATGTGAACGATGCTTTCGGCACCGCTCACCGTCGTCATGCATCCACAGCTGTAATCGCCGATTATTTTGATGCCGACCACAAGATGCTTGGCTACCTCATGGAAAAAGAAGTAAAGGCTGTCGACAGCATCCTCAAAGACATCAAGCGTCCGTTTACTGCTATCATGGGAGGTTCTAAAGTATCTACCAAAATCGGTATTATCGAAAACCTTTTCGACAAAGTCGACAACCTCATTCTCTGCGGCGGTATGACATATACATTCGCAAAGGCCGCCGGTGGCAATGTAGGTAACTCTATTTGCGAAAACGACAAGCTCGACCTCGCACTCGACATCATTCAGAAAGCTAAAGATAAGGGCGTGAACCTCGTTCTCGCTACCGACTGCGTTGCATCCGACGATTTCTCCAACGACGCCAATACTCAGATTTGCTGCGTGAAGAACATTCCCGACGGCTGGGAAGGTGTTGACATCGGCCCCGCAGCAATCGCAAACTTTGTAGGTGCAATTCTTCCTGCCAAGACCATTCTTTGGAATGGCCCCGCCGGCGTATTCGAAATGGACAACTTCGCTACCGGTTCGAAAGTAATTTGCGAAGCAATTGTTGAAGCTACCAACCAGGGCGCTTTCTCGCTTGTAGGCGGCGGTGATTCTGTAGCCTGCGTCAACAAGTTCGGCTATGCCGACGCTGTGTCGTATGTATCTACCGGTGGCGGCGCACTTCTTGAGGCTATCGAAGGCAAAGTGCTTCCCGGTGTTGCTGCTATCGAAGGCAAATAATAACAGCCTTTTTTCAAAAAGTCTGAAACAATAGATTACAAAGGCGCGTTCTCATCGAATGGACGCGCCTTTGCTCTTTGCCGGACTCGGCCCATATAGAGCGCCGGCGTGCCGTTAAATCAAACAAAAGGCTCAGATGACATTTTCCAAAGATTTTTTCGAATGGGTGAGAGAGCATATAGCCGATAATCCGTCGACGCTCAGGCTGAAATATTCGCGAAGCGCTGACGGTTTTGATTACGACGCTGCAATCACACAGATTGAATGCCGACGTAAATTCGGCAAAAAACTCGCAGGCACACTTGCGATGTTTCCCGACTTTTACTTTCCTTCGGTGATGTCGGGCGAGCAGGCTACGGCCGATATTGTCGCTACCTTTCACGCCACCCTTGCCGAACGGGATATGCCAATGGCCGACCTCACCGCAGGGCTCGGCATCGATGTGCTGCATGTTGCCGACAAGGTGTCGTCTATCGTGGCTGTGGAGCGTGATACATCGCGTGCGGAGGCTCTTGAATACAACAGCGCCGGAATGGGCGCTTCGAACGTAAAAGTTGTATGCAACGATTGTAACGCATTTATCGACAGTGTGGTAAAGAACAATTCCGGCAGCGACTCCGCTGTGCCGTTTGCCACGGCGTTCATCGACCCTGCACGCCGGGCTGCCGACGGGGGCCGAGTTTTTGCTTTGTCGGATTGCGAGCCCGATGTTGTGAAGATGTTGCCGCGTATGAGCGCTTTTTGCCGGCGACTTATAATCAAGGCCTCGCCGATGCTCGACATATCACATACAATAGCCGAAATATCGCCGCGTCCCGTTGCTATAATGGCTGTAGGAACACCTACTGAGTGCAAGGAGTTGCTTATTGTAGTCAACTTTAAAGTCGGCAATGCTTCTGCAGATGCGCAAGAAACGCCTACGCTGATAGAGGCTGTGACGCTTTATCCCGACGGAACTAAGTCGATATTTTCGTTCACGCAACAGCAGGAGCGCGATAGTGAGGCTCCGCCGGTTATGCCCGAACTTGTCGAGGGTACGTATATCTGCGAACCAAATCCCATGCTTATGAAGACCGGAGCTTTCCGCATTCTGGCCGCAAGCTACGGTCTTTCGATGTTTCATGCCAATACTCGTATATTTGTCACAGATAAGATTCCGGACAATTTTCCCGGCACGGTGTGGCGCGTAGTTAAGGTTTTGCCCTATGCATCGCGCATCATCAAGCGTTTTTCCTCCGAATATCCGGTGATTAATGTGGCTGTGCGCAATTTCGGCATGAGTGCCGATGCCTTGCGTACCAAGCTCGGTGTGCGCGACGGCGGCCCACTCAGATTATATGGGTTCACCGATGCTAATCAGCGTAAAATACTTGCTGTTACAGCGCCAATATAGCTTGTGGCCCGTCTTTTAATATGTTTGTGTATCTTTTAATAATGTTTAACTGCAACGGTTTATCTACATGAATATTATTTGCTACTTTTGAAGCTCAAAAAGAAAACCAACAGTTAACCATGGAAGATATCACGGAATTGTTTAATTCGATTATTGAAGAGGCTCCGAGCCTTGACATAGCAGAATCGGAATTCAAGCAATCGCTGATAGACAACCCAGAACTTCGTAAAGCGTATCGCGAGTACTGTCGCGAGCAGGGCTCGTCGGAAAAAAGAGGTTTTCTCGACTATGCCGAGCAGTACTGCGACGACCGTAATGAAATATGGGAATCTCTCAACGATTACGATAATATGGAATGAAAAATACTACCGTACGTTTCCCCGCAGAATGGGAGCCTTCCGATGCCGTGCTGATTGCATGGCCGCACGACGACACAGACTGGGCATATATGCTGCCCGATGTGCGTGCTTGTTATACAGAGATAATTAAAGCCATAGTAAAAAAGGCGAAAGTTGTGATTGCGGCCCCGGAGAGACCCGAACTGACTTCTCTTACTGAAGACGAACAAAAAGAAGTCATCTGGTTTCCGGTTGAGACAAATGATACGTGGACTCGTGACTACGGGCCGATAACCACTGTCGACTCCGAAGGAATACTGAATTTCAACGACTTTAAATTCAATGGCTGGGGGTTGAAATTCGCCTCCGACAAAGATAATCTTGTGACATCGCAGCTCTGTGAATGCGCTGTGCTTGCGGGCGTGCGTCGAAACCGTCTCAGCTTCGTGCTCGAAGGCGGCTCCATTGAGAGCGACGGAGCCGGCACACTCCTCACTACAGCCGACTGTCTTCTGTCGCCAAATCGCAATGGTGCCGATTCGGAAGACGAGATAGTCGCTTACCTCAAGGAAACACTCGGTGTCGACACCGTACACATGTTGCATCACGGTGCTCTTGAGGGTGACGATACCGACGGCCATATCGACACTCTTGTGCGTCTTGCACCTCCGGGCGATATTATTTTCTATACCGGATGCAGCGACCCTGACGACGAGATGCATTATGAGCCTCTGCAGGCAATGCACGAAGAACTGCGTCTGCTACGCACTGCTGCCGGCATGCCTTATCATCTGATTGAACTGCCGATGCCCGAACCTGTTTATGATCCCGAGGACGGGCATCGTCTTCCGGCTACATATGCCAATTTCCTCATCCTCAACGGCGCAGTTCTTCTTCCGGTATACGGACAGCCGATGTCCGACATGACGGCGCAAATGGCCATAAAAGCCGCTATGCCCGATTACGACGTTATTCCCATCGATTGCAGCGCTCTCATCCGACAGCACGGTTCGCTGCACTGTGCTACAATGCAGTTGCCCAAAGGTTCTTTAAACATATGAAAACAGGTATAATACAGCAACACAATACATCCGATATTGAGGACAACCGTCGGCGGCTGGCCGACAAAATTCGGCGACTGGCCGCCGAAGGCGCACGACTTGTGGTGTGTCAGGAACTTCACGATTCGTTATACTTCTGCCAGACAGAGAACGTAGATCTCTGCGGTCTGGCAGTTCCTGTGCCTGGAGATGTCACCGACTTTTACTCAGCCATCGCACGGGAGAGCGGAGTAGTGCTCGTTACCTCGCTTTATGAAAAACGTGCTCCGGGGCTGTATCACAATACGGCAGTAGTGTTTGAAGCCGACGGTTCGATTGCCGGAAAATACCGCAAGATGCATATTCCCGACGACCCGGCATATTATGAAAAATTCTATTTCACTCCCGGAGACCTCGGATTCACCCCCATAAATACGTCGGTGGGCCGTCTCGGAGTGCTCGTATGCTGGGACCAATGGTATCCTGAAGCCGCACGACTTATGGCTCTTGCCGGAGCGCAAATACTCATTTATCCAACGGCAATAGGGTGGGAGAGTAGCGATACCGACGCCGAACAACAGCGTCAGCGCGAAGCCTGGACAACCGTGCAACGCGGCCATGCCATTGCCAACGGCCTTCCCGTAGTGTCGGTGAACCGTGTAGGCTACGAACCCGACCCGTCGGGAGTCACAGGCGGCATCACATTCTGGGGCTCGAGTTTCGTTGCCGGTCCGCAAGGCGAATTCCTTTTCAGGGCATCGGACAGCGAAGAAGTTGAGACCATTGTAGATATCGACATGGAGCGATGCGAGAATGTGCGCCGTTGGTGGCCTTTCTTGCGCGACCGTCGCATTGATGCTTATGGCGATATCACAAAACGCTTCCGCGACTGATAGAAAACAGATATTTGTTCATTCTCTTTTAATGAACCCTTAAATAGAATGAACAGTGAATACAGACAAACTCCTCCTAATGAAAGATGCTCTCGGACGTTGGTGCCGTATGGCCGGACGTGCAACATCGCGGCCGGTGCTCGTAATGTGGTATGTGTTGCAGAGCCCCGAAACTCCTCGAAGCGACAAAGCCGCTATTTTCACATCGCTCGCATATCTCGTGCTTCCTATTGATATTCTCAGTGCCCGCCGCCTCCCTTTTATCGGCTGGCTTGATGAAGTAGTGGCACTCTCGACTCTCGTAAATCGCATGTCGAAGCATATAACGCCCGAAATCGAGGCTACGGTCGAAGCCCGTCTCGATTCATGGTTTCCTCGTCCGGCCGATATCTCTACGGACTGAACCATATAAAATCTAAACAGCACCCCGAAAAATTTTTCGGGGTGCTGTCATGTTGTGCAGAACGCTGCTTTAAGGAATGAGAACCTTCTTGGCTCTTCCGTTTTTAAGTTCAATGAAAGTGCCGCCGGCAGGATTTTCAACTCTGCAGCCTGAAGATTTATGTATAAATTGTATAGAATCCATTTATCTACTACTTTTTTTAAGTTGAGGCTCGAGGCTGTGTCAAACATTAATTACGACACAGCCTCCTCGATTTTCCCTCCAAAGTCGGAAATAATATGAGAACGGAGCAAAAAAACTTTCTGATATTATTAAGTTTCCGAATCAAATCATGGTTATAATCGCATTAAATTCCTGAGGCGTATTGTAGTATTTATCAGGATAATTGACTAACTTTGCTATCGGCAACGGATTGTTGTCGGCATAATTCAACCACTGTTGGCTGACACGTTCAACTCATACAAGGATCTGGTCGACCTCCGTCCGCTCATAGAGCTTATCAGGACGGAGGGCAAGCCTGTGTTGTATGAGCGTGGGGAATATCTGCTGCACGAAGGGGATATGGAGAAATACATATCAGTGGTGATTTCGGGATATTGCAGGTATGTGACACACCGCAGCGACGGTTCCGAGGGCGTGGTCGGATTCTCGCTTCCCGGTGATATCGCCTCAGGTTTTTCTGACAGAATGTACCGTAATCCGTCCCGTCTGGCCATCATCGCATCATGCCGGATGGAAGTGTTGCAGTTGCCGTTCGGCTATGCATTCTCAAAAATATCCGAGCAGGACAGACATTTCACTTTGAAAATGGAGAAGGCATTTTCAAGGACATTGTTTGAACGCCATCTGAATCTCTACAAGCTGACTCCGGCGGAACGTTACCGGAAATTTGCCGCGTCATATCCTGAAATCATCGGGCAGATACTGGTCAAGGAACTTGCATCATTCCTACAGATTACGCCACAGCATCTCCGTCGCATCAGAAAATAGTGTTTTCCGACGCATTTATCAGCGATATTTTTACAGAAAGGAACATATGTTCGCTTTAATGTCGTAAATTATAGCGAACTTTGCATAAGGCCATTAATGTACAGCCGACAGTAAACCATCAATCATTCAAGGACAATGACATAAACAGAAGGCAATGGAACCTCCGAGAGCAAAAGTGATAGGCGTGGCGCGTCACCGTCTGGCAACCGACGGCGACGGAGTGACGACGCTTGTGGCTTTTCACGGATGCCCGCTCCATTGCCGTTATTGCCTCAATCCCCAGTCGCTCGGTGATGGCGGCAGGTTCAAGGAATATACACCCGAATCACTATACCGTGAAGTCCGCATAGATGAGCTTTATTTCCTTGCTACCAATGGCGGCGTGACATTCGGTGGTGGCGAGCCGTGTCTGCGGCCTGATTTTATCCGACACTTCCGCGAACTGTGCGGCGAGACCTGGCAAATCAATCTTGAAACATCGCTCAATGTTCCGGCAGACAATATCGCGTCCTTGCTCCCTGTGGTAAATACTCTGATTATCGACATCAAGGACATGAATCCTGAGATTTATCGCAACTATACCGGGCAGGACAACTCCCTTGTTCTCGCCAATCTCCGGCTGATAGCAGACAGCGGACGGCAAAGCGACTGCATCGTCCGCATACCGCTGATACCCGAT
>Ga0137307_100737_pt1 | contig 37364 bp, 30 predicted proteins | sample NAcewD2O_March_2_FD_97180 | JGI IMG/M metagenome (GOLD analysis project Ga0137307, IMG submission 97180) | Mouse cecal microbial communities from Vienna, Austria - N-Acetylglucosamine amended D2O_March | ecosystem: Host-associated > Mammals > Digestive system > Large intestine > Cecum | place... | reverse complement strand
AACGACTTTTATTTTTCACAATTATGTGATATGGTAATACTATTGTCCGCACTGTACCTTATACCGTGCGTAATTGTGAAAGTTGAGGTAAATATTATGAAAAAAAAGATCGTATTGTTACTTTTATGTATGATTTGCATTGTTCCTGCCGGATGCGGCAAGGAATCTTCCGATAAAAATGCAGTGGAGGGAACCGAGACGGCGGGGGAAAAATCAGGTATGAAAAGTACGGATATCAAGTACGATGTCAATGACTATGTGACCCTGGGAGATTATAAGGATGTGGAAGTCACTATTGGAAGCGAGTCTGATTATGAAGTGACAGAAGACAAAATAAACGATTATGCGGCCCAGATGATTTCTTATTACTGCCCTTACGTAAAGGATGACACGAAGACACAGGTAGGGGAAAATGATATTGTAGACGTGGACTATGTGGGGAAAAAAGACGGGGAGGCTTTTGATGGCGGAAGTGCAGAGCATCAGATCATTGATGTGGCAAAAAACAGCGATGCCGTCAGGGGTACAGGCTATATTGAAGGCTTTACTGACGGGTTAAAGGGAGCAAAAGTTGGGGAAACTGTAGATTGTAATGTGACTTTTCCTGAGAATTATCAATCCGAGGAATTAGCCGGGCAGGAGGTGACGTTTACCTTTACAGTTAATTCAGTGCAAAAGCCTATGACTCTTGATGAAATGGATGATGCCGCAGCCAAAGAGTATTTTGAAACAGACACAAAAGATGCTTTTATGGAGAATGTTAAAAAGGTATTGGAGAGCCAGACGGAGAATACCAGACAGTCGGACATCCGCATGAAAGTCATTGATGCAGTCACAGAAAAATGTGAGATAAAAGAACTTCCGGAAGGTCTTTTGGATGCCAGGGTTGAGGAGTATATTGCCGGATTTGAAAAGACATACTGTACAAACGGCACCACATTGGAGGAATATGTGACAAATTCCGGTTCCACTTTGGAAGAGTTCCGAAAAGAGATTACGGACAATATGACGAATAATATCAAACAGGAAATGGTATTTGAGGCAATTGCAGAGAAAGAAAATATTGAGTTTAATGAGGAGGAGTACAACAACTATGTGAATAACCTGGTACAAAACGGAGGCTTTAAAGATGTGGACACTGTGTATGAGACTTATGGGGCAGACAAAGAATCAGGGGAAAAATATATAAGAAAAGTATATTTACAAAATAAAGCGTGCCAGAAAATAGCAGACGGCGCAAAAGTAAACTATGGAGAAAAGGAGAACAGTTAAAATGGAACTTGTAAACATTCGGGATTTGTACCGCAGGAAAGAGGAATATCTGGAAAAAGATATTTCCATTGGAGGATGGGTGAGGAGCATTAGAAGCTCAAAGGCATTTGGCTTTATTGTGGTAAATGACGGGACTTTCTTTGAACCCTTACAGGTGGTTTATCACGATGCCCTCCCTAATTTTGAGGCGGTGGAAAAATTAAATGTAGGAGCGGCGATTATTGTTTCCGGAAAACTGGTGGCAACTCCTCAGGCAAAACAGCCCTTTGAGATTCAGGCGGATGAAGTGGTAATTGAGGGGGAAAGCGCCCCAGATTATCCCCTGCAGAAAAAGCGCCACAGTTTTGAATATTTGAGAAGCATTTCCCATTTAAGGCCCAGAACAAACACCTTTGAGGCGGTATTCCGCGTGCGTTCCCTTATCGCCTACGCCATTCATAAGTTTTTCCAGGAGAGGGACTTTGTCTATGTGCACACTCCGCTGATAACCGGAAGCGACTGCGAGGGGGCAGGGGAAATGTTTCAGGTGACTACACTGGATTTAAAGGATGTTCCCAAAGACAAAGAGGGAGGTGTGGACTTCTCCCAGGACTTTTTCGGAAAACCTACAAATCTAACAGTGAGCGGCCAGCTAAACGGCGAAACTTACGCTATGGCATTTAAAAACATCTATACGTTCGGCCCCACGTTTCGGGCGGAAAATTCCAATACCACCAGGCATGCGGCGGAGTTTTGGATGATTGAGCCGGAGATTGCCTTTGCAGACTTAAATGACGATATGATTTTAGCGGAGAGCATGTTAAAATATATTATCAATTATGTGCTGGAGCACGCCCCGGAGGAGATGCAGTTTTTCAATAGTTTTGTGGATAAGGGACTGATTGAAAGGCTTACCCATGTGGCAAATTCTGAGTTTGCCAGAGTGACCTACACAGAGGCCGTGGAGATTCTGGAGAAAAACAATGACAATTTTGAGTACAAAGTTTCCTGGGGGGCTGATTTGCAGACAGAGCATGAGAGGTACCTCACAGAGGAAGTGTTTAAGCGCCCGGTATTTGTCACGGATTATCCCAAGGAAATCAAGGCTTTCTATATGAAACTCAACGAGGACGGGAAGACCGTTGCGGCCGTGGACTGCCTGGTTCCCCAGATTGGGGAGATTATCGGGGGAAGCCAGAGAGAGGACGATTACGATAAACTGGTGGCAAGAATGAGGGAGCTTAACTTAAAGGAAGAGGATTATGGTTTCTATCTGGACTTGCGGAAATACGGCACGGCGAGACATGCAGGGTTTGGACTGGGATTTGAGCGATGCGTCATGTATTTGACAGGAATGTCTAATATCCGTGACGTGGTTCCCTTCCCCAGAACCGTAAATAACTGTGAATTGTAGGAGAAAGAAAAAATGAGAGTTATGTTAAAAAATGAACAGCTTTCGGTGGAAATCGAGAGCTTTGGCGCAGAGCTTAAATCCGTAAAATCTAGGGAAGATAACAGGGAATATATGTGGTGTGCAGATGAAAAATACTGGAAAAGAACCTCCCCTGTCCTTTTTCCCCTGGTGGGTTCCTTAAAGGGCCACTCTTATGAGTATGATGGAGAAACCTTTCCCATGTCCCAGCACGGATTTGCCAGGGATAAGGAATTTACCATGATTTTTAGAAATGAAGATAAGGCGGTATTTCAATTAAAATCGGATGCAGATACCTTAAAGGCCTATCCCTTTGATTTTACCTTAGAGATTGGATATGAGCTTTCGGGAAATTCCCTCACAGTGATGTGGAAGGTAATCAATGAGGAAGAGGAAAAAGAAATGTATTTCTCCATCGGCGCCCATCCGGCTTTCAACTGCCCCATGTATGGGGAGGAGAGCATGACGGGATACGGCATGAAATTAAATGCCAAAAGCGATGTGCTCTATTCCAGGATAAACGGTGACGGTTTAATGTTAAATTCAAAAAGTGAGCTGAAACTCCATGACGGCCTTGCAGTGTTTACGGAGGATTTCTTTGATGAGGGTGTATATATTATCGAAGATTACCAGGCCAGTGAAGTTTCCTTGTTGGACACGGAAGGGAAACCTTATGTGACGGTGAGTTTTGATGCGCCTTTATTTGGGATCTGGACGCCGGGAGGGGATGCGCCCTTTGTGTGTATTGAACCCTGGTACGGCAGGTGCGACAGGGAAAGTTTTGCAGGGGAGTTAAAGGAGAGGGAGTGGGGACAGAAATTGCCGCCGAATGAGGTTTTTGAAAAGAATTATAAGATTACGTTTTCTTAGGCATTGTGGAAAATATCATTGAAACAGAATATTTGAAAAAAGCAGAAAGGTTTTCGACACGTGTTGCGTGACGGAAGCCTTTTGTTATGTAGTGTATCTTTCAAAACACTGGGGTTGATTTTGGCAAAAATAGGTTAGTTTTACCAATAATAACGTATTTTTTATCATATCAACGATATTTTCAGTGAAAAATATCAGCTTGTATGATATTTGCTATGGTGCTATCCATTTTTTGCTGTGTAAATTCTCAGGGAGTATCAGCAAAGGTGAAAAATACAGTAAATACAAAAAAGCAGGGAATTACGTATACTAAAAGTATTTATATGGGAACATGTGACATATGAGGTAAAACCGGGAAGCAGAGAGTTAGTCAGATATCGTGATGAATACAAATATAAAACAGCGTACACGCATGTGTCAATCTGCTACTGGGATAAATACCTGAAATCCGAGGCGTGGATGGAAATCGTGATATGTGTAGATGCAGTAAAATAAGAAGAAAGGACGTGTTACAATGAAAAAAATAGGAAAGATCTTGTGCTTTTGTATGTTATTTTTGGGATTTTCAATGAATGATATATCTTTGAGGGCGGAGGAGGCAGTACCGGAAACAGGTTACACTGTGGAAGGGATGCGTTTTAACTGGAAAGACGTGGCAGTCCATATTAAGACAAAGGATTACGGCGTGAATGAAATTCGTATAAATATGTCCCAGGAAAATTATACGGTAAAAAATGTAAAGTCCAGCAGTAAAAATCTGCGTTTTTGGACATCCAGGACTTGTGTCATAAAGCATTATGAGAATGAGGAAGATAAAGACCGTATATTCTGTGACGGAGACGGAAATGACAAATGTGGAGAGAATGAAGAAAGGCATGGAGGAACGCCTGGAGAAACAGAAGGAGGGGAAGAAGGAAAAAGGTAAAAGAGCATAAGGCCGAGAAAGAGGAACTGGAGATAAGGCAAAAAAGAGACGGAGGATTTTAGTACCCACAAAATTAATATCACCATTTAATAAAATTTTTCCAATTTGTTTTTATGGAATTCATGATACAGAAGAAATCATCAGGGGATGAACAGAAATTCATCCCCTTCGGCTTAGTGAAATACATTTTTGTCATACTACCCCACGGCATTTCATAAGATGTGCCAAGGGGGTAATCTTATGGAAAAAACAGAAAAAGAAAAAAATCTCACCGGGGATTTTATAAAAATCCTATTTGTCATGTATGTGATTACTTTACTGCTTTTACTTCTTTTGGCTTTTATGTTGTTCCGCATGGAAATCTCCGAGACAGTATTTCGTGTCTGGCTGATTGCAGTGTATATTGTCAGTGGTTTTGCCGGGGGATTTCTCATAGGAAAGAGGGCAAAAAGCCGGAAATTTTTATGGGGGTTTCTCATAGGGGCAGTGTATTTTGCAATTCTTTTTGGCGTGTCTCTTATACTCCATAAGGGGTTGGACGAGGATGTGATGCATTTATTCACTACGGCTGTGCTCTGCCTGGCTTCCGGTACAGTGGGAGGGATGTTGTCGTAGCTGTCTTATAAGGTTTTACCCCGCCAAATGGCGGGGCGGTTATCTATCTTTAAAGAAGTAAAAGTTTATTCGCAGAATGTGTAGATAATCTGGGGGGAAGTGTGTTCAAGGCTTTAATTATCCTTTCTTTTGTGGTATAATAAGGCAAAGAAACAAAGGAGTAAAAGTATTTTATGAGTTATGAAGAGTTTGTTACAGAAATTAAAAAATATTGGGAACTTCGCAGCCAGGGATTAAAAAAGCAGGCAAACCGTTTTTTATTTCAGTTTACAGAGCACTTTAAAAAAGATATATCCCGGGATGAAGCAGATGATATCCTGTTTCATTTTTGCAGGGATTATATTGATGAGATAAAATTTCCTGGGGAAAATTTACCTAGGCGCCATTTGCCTTTTCAACTGTCAGAATTGCTGTACCACTATTTTAACCGGGAATGCGAAGAAAATAAAATGCCGCAGATGCGCTGGGCCTTTCAGATTTTTGGAAAGTACTATAATCCCGGCGGCCCAGAGGGTGAGAAAAACCCATACTATATTTTAGAGAAGGCTTATGCACATGACCAGTGTGACCAGCAGACGGTGGATGCTTATTTTGGAGAACAGGTAGATGTTTTGTGGTGGGGGCAGCATCACTTTCCAGAGGGTTGCCTGATTACCAGAAAAGAATTTGAGGATACCGTGGAGATGGCGAAGAAAATACTTTCAGAAAATTCAGTGGAGCAGGGCTTGGCGGAAGATTTTGCCTATTACGAAAAACTGTACCATATTTATTTTGACTGGGAAAAGCAGGGAAAAAAGGGAGACTTTTATCAGTTGTGCAAGGAGGAGGGAATCGCTTTTGAATCCATGCCTGCTTTTTACTATTCCCAGAAGCATCCGAAGAAGACTTGTGGGAACTGCTGATAACGCGTGCCCGGCGGGCAGGGGAAAACTTTCTGTAAATTTATATAAATATTCTGCCGGAAAGTTTTTTATTCCCCTGTATTTACCGCTTTCAATTCTTTTTCCTCCAGTTCTTTGATTCTTTTTTCCAGTTCTTCTTTGTCATAGTTGTCCATTGCATATTGGCAGCACTGTAGTACCAGGGAGCTTAAGGAGATGCCTTCGTGGTCTGCAATGGCCTTGAGTGTCTGAAACATATCATCCGTGAAACTTATGGTTCTGGGTATTTTTTCTCTGTTGGGTTTTTTATGGATTTTAAACATATTTCTCCTCCGTAACAAAATTATCAATATAAGTATAGCAGACGAATCTGCTTTTGTATATACTGGTTTTCACATTTGTGTGCAAATTGCGGATATTTTTTTAAAATTATGTATGTTAGGCGTTTGTAATCATTCTTTCCTTCTGATATACTATAATGATACAAAAAGAAAAAGGAGGATTTTGTTATGTTGGAGAGTATACTGCCGAAGATTTTGATTACACTGATTGTGGTACTTGTTTTGGTTATCCTGATGTGCGGTTATGTAAAAGCGGCGCCGGACCAGGCAATTTTGATTTCCGGCCTGAGGAAAAATGCCAGGACGTTAATTGGGAGGGCGGGGATTAAAATACCTTTCTTAGAGCGGAAGGATGTGCTGAGTTTACAGTTGATTTCCATTGACGTAAAAACCAGTTCCTCTGTGCCCACAGCGGATTACATTAATATTATGGTGGATGCCACGGTAAATGTAAAAATCAGTGATAAGCCGGATAAATTAAAGCTGGCGGCCCAGAATTTCCTAAATAAAAAGCCGGATTACGTGGGGAGTGTGGCAAAGGAAGTGTTAGAGGGAAATGTCCGGGAAATCGTGGGAAAAATGCGCCTGGAGGAGATGGTAAACGACAGGCAGAAGTTTGCAAATCTGGTGAAAGAAAACGCAGAGCCGGATTTGGCGGAAATGGGTCTTGACATTATCAGTTTTAATGTGCAGAATTTTGTGGATGACAATCAGGTGATTGAAAACCTTGGTGTGGACAATATAGTGAAAATTAAAAAGGAAGCTGCCATTTCCCGGGCGGAGTCCGAAAAAGAGATTAACGTCGCCAGGGCAAGGGCGGAAAAGGAATCCAACGACGCCAGGGTTGCAGCGGATACTGCAATAGCGGAGAAAAATAATGAGCTGGCCTTAAAACAGTCAGAGCTTCAGATTGTGGCGGACTCCAAGAAGGCGGAGGCCGACGCAGCCTACAGTATTCAGAAAGAACAGCAGCGCAAGGTGATTGAAGTTGCAAAAACCGAGGCGGATATTGCAAAGCAGGAGAAGGACAATGAGTTAAAGGGCAAGGAAGTTGAGGCCCAGGAACAGGTTTTAAACGCAGAAATCAGAAAGCGGGCGGATGCGGAGAAATATGCAAAAGAGCAGGCGGCGGACGCCCAGAGGTATGCTGCGGAGCAGAAAGCAAAGGCGGATTTGGCCGCAAGGCAGGCGGATGCGGACGCCAAGAAATACGAGATTGAGAAGGCTGCGGAGGCAAAAGAGAGAAATGCTGCCGCAATCCAGAGGGAGGGAGAGGCGGAAGCTGCTGCCACCAGGGCAAAGGGAGAAGCGGAGGCGGAGGCCCTTTTGAAGAAGGCGGAGGCTATGAAGCAGTACGGCCAGGCAGCTATGGTGGAGATGATTGTAAATATGCTTCCCGAGATGGCAAAAGCTGTGGCGGAGCCTTTGGCGGCAATCGATAAAGTAACCATCATTGACAGCGGGGACGGGGCAGGGGTTTCCTCCATGGGAGACTATACCCCTGCCATTTTAAAGAAAACCATAGAGGCGGTAAAAGAGACCACCGGTTTTGATTTGACGGAAGTTATGAAAGCTTCTACATATGATGCAAAGGTAAATCATAACTTAAATGTTTCCGGGGTGGAATTTTCCCAGAAATCAGAGTAGAGCTTATACCTCCGGGGGGTTATACTGATGCATGCAGGGCTAAATTAAGGGATTTAAAGGAGTGTGTTGATTTAGCCCTGTTTTTTGTTTGTCTCAGATAAATATCTCAGATAAATGTAAAAAACTGTTGACAATAGAAGAAGGGAAACATATAATTTTATCATAAATTAAAGCCTATTAAACAAGTAGGATTTGAGGAGGAAAAGATTATGAGTCAAATAAAAGAAAGCGCACTGGAATTAATCGGGGGAACCCCGATTCTGAAACTGAATGGATATGCAAAGAAGGCGGGTATAGGAGATGCAACGATTCTTGCAAAACTGGAATATTTAAATCCCGCAGGTTCTGTAAAAGACCGTGTTGCCCTGGCAATGATTGAGGATGGGGAAAGGAAGGGGCTGTTGAAAGAAGGGGCGGTCATTATCGAGCCTACCAGTGGAAATACCGGCATCGGCCTGGCGGCGGTTGCAGCGGCAAAGGGATATAGGACAATTCTTACTCTGCCGGATACCATGAGTGTTGAGAGAAGAAACCTTTTAAAAGCCTATGGCGCAGAACTGGTACTTACAGAGGGAGCCAAAGGAATGAAAGGGGCTATTGCAAAGGCGGAAGAACTGTCCAAGGAAATTGAGGGGGCAGTTATTTTAGGTCAGTTTGTAAATCCGGCAAACCCGGCAGTGCATAAGGCTGTCACAGGGCCGGAAATCTGGGAGCAGACGGAAGGAAAGGTTGACATATTCGTGGCCGGGGTGGGAACCGGCGGATCTATTACCGGGGTAGGAGAATACTTAAAAGAGAAGAACCCTAATGTGAAAGTCGTGGCCGTTGAGCCGGCGGGAAGCCCTGTTTTGTCAAAGGGAACTCCGGGAGCACATATGATTCAGGGAATTGGGGCAGGATTTGTACCGGAGGTGCTTAACACAAAAGTGTATGATGAGGTTCTTGCCATTGAAAATAAAGATGCCTTTGCAGAAGGCAGGGCCTTTGCCGTAAGCGAAGGCATTCTTGTAGGAATCTCATCCGGTGCGGCCCTTAAGGCGGCGGCAATTCTTGCAGGCAGGCCGGAAAATAAAGGGAAGACGATTGTGGTATTGCTTCCCGATTCGGGAGACAGGTATTTATCCACTCCGCTGTTTCAGGATTAATAGGATGATTATGCATGATTCCCGGAAATTAGAAAATAAACTTGCATTTTACCTGCAAAAGATAGTAAAATATAGGTAAGAGCAACGGGAAAATATATGGGAAAGGAGATTGTGTTATGGGAATTGGCAGAGTATCATCATGGAACTGCATGTCAGATATGCAGATGAACCCCACAGGTATGACGGACACGAAAAGTAAAAGCATACAAAAAGAGATTACTGATGTACAGCAAAAGATGCAGAAACTGCCTTCAAAGGAAGAATATTCTCCCAGCGAAATGGCGGATGAACGGAAAAAGCTTCAAAAAGAAATATCCGGCCTTAATATAAAACTGAAACTGCATCAGGAAAAACTTCTGAAATCACAGAAAAGAGAAGCTATGCTGGCAAAGATGCAGGAAGAAAAGGAGTTGTCCCCGGATAAGACGGAAAAAGAGGAAGCGTCAGACAGGGAGGAGCAGGCAAAACGTCAGGAAACTGTGCTGACAAAAAATAGCGACGGCACTGTTATCTTAAAAGAGGAAAAAAATCCCGAAGGCAAGGGCAGTGTGGAAACAGAGGACGAATCGAAAGAAAACATAGAAACTGATACAAAAGAAGACGCCGGATTATCCCATAAAGAGATGCATGCCATGGTATCGGCAAATCATTCCATACAGCAGGCAGACCGCCAGGGAGTTGTCATAGCCAGAATGAAGGAAGGCGTTGTTATTTTAAAGGGAGAAATCAGCCAGGATGAGAGATACGGCGCTGATACAGGAAAAAAACAGGCTGAGCTTGAAAAGATGGAGAAGAGGGAACAAAGGGCAAGGGCATTCCAGTCTTCTTCTTTAGGGGAGGCAAATAGTACGGTAAGGTCGGCGGCAAAAGGGAATCTGCCCGGAGCAAAGGACAGGGTGCAGACTAGGGATAACAATGTTGTAAAATTTTTTCAGGAAGATGAGGCAGTCCGGCAGAGATTTCAGATTTCTTTTGTGAGTTAATCCCAATGAAAAACGAAACATTGCATGATCATTGGAAAAGGCATATGCAAAAAGCACATGTCTTTTCTTTTGGCTAAAATCAGTTGACATAATATCTTACAACTACAATGATTGAACTCTGAGTTTCATTAAAAAGGAGGCAGACAATGGGACGGAGAAAAAAAGAGCCGAAAAGCGTACACCGGGAAAAAATTGCTTCTGCTGCATCGGCATTATTTATGGAAAAAGGCATTGCAGCCACATCAATGGACGATATAGCAAAAGCAGCCGGATATAGCAAAGCGACTTTATATGTATATTTTGAGAACAAAGAGGAAATAGTCGGTATCTTAGTGCTGGATAGCATGAAAAAACTTTACAATTACATTGTTTCTGCGTTAGAGCAGCAGGAAACCACAAAAGAACGATATCGTTTCATTTGCCGTGGATTGGTTCAGTACCAGGAGGAGTTTCCGTTTTACTTCAAAACGGCATTGGATAAAATCAATATTGATTTTGAAAGTTGTGATTATCTTCCCGAAGAAAAAGAGACCTACCGGATAGGGGAAGAGATAAATGAAAAGCTAAAGGAGTTTTTAATATCCGGTATGGAGAAAGGTGATTTGCGCCACAATCTGGAAATCATGCCCGCTATTTTTAATTTTTGGGGTATGCTGTCCGGGTTGATTCAGCTTGCGGCAAATAAAGAAGAATACATAAAAAAGACAATGGGATTATCAAAAATCCGGTTTTTAGAGTATGGCTTTCAAATGCTGTATTGTTCCATAGCAGTTAAGGGGGAATGAAGCCCATAGGTAAAATCGGAAATTTTCAGATTCCACGGAAAACCGAGGGAAGGCTATTTTCAGCACAATATTTATTGCGGGAAATAGGCTGCAGGCACTGTTTGATAACCGTATTCCCCAGGTATCCTTAAAACAGTTTATGCTATTGTCAATCCTCAGACAATCAGAGGAACCCATGACATTTACCCAATTAGGAACTTTGCTGGGCTGTTCTAGGCAGAACATTAAAAAATATATTGAGCCTATTTTGCAATGCCTGAAGCAATAATATTTCAGTTGATAATAAGGCCAAAAGACGGGAGATTTCCATATTTTCTGATTGAAGGATTAGGTATTTTCTGATATACTAAATAATAAAGTAAACGGGCAAAAAGATTTGTTAAGAATGTTCATAAGACCACCACAGGCGGGAAAATTTTCCTGCCCTTTCTTATATGTAAGGGGAAAAATATTTACAGGGGCAAATGGGGGGAAAGTATGCAGATCGGGATGGATGTTTCCTTTTCACAAAGGCAGCAGTTAATTTTAACGCCGCAGATGGAGCAGGCGTTACATATTCTGCAGATGGGGGCGGAGGAGCTGAATCAGTGCATTGAGGAGGAGGTTTTGTCAAACCCCATGTTGGAGTACGGAAAAAAAAGGGGAGAGGTTAGGGCGTATCAGTCCTATGTCAATGCCTTAGCGGACGAAAAGAGCAGTGGGCCGGGGTTAAAAGAGTATTTGAAAATGCAGCTTATCACAAAAGGGCTTTCCCCCAGGGAGCAGGGCATTGCGGACTTTTTTATAGAGTGCATGGAGGAATCCGGATATCTGAAAATAGATGTGGGGGAGATTTCCCAAAGGATTGGCATTTCTAAAGAGGAGGGGGAGAAAACCCTTGGTTTTTTACAGGGATTTGACCCCCCCGGGGTTTTTGCCAGGGATTTAAGGGAGTGTCTTCTTTTACAGCTTACAGGGAAAGATGAAAACACCAAAAAGGCAAGGCTTTTGGCGGAGGGGCATCTTATGGACATTGCAAAAAATAAACTTCCAAAAATCTGCAGGGAGACAGGATTTTCCCTGGAGGAAGCCGCGGAGGGGATAGCGTACATAAAAAAAATGGAGCCGGTTCCGGGGCGGGGATACGGGTATGGCCGGGAAAGAAATCTCTTTCTCTATCCAGACGTGACGGTAAAAAAACAGGGGGAAAATTACCGGATATTTTTAAATAAAGAGAAAATTCCTTCTTTGGAGCTTTCCAGGGAAAATCTCCCCCTCCTCACCCAGTTTCAGGGAAAAGAGGAGAGCGGGTACTTAAAAGAGCAGTATAACAGGGCGAAAATGTTTTTGAAAAATGTGGGAAAGCGGGAGGAGACGCTTTTTGCCGTAACGGAGGCTTTGGTGGAGCGGCAGGAAGAGTTTTTTGAAAAGGGCAGGGGATATTTAAGGCCCATGAACCTTATGGATATTGCCCAGGGGTTAAACATGCATGAGTCCACGGTAAGCAGGGCGGTAAAGGATAAGTATTTAGAGTGCAGGTGGGGTGTTTTTGAGATGAAATACTTTTTTTCTTACAAAGGGCCGGAAGGTGCTTTTTGCAATGTGAAGGGAAGGATTCAGGAAATTATTGACGGGGAGGATAAGAAAAAGCCCCTTTCCGATGCAGGCATTGCAAAGATTTTATCGGAGCAGGGAGATTGTATTTCCAGAAGGACAGTGGCGAAATACAGGGAGCAGCTTCAGATTCCAAATACCCAGATGAGAAAAAGTTTTCTGTAGGCTCCCGAAATCTTTAGTGATATTACGAAAGACAGGCGGCAAAGAGATGCCGGACAAAATATGGAGGAAAAATTATCCAATTTTCTGATGAATTTGCCTTTGATGAAAATGATATATCCCGGTGTCAAATTCATTATATGATAGTTCTAATTTCCATTTGATTATGATCGTGGACGATGAAACAGCATAGAAAATCACTCGAATGTATTGAGCGCACCAATGATGGAAGTGTGAATGAATAGAACTGGATTGCAAATCGAGGTAATCTGTATTTATATGCAACGGATCCCATTGGATTGATTGGATTATGCAAGAGACATGAGGATTGGATTAATGAAAAGAAATATTATAAGTGCACAATCGAATCAGGAATATGTTTCTGTAATTGTTATATAAGAAATTCAAAAAATATCTTATAGATTAATGAGGGGAGGTATGGTAAGATAAACTAGAAAACACATTCATGATGAATAAACTAACGCCGCATCAGCCGGGGAATAAGCCCCATGCTTTTGCGGTGTTAGTTCATGTACTGGCGCCAATACGGCAGCCTGTAAAAATCTAGATGGAGAAACAGGTAAAGAGGAGCAGGAGAATGGGGAAAACAGTGGAGGAGAGAGTAAAGATCAACTGTAAAAACGGGCTGCATGTCAGGGTGGCGGCCATGGTTGTACAGAAGGCGGACAATCTGCAGAAAGAGCACAAGGTGACTTTTTACATCCGCAGGGAAGGGATGCATAATGTGCCTTTAACCAGTATTCTTTTGGTGACAGCCTTAAAAATCCGCCAGAATGAGGAAATATATCTTGTCACAGTGGGGGAGGGGGCAAAGGAGGCCGCAAAAGAGATGAAAGCGCTTTTGGAGAGCGATTTTTCCATGAGCCCTGTGGAGCTTGGCCAGGTGGATACCCTTTTGCAGGATAACGCCATCACAGCGGAAAATATTTACAGCAATATTGAGACAGGGCTTGTGGTGGCAGACAGCCGCTACACTGTGATTATTTATAACCGCCAGGCGGAGAAAATCTTTGGGATTCCCCCAAAGGAAGTGCTGGGAAAAAAGGTGACAGAGGTTTTTCCCCAGTCCAAACTGCCGGAAGTGATAGATACGGGGAAACCTGTGCTGGGTTATGCAAAGACCATCGGGGAGGTAAACATTGTGATAAACACTACCCCCATTGTGGAGAACCATCAGGTGATAGGGGCCATCAGCAGTGTTTTGGATGTGTCAAAACTTATGCAGGTGGCCTATACCTTTGCAAACAGGCAGGCCATGGAGGGGATTTCCGTGGTGAAAAGCTTAAGTGAGATTCAGGAACTTATGGACAAAATCAGCCGTCTCTCCGCCAAGACGGAATATTTGGAGGAGGAGTTAAACAGGAGGCAGAAGTTAAATCCTGCCTTTAACCGCATGGTGGGGGTCAGCAGCAAATTATATGACGCTATGAAAATGGCGGCAAAAACGGCGGAGAATAATTTTAACGTGCTGATTCGTGGGGAGAGCGGCACAGGGAAAGAGCTGGTGGCAGAGGCTATTCATTATTCCAGTGAGAGAAAGGATAAGCCTTTTATCCGGGTAAACTGTGCGGCAATCCCGGAAAACCTTTTGGAGAGCGAGATGTTCGGCCATGTGCGGGGGGCTTACACGGGAGCCATAAAGACAAAAGTTGGAAAATTTGAGCTGGCGGACAAGGGTACCATATTTTTAGATGAAATCGGGGAATTGGATAAGGCTATGCAGGCAAAGATGCTCCGGGTTATCCAGAAAAAGGAGTTCCAGCGGGTGGGGGATGAGAGAACCATCCGGGTGGACGCCAGAATTATTGCCGCTACCAACCGGAATTTAGAAGATCTTGTGGAAAAAAGGGAGTTTCGGGAAGACCTTTACTACCGTCTCAATGTGATTCCCATCTGGCTTCCCCCTTTAAGGGAGCGGAGGGAGGATATTCCCCTGCTCTGCGACCATTTCCTGGGAAAAATTGCAGAAGAGCTAAAGCACCCGGCAAAAAAAATTACCCCGGAGGGGATGGCGGCCCTGGAAAATTATTCCTGGCCGGGAAATATCAGGGAGCTTGAAAATGTGATGGAGCGGGTGAATATTTTGGCGGAGGGGCAGATGATACAAAAAATCGACCTGCCGGGCTATATCAGCGAGCCTTTATCCGGCAAAGCCTTAAGGGAGCCAAAGGAGGAAGAGGAAATCATGCCCTGGGAGTACTATGAGAGGGAAATTATTAAAAAAGCCCTGAAAAAATATAAGAGCTTTAACCGGGCGGCAAAAGCCCTTGGGCTCACCCATAAAACCGTGGCTGCCAAGGCCAGAAAATACCACCTGGAAGAATAAAAGATTTGTTGGCATGGTTTTTGCTTATATAAATATTATAACAAAAATCATAGGGAATTGTGCCCTAAGAGAAAATGAGACAGGAGGTTTTTTTACATGGCATCAAAAATTTATCAGTGCATTGAGAAAATCGGGAATGATATTATTGAGAACAAAGAATTTCTCACGGATTTGGACAGGGAAATCGGGGATGCGGACCACGGGGTAAACATGGCAAGGGGATTTACGGAAGTCCTTGCACAGCTTCCAAAAGATGAGGAAGATATGGGCAAGGTATTAAAAAAGGTGGGGATGACCCTTTTATCCAAAGTAGGCGGGGCATCTGGCCCTCTTTATGGAACCGCTTACATGAAGGCCGCAGGGGCGGTGGCAGGAAAGACCTCCATCACCCTTTCCGACGGGAAAGAGATGCTTGAGGCAGTTATCGGAGGGGTAAAAATGCGTGGAAAGGCCCAGAGAGGGGAGAAAACCATGCTGGATGCATTAGAGCCTGCAATGGACGCCCTTACAAAGGCAATAGATGAGGGAAAAGATACGGAGGAATGTTTAGAGGCAATGTGCCAGGCTGCCCAAGAAGGGGTGGAATTTACAAAGACCATCCGGGCTACAAAGGGCCGGGCCAGTTATTTAGGGGAGCGCAGCATTGGACATCAGGATCCGGGAGCCACATCTTCCCTTATTACCTTACGGGCAATACAGGCATTTTATCTTGACAATCTGAAATAGATAAGGAGGGAAGAGGTTATGGTAGGAATTTTGATTGTGTCCCACAGTAAAAAAGCTGCGGAGGGCATCTATGAGCTTACGGTTCAGATGGCAGGGGAAGACCACAGGGTTCTGGCAGTGGGAGGCATGGAAGACGGAAGTATCGGCACAGACGCCATCCGCATTAAAGAGGGGATTGAAAAGGCGGACGACGGGGACGGCGTGCTTCTCTTGGCGGATTTGGGCAGCGGGATTTTAAGCTCCCAGACGGCCATTGATTTATTGGAAGAAGATATTAAAGTGGAAATTGCAGACGCACCTATTTTGGAGGGGGCAGTAAGTGCTGCGGTGCAGGCCGCAGTGGGGGGAACCTTAGAAGAAGTAAGGGAGGCTGCGGAACTGGCAAAACAGATATCCAAATTAGATTAGGGGAGGCGTGAAATGAAAACAGGGACCTATACGGTAAATAATAAAATGGGGCTTCATGCAAGGCCCGCTGCGGAAATTGCGAAAATTGCGGGAAAGCACAAAAGCGCTGTGACACTTCTTTCCGGGAGCAAAAAAGCCAACGGGAAAAGTGTTTTAATGCTCACAACTTTAGGGGCAAAAAAGGGCACGGAAATTACCCTTCAGGTGGAGGGGGAAGATGAGGAGGAAGTTTTTGAAATCCTCGACGATATGTTTGCAAACAGCTTTCATGAAGAATAGCCGCTAAAGCAGAGGAAATGAGGTGAGGGCATGGAAATCAAAGGCAGCGTTGTGGTGGAGGGAATTGCAGCGGGCTTTATCCGTTTTTTCAACCAGGATTATGAAAAGAGGATACAGGGGTATGTGAAGGAAAGCCCGGAAAGGGAGAAAGAGAAATTTGAAAAGGCCAGGCAAGGCGCTGCGTCTGACCTTAATAATCTTTTAAAAGACAGGGAAAAGCTTTCTGAGAGCGAAGGGGAGATTTTAGAGGCCCACCAGCTTTTAGCGGAGGATATGTCTTTAAAGGAGACTATTGTAAACTATATAGAGCAGGGAGAGGCAGCCCCGGATGGGGTATTAAAAGCCGTCTCCGATTTTAAGGCCATGTTTGATGATATTGATGACGAATACTTAAGGGAGCGTCAGAAAGATATTATTGATGTGGGAAACCGTTTCCTGCGGAAGCTTTTGGGCATGAAAGAGTTCTCCTTGGAGGGGGATAACATTGTCCTCTGGGCAAAGGACATAGAGCCTTCCCTGATGGCCTCTTTGTCAGAAAAACAGGTAAAAGCCGTTTTGCTGGAAAGCGGAAGCAAGACCTCCCATGCGGTGATTCTTGCAAAGGCCAAGGGCTTTGTCACAATGGTGGGGGTAAGCTTAAGCCCTGAGGAGATTTCTGAGGGGGAGAATGTGATTGTGGATGCCAATCAGGGCGTCATTCATTTTAATCCTTCGGAAAAGGAGATGGAACATTGCCTGGCCCTTGTAAAAGAGCAGGAGGAACAGAAAAAATTCCTGGAGGAGAGGGCAAAACTCCCTGCCCGGACAAAGGACGGCAAAAGCGTTACAGTGGCGGCGAATATCAGCGGGGCAGGGGATATGGAGAAAGCCATTGCCTTAGGATGTGAGGGAGTGGGGCTTTTCCGCACGGAGTTTCTCTTTATGGATAGGGATAAGCTGCCCACAGAGGAGGAGCAGTTTTTGGCCTATAAAGGGGTAACGGAGCAGGCCGCAGGAAATCTTTGCATTATCCGTACTTTAGATATCGGGGGAGATAAGCCCTGTAAGGCCCTTTCCCTTACTGCGGAAGAAAACCCTTTCCTGGGATTTCGCGCCATCCGCATCTGCCTGAACCAAAAGGAGATGTTTAAAACCCAGCTTCGGGCAATTTTGCGGGCAGGGGCATACGGGAAAGTGGGAATCATGATTCCCATGGTTTCTTCCCTTTGGGAAATCCTGGAGACGAAAAAGCTGGTGGAAGAAGTAAAAGGGGAGATGGACGCAGAAAAAATTTCCTATGGAAAAGAGGTTCCCCTTGGGATTATGGTGGAAACCCCGGCGGCTTCCATTATGGCCCCTGTATTTGCAAAGCATGTGGACTTTTTCAGCATCGGGACCAATGACCTGGTGCAGTACACTTTGGCTGTGGACAGGGGAAACCAGTCTGTCAGCTACCTGTATGACTACTTTAACCCTGCAGTGCTTCATTCCATCCACAGAATTGTAACAAGAGCCCATGAGGCGGGAATCTGGGCGGGAATGTGCGGAGAGATGGCCGGGGATAAGCTGGCGCTGCCATTCCTTTTGGCCCTTGGCATAGATGAGCTCAGCATGAGCCCCTCCCAGGCCCCCGGGGTAAAAGAACAAATTCGGAATATGGACAGCGGCGTTTGCCTGGATGAAATTTTAAGCTTGAAAGACGCAGGGGAGGTTCGGGAGTATTTGAGGGGCCTGCTGTAACGATTCCCTTGGGAAATTTTACCATCATACCCAGAACGATATCTCTGGGTTGGTAAAAAATACCAACTTGAGAAAAATTACCAGGCAGGTATTCCCCTTTGAAGCAGGGCAGGGGATATATTTCCCAGGGAAAAAGTTCTTAGGCCTGGAGAGGAAACTGCAAAAAGCTGGCACAGATTTTGCTTATTATTATAAGTATCACGCATCGCAACGTAAACATAAATTTCATATTGGAGAAGGAGGAAACTGCATTGAAGAAAATGATTAACAACCCGGACAATATCGTGGATGAAATGTTACGGGGAATGGTACTGGCCCATCCGGAATATGTGAAAAGGGTAGAGGACTGTGACGTATTGGTAAGAGCCGGGGGCTCTCAGGGAAAAGTGGTTTTGATAAGCGGCGGCGGAAGCGGACATGAGCCGGCCCACGGGGGATTTGTAGGAAAAGGAATGTTAGATGCGGCAGTTGCCGGAGCTATGTTTACCTCTCCCACCCCGGATCAGGTGTATGAGGCAATCAAAGCGGCTGACGGAGGAAAAGGAGCCCTTCTTGTCATCAAGAATTACACCGGGGACGTGATGAACTTCGAAATGGCTGCTGAGATGGCTGCCGACGAGGGGATTACCGTGGAAAAAGTTGTGGTAAACGATGACGTGGCAGTGGAGAACAGTACCTGGACCACAGGAAGAAGAGGCATCGCAGGAACGATTTTTGTACACAAATGTGCAGGGGCATGTGCGGAGGAAGGAAAAGACTTAGCCCAGGTAAAAGCCGTGGCGGAAAAAGTTATCGCCAACGTGAGAAGCATGGGTATGGCTCTTGCACCCTGTACCGTGCCTTCCGCAGGAAAGCCAAGCTTTGAGCTGCCTGAAGACGAGGTGGAAATTGGTATGGGCATCCACGGGGAGCCGGGAACCCACAGAGAAAAAATCCGCTCCGTGGAAGATACCACTGCACATCTTTTAGGAAAAATTTTAGAGGAAGGCATTTACAATGAGGGGGATGAAGTGGCAGTTTTAGTAAACGGCCTGGGAGCAACGCCCTTGCAGGAACTTTATCTTGCAAATCTCACCGTATCAAAGATATTGGAGGACAAAAATATAAAAATTGCCAAAACCTATGTGGGCAATTACATGACTTCCATCGATATGGCGGGCTATTCTGTAACCCTTCTGAAACTGGATGAGGAATTAAAGAAATACTTAAATGCATCTGCCGATACCCCGGCATTTGTACAGGTTTAATGGTTCTTTCAAATGAATAATCCATCAGTTTAGCATACGGCTATCTGTATAAAATCCGCCCTGTTTGAAATTCATTTATGGACAGGGCGGGTTTTTAGATTCAGTTTTCTTATGCGGGGCAAATATTGTGCAAAAATACTGTAAAAATTCTGAAAAGTGTGGTATTATAGGATAAAAGTACCGGTATTTAGTATAGGAAAAGAGGAAGAGATATGGTGAAAACGGGGAAGTCAAAATATCTGATTTGTATACTGTTTGTGCTGTTTGTCTGTTTTGGCGCCCTTTGTCAGGTACATGCCTCTGACATGGATAAAAGGGTGTTATTTATCAGTTCCTACTCTTACGGCTGGGAGACGGTCCCCCAGCAGATAGAGGGAGTGAAAGAGGCATTTTTGGATGAAGTTTCAGTGGATTATAAGTTTATGGACACAAAAAATGCTACATCCCCGGAAAGTATGGAGTTGTTTTATCAGACTATGCGTCAGTACTTGTGTGAGGTTAAGCCCTATGACGGCATTATTGCAGGAGATGATGCGGCTTTTCAGTTTGTATTGGCCCACAGGGAGGAACTCTTTCCCGGGATTCCCATCGCCTTTGAGGGGATAAACAATAAGGCCCTGGCTTCGGAGGCCAGGCACGGGGATCCTTTGATTTCCGGTGTGGTGGAGGAACTTTCCTATGTGAATACGCTGGAACTGGCCTATAAACTCTACCCCCGTGCCCACCGTGTGGTGGCTGTTTTGGATAACAGCATGACAGGGGAGGGGGAGCGGGAAGATTTTTACCGCCTTTCAAAGAAGTATTCCCAGTTAGAGTTTAGCGAAATAAATGCTTCGGAATACAGCAAGGAAGAACTGGGAAAAAAACTGGAAGAATTAAATGATGATACCATACTCTTTTATGTTCTGTGCAGCAGTGATAAGGAGGGGAATGCATATACCAGCAAAGAGGCCGCCCAGTGGATTAGCTCCCATGCCCAAATTCCTGTTTTTACCGTTATCTCCCTGGGAATGGGAAATGGTGTCCTGGGAGGAGAGCGGGTATCCCATCAGGAAATGGGATACCTTGCGGCCAATATGTTAAAAGAGGAATTTGAAAATCCAAAGGGGAAGCTGCCCGATGTGATACAGGGTTCTCCCAGGGAGTGCTGTTTTGATGAGAATGTGATGCGCAGATTTGAGATAAAGAAGTCTGACTTGCCCAAAGGCAGCACCATTATCAATCATCAGACAAAATTTTGGGAGAGAAACTGGCACTATATTCTCATTACTTTGGCAGCGGGGATTGTTATAACAGTGATCCTTATCCGCCTGATTCTGGAAAACAAAAAAAAGAGCCGGCTTAACGATGATTTGCAGAAGGCCAAAGACAATTTTGAGATTGAGGCGAAGTACGATATGCTGACAGGGCTTAAAAACCGGGCTGTATTTTATCAGGAGCTTCAGGAAAAAATTGACCGGCATAAGTCTTTTGGCATGATTCTTTTTGATGTGGACGGTTTTAAAAATGTCAATGATACTTTAGGGCACAATAACGGGGATGTGGTTTTAAAGGAGCTAGCTAAGCGCTGCAGTAAAATGGAGAACGGCCTGTTTCGGGTGTACCGTCTGGCAGGAGATGAATTTACCGCTATTGTGGAGGCAAAAAATGAAGAAGTGGCAAAAAATTATGCCAGAATGATAAAATTCACATTTAAAGACCCCTTTATTTTAGATGAAAAAGAATATTCCCTGCATTCTAGTATCGGTATTGCCATGTTTCCGGAGGACGGGGGCAATTCCAAAGAGATCGTGGAGGCAGCGGATTCCGCTATGTACTATGTAAAGAATCATGGAAAAAACAATATTGCTTTTTACCGGGAAGTGGCGGGAAAAGCTTAGTGGCTTATCCTGCCTGATACCCCAGTTCCTTAGACAATTCCCGCTTTACTCTTAAAACCTCCCGGGAAAGTTCCTGGATGCGCCCGTCTGTCATGCGGCTTACAGGGCCCGAGATGGAAAACGCATATTTGACTTTCCGGTGATAGTCATAGAGGCATGCGGCAATGCATCGGACCCCCAGCTCATTTTCCTCATTATCCAGGGCATACCCCTGCTTTTTCACCTGCTCTAAAACCTGCTTTAAGTGTTTAAAATCAGTGATGGTGTGTTCTGTCTTTTTTTCTATTTTGCTCTCTTCCCAAATTTGTGCAAGCTCTTTCTCCTCCATCGTGGCCATAATGGCTTTGCCCACCCCGGAGCAGTACATGGGAAACGCCATGCCCACATGGGAAACCATGCGGATGGAGCCCACATTTGCCTCCACCTTGTCAATGTAGAGAATATTGCTGTTTTCCCGCTGTACCAAATGAACCGTTTCCCCGGACACCCGGGAGAGGTTTTCCAGATAGGGCCTTGCAATGGGAAGGATGTTTGTGTGCTCTAACAGTTTTCCTGCCATAGTTACCAGTTTAAAAGACAATTTGTATTTCTGGTTATCTTCTCTTTGCCTGGCATATCCCATGTAAATAAGGGAGGAGAGCATACGGTGGACGGTACTTTTATTCAGATGCAGTTCCTGGCTTAATTCCAAAAGTCCCATCTCCCCTTTTTCTGCAAGAAGTTCCATAACCTGAAAAATTCGCTGTGCAGACTGAATCGGATTTTTTTCTTCCATGGCAGTATCCTTTCTGTTTCATATTATGAAACCAATATAGCATAACACAGGGGTCATGGCAAGAAAATAATTTTTCCTGGCGCTTTACCAGGATGTATTGCGAAATATGCATGAAAAGGTTCAGAATAATCAGGTTGACATTTGCCAAAATAATGTTATAATCTTTTTAAAGATTCAATTTATGAAACTTGGTTTCATCATATGAAACAAACGGGGTTTTTACAATTTTTTTCAGGAAAAGGAGATTGCTATGAACAAGGTATTAGAAGAGTTTTCCAAAATCGGTATTATTCCTGTCATTGCATTGAATGATGCAAATGACGCAGAGCCATTGGCTAAGGCTTTGATTGAAGGGGGACTGCCCTGTGCGGAGGTTACTTTCCGGACAGATGCGGCGGAAGAATCCATCCGCATTATGGCAAGTAAGTTTCCGGAGATGTTGGTGGGGGCGGGAACTGTGCTTACCACAGACCAGGTGGACAGGGCCGTAAATGCAGGGGCAAAATTTATTGTGAGCCCTGGATTAAATCCCAAAGTTGTGAAATACTGCGTGGAGAAAAACATTCCCATCACTCCCGGATGTGCAAATCCCAGTGATGTGGAGCAGGCCATTGAGCTGGGCCTTGAGGTGGTTAAATTTTTTCCGGCGGAGGCCAATGGCGGACTTCCGGTGATTAAAGCCATGTCTGCGCCTTACAATAAAATGAAATTTATGCCTACGGGAGGAATCACCGCAAAAAATATAACAAGCTATCTTGATTTTAAAAAGATTATCGCCTGCGGTGGGAGCTGGATGGTAAACGGGGACATGGTAAAGACAAAAGACTGGGAGGGAATTACTCGGCTTACAAAAGAAGCCGTGGCCACTATGCTTGGATTTACCATGAAACATGTGGGTATCAACAATCAAAACGAAGGGGATGCCCAGAGTCAGGCGGATAAATTTGCTTCCATTTTCGGAGTGGAGAAAGCGGAGGGAAACAGCTCTATTTTCGTAAACCAGATGGTGGAAGTGATGAAAGGCCAGGGCAAAGGCAAAAACGGACATATTGCAGTTGGAACCAATTATGTGGACCGCGCGGTATATCATTTGGAGAAACGGGGCTTTACTTTTGATGAATCCTCGAAACAGTTTAACGAGGACGGCACCCTGAAGTTTATCTATTTTACAGAAGAAATTGGCGGTTTTGCTATCCATTTGACCCAGAATAAATAAAAATAAGCCAATTCCTAATCCTAAATTTTTATATACTTGAAAAAGATGCCTGAATTTGGCATCTTTTTCATTTTGTCTGTACATACTAAGAGAAAATATGCAGTATAAATGCCAGGCGTAATTGCTGCAAAAACAGATAAAAGGAGTATAAAATATGAAGTGCTATTTGGAAATTGAGGAAGTATTTGCCCGGGAGATTATGGACTCCAGAGGGAATCCTACGGTGGAGGCGGAAGTGGTGGTAAAACGTCCGGGAAAAGGCCGGTTTGTAGGCTGTGCCGCTGTTCCTTCCGGTGCCTCCACAGGAAGATTTGAGGCGGTGGAATTGAGGGACGGGGATAAGCGCTACGGCGGCGCAGGGGTGAAAAAGGCAGTATCCCACATCAATGACAAAATTGCAAAGGAGCTGGTGGGAAGAAATGCGTTGAATCAAAAGAAAATTGACGAACGCCTCATTGAACTGGACGGAACGGACAATAAAAAGCGTCTGGGGGCCAATGCCCTTTTAGGTGTGTCCATGGCGGTGGCAAAAGCGGCGGCGGCGGCTTTAGAGCTTCCCTTATATATGTATCTGGGAGGCGTGTATGCCCACCAGCTTCCCGTTCCCATGATGAATATTTTAAACGGTGGAAAACATGCGGAGAACACGGTGGATTTCCAGGAATTTATGATTATGCCCATCCAGGCGGGCAGCTTTTCTGAGGGGCTGCGCATCTGCTCCGAGGTATACCACACCTTAAAACGGCTGTTAAAGGAGAAGGATTTGTCCACCGGCGTGGGGGACGAGGGGGGATTTGCTCCGGATTTAAAAGATGCCAGGGAAGTTTTGACCTACCTTATGGATGCGGTGAAAGAGGCAGGCTATAAGCCTGGGGAAGATATCTGTTTTGCCATGGATGTGGCTGCCAGTGAGCTTTACCAGGAGGATACCGGTATGTACTATTTCCCCGGGGAGAGCAAGATGCGGGGAGAAAAGATTTTGCGGGATGACCAGGAAATGATTGCCTACTATGAAAATCTTTTGGAGGAATTTCCCATATTTTCCATTGAGGACGGTCTTGCGGAGGACGACTGGGATGGCTGGAAGAAACTGACGGAGCGCCTGGGAGATAAAATTCAGCTTGTGGGGGACGACCTTTTTGTAACAAATCCCAAACGGCTGGAAGCAGGCATTAAAGTGCCCGCAGGAAATGCCATATTGGTAAAAGTAAACCAAATCGGAACGGTATCCGAAGCTATGGAAGCCATAAAAATTGCCCAGCGGGCGGGATATAAAACTGTGATTTCCCACCGTTCCGGGGAGACGGAAGACACCTTTATCGCAGATTTGGCGGTGGCGGTAAACGCAGGGCAGATAAAAACGGGAGCGCCCTGCAGAAGCGAGCGGGTGGCAAAGTATAACCAGCTTCTGCGCATTGAACAGGAATTGGGATCTGTCTCAAAATATTCTCTTTAACAGCCAAAATGTCAGACTTTAAAGAGGGATTTTCTTGAAGATTCTCCCTTGTATTTCACTCCTTATCAGTTTATAATATAAAGGCATAATTGAACAAAGGTGAGGGAAGAGATGCAGGGAGAAAAACACTTAGAAGAGAGGGTACAAAGAGAAATCGAGAGGGAGCGTAAGATCTTCAGACAGCATATAGACAAGAATGCGGAATTGAAACTTTTGTTGGAGACAGTACTCCATGGGGTTACAGGGGGAATCAAAATCAGCCAGAATGATGAAAAGCTTTCTATTAAATATGTGAGCGAGTCAGCAGCTGCCATTCAGGGTTATACGGTGGATGAATATATGGAAGTTTCCAGGGGAAACACTATGGATAACTGTTATACCCCTGACAGGCATCTTCTTGTGACGTACAAACGCAAGGATTTCAAAGTGGGAGATACCTATGCCGTTAAATACCGTGTTAGGGCGAAAGACGGAACTCTGAAATGGATTTTGGACAGTGGGATGAAGGTTCTTGACCCTCACGGATATTATCTCTATTACAGCCTGCTCCAGGATGTGACAGAGGTGGAAAAAGGAAACATGAAGATTAAAAATACCCTGGATATGCTGGCACAGATGGTGGGTTCTTTAAATTCCGGCGTGCTGGCTTACAGCATCCCGGACCATACGGTTTTGATGATGAATGAGGAGGCCAAAAGGCTTTTCGGGATTGAGCAGGAGTCTGTGGAGGGAGTATTTCATCACCTGACAAGAGATAAGGTGGTGGAGGAAGATTTTGGGGAAATCCAGTCTGTTATCCGGCTTCTCAAGGAATCAGGAGACGGTGTTACCTACGTGTTCCGTACCCGTATGAAGGACGGGGAGATTTATAAGATTCAGGCTCACACAAAACTGCTGGAGTTTGACGACGGCACACGTTTTATCTTAAGTTCCCTTTTGGACATTACGGAACAATCCGCATTGACGGATCTTTTATCCCAGGAAAGGAAGCAGTACAGGGATGCCCTGATGGCAAACTGTGAGTTTTCTTTCTCCTTTGATGTGACGGAGGGGATTATTCGGCGGGAATTTATCACAAAACAGGGATTTAATCTTTTGCGCAAACTGGAACTTTCAGTGCCCGCAAGATTTGATTTGATGATTCAGGAGTGGATACGTGTCATGTCCCCGCAGTTTTTACATGCCAACGTGGCAGATACGTTAAACTGTGAGGAAGTCATTTCACGTTTCCGGCAGGGTGAGTCCAGATTGGAATTGGAATACAGTAATCCTTCTGAGGACAAATATACCAGGATTACCGCACTTTTATCAGAGAACAGCGAAAACGGCCACGTTCTTGCTTTTGTAAGTGCCGTGGATATCACGGAAGAGAGAATGATGGAACAAAAGTCTAAGCAGGCTTTAAAAGACGCCTATGAGGCCGCTAACCGGGCAAATCAGGCGAAATCTGATTTCCTTTCCCACATGAGCCATGATATCAGAACTCCCATGAATGCCATTATCGGAATGACGGCCATTGCGGCAACTCATCTGGACGACAAAGAACGGGTGGCGGATTGCCTGGCGAAGGTGACAAGTTCCAGCAAACATCTTTTGACATTGATTAATGAAGTTCTGGATATGAGCAAGATTGAATCTGGAAAAATGGAACTTACGGAGGAGGAGATTAATCTTCCGGAGCTCATTGACAATCTTTTGGTTATGGTGCGTCCCCAGCTGGATGCCAAGGGGCATGAGCTGAAAGTGGCTATCCAGAATGTGGAACACGAGGACGTGGTTGGGGATAGACTCCATATTCAGCAGGCATTTGTAAATATCATGGGGAATGCGGTGAAATATACCCCGGAACATGGAAAGATTTCTCTTACCATATCAGAAAAAGTTACGAATCAGCCCAAGGTAGGCTGCTATGAGTTTGTCTTTGAGGACAACGGAATCGGCATGTCGCCGGGATTTTTGGAGCATATTTTTGAGCCTTTTTCCAGGGCAGATGAATCCAGCCACAATAAGGTGCAGGGGACAGGTCTGGGATTGGCTATCACTCTGAACATTATCCGCATGATGGGCGGGGATGTAAAAGTGGAGAGTGAGCTTGGCAAGGGGTCAAAATTTATTGTGACCATTTACTTAAAGCTTCAGGAAGTGTCGGAAGTGAATTATGAACAGTTTTTAAATCTCCCGGTTCTTGTGGCGGATGACGAGAAAGATGCCTGCGAGAGCGCCTGTCAGATGTTAAAGGAACTTGGGATGAGCGGTGAGTGGGCGCTGACCGGTGAGGAAGCGGTAGAAAAAGTCAGAACGTCCATGGAGTCTGGCACCCAATATTTTGCTGTGATTCTGGGATTGCAGATGTCTGGAATGAACAGTGTTGCCACGGCAAAGGAAATCCGAAGGCTGGTGGGGGATGATGTTACGATTATTATTCTCTCCGCCTATGACTGGACAGAAATCGAGATGGAGGCCAGGGCGGCAGGGGTGGATGCATTTATCAGCAAGCCCTTGTTTAAGTCCAGATTGCTGTATCTCTTCCGCAGTCTTGTGGGAGAGGAAATATCCGGGGAAAAGGAGCAGGAGCAGGAAAGCCGGCAGGATTTTACCGGAAGGCGTGTGCTCTTGGTGGAGGACAATGAGATTAATGCGGAGATTGCACAGGAAATTTTAGAGAACACAGGGCTTATGGTAGACCATGTATGGGATGGAAGCCAGGCGGTGAACACTTTGATTGATATCGAACCTGGGTATTACGACCTTGTATTCATGGACGTCCAGATGCCTGTGATGAATGGATATGAGGCAGCCAGGGCAATCCGTGCCACCGACAGAAAAGACCTGAAAAAGATTCCCATTATCGCTATGACAGCCAATGCCTTTGCGGAGGATGTACAGACTGCCATGAATGCGGGGATGAACCAGCACATTGCAAAACCACTGGATTTTTCCCAGCTTATGAATGCGCTGAATAAGTGGCTGGAAAATTAATGGTTGAAAAATACTGTAATATGTGATATTCTTAGTAAAGTGTGGTAAAATAGTGTTTAGCAGGAGGGAAGATTCGTGGCAGTTGTTAAGACGATTTTAACGGTAGTTTTTATAGTATTATCTTTGGCATTGACAGTGATTGTTTTGCTTCAGGAGGGAAAATCTGCAGGACTTGGGGCCATTGCAGGTGCGGCGGACACATATTGGGGCAAAAATAAGGGACGTTCTATGGAAGGTATTTTGGTAAAGGGCACCAGACTTATGGTGATTTTGTTTCTGGTGATTGCAGCCGTGTTGAATACCAATATATTTTAGGAACATAAGAGACTGTCGTGGGATTGCGGCAGTCTCTTTTCATGTTTTGGCAGTCCTGGTGCAGAACATGTTGAAAAGGAGCATTTATGAATAAGGAACAATTGGAAAAGCGGAAAAAAACCATATATGACTTTATCTGTGATGAGCTGTATGTGCCTATGAAGGCAAAAGAGATAGCTATGATACTCTCTGTTCCCAAGGAGGAGCGGGAATCTTTGCGGGAGGTTTTGGAAATTCTTGTTTCGGAGGGTAAAATAGAAATTTCCAAAAAGGGAAAATATGTGAAGGCGGAGAAAAAATATCTCTCCGGCACATTTACCGCAAATCAGAAGGGTTTTGGATTTGTTACGGTGGAGGGGGAGGAAGAGGATATATTTATCTCTCCCGAGGATACCGGCGGCGCCCTTCACTTGGACGAGGTGACAATTAGTCTGTTTCCGGCATCCGGAGGAAAGCGGAGAGAGGGAAAAGTTGAGAAAATTTTAAAAAGGGGGCTGACAAAGGTTGTAGGAACATATGAGCCCAGCAAAAACTTTGGCTTTGTAGTGCCCGACGACCCTAAAATCGGCAGCGATATTTTTGTGCCCGTGGAGCGTTCCAAGGGAGCTGTAAGTGGTCATAAAGTCGTGGTGGAAATTACTGATTACGGCAGCAGAGATAAAAAACCGGAGGGAAAAGTGGTGGAGATTATAGGCCATATCAATGATCCGGGAACAGATATTTTGTCCCTGTTGCGGGCTTACGATCTTCCCATGGAATTTCCACAGAAAGTGCTGAACCAGGCAGAGCGGGTGGCAAAAGAGGTGACCCAGGCGGACATGGCAGGGCGCATGGATATCCGGGACTGGCAGATGGTCACGATAGATGGGGAGGATGCAAAAGATTTAGATGACGCCATCACCCTGACAAAGGAGGGGGATGTGTATATCCTGGGCGTCCATATCGCAGATGTGACAAATTATGTACAGGAGCACAGTGCGTTAGATGTGGAGGCATTGAAGCGGGGCACCAGCGTATACCTTGTGGACCGGGTGATTCCTATGCTCCCCCATGCCCTTTCCAACGGTATCTGTTCCTTAAACCAGGGGGAAAACCGCCTGGCCCTAAGCTGCATTATGACCATAGACGAAAAGGGCAGGGTGATTGACCACAAAATCAGTGAGACGGTGGTGCAGGTAGACCGCCGTATGTCCTACACAAATGTAAAGAAAATTCTTGTGGACAAGGATGAGGCGTTATTAAAAGAGTATGAGGATTTCGTACCCATGTTTCAGATGATGGAGGAGCTTGCGGCAATTCTCCGGAAAAAAAGAATGAAACGTGGCTCTGTGGATTTTGATTTCCCTGAGACGAAAATTATTTTGGATAAAAACGGACATCCCCAGGAAATCAAGCCCTATGAGCGGAATGTGGCCACAAAAATAATCGAGGATTTTATGCTCATTGCCAATGAGACAGTGGCGGAGGATTTTTTCTGGCAGCAGATTCCCTTTGTGTTCCGCAGCCATGATACTCCGGATCAGGAGAAAATTCGGAAATTAGCTGCGTTTATCAATAATTTCGGGTATTCCATGCATGTGGGGCAGGAGGAAGTCCACCCCAAGGAACTGCAGAAACTCCTGGGAAAAATTGAGGGTTCCCCGGAGGAACCGTTAATCAGCCGCCTCACCCTGCGGTCTATGAAACAGGCAAAATATACTACCATGAGTATAGGGCATTTCGGGTTGGCAACCTCCTATTACTGTCATTTCACCTCCCCTATCCGGCGCTATCCTGATTTGCAAATCCACAGGATTATCAAAGAGAGCCTGCGGGGGAAAATGGGTGATAAACGGCTGTCCCACTATGAAAAGATTCTGCCGGAGGTAGCAAAACATTCCAGTGAGATGGAAAGGCGGGCAGACGAGGCGGAGCGCCAGACAGAGAAGATGAAAAAAGTAGAGTATATGGAAGGGCATATTGGGGAAATTTTTGAAGGTGTGATTTCCGGGGTCACGGCCTGGGGGATGTATGTGGAATTGCCCAACACCATTGAGGGGCTTGTTCATATCACCTCCCTAGATGACGACTATTATGTCTATTATGAATCTTCTTATGAGTTGGTGGGAGAGGCAAAAAATAAGCATTATAAACTGGGGCAGAAAGTCAGCATAAAGGTGGAATCCACGGATAAACTTCTGCGCACCATAAATTTTGTACTGGCTTAGTCTTTTTTGATTAGGGAGGTTTGTATGGGAAAAGACACAAGGAAACTGATTGCCAATAATAAAAAGGCAAGGCACGACTATTTTTTAGAGGAACTCTTTGAGGCAGGAATCGGTTTACACGGAACAGAAGTGAAATCCCTGCGCATGGGCAAGTGCAGCGTAAAGGAGTCTTTTATCCGCATTGAAAACGGGGAAGTGTATATCTATGGTATGCACATATCCCCTTATGAGAAGGGGAATATATTTAACAGGGACCCTCTCCGGCCCAAAAAACTTTTGCTTCACAAAAATGAAATTTTAAAACTGCAGCAGAAGATTGCGGAAAAAGGGTATACCCTAGTGCCTGTGGAGGTATATTTTAAGGGAAGCCTAGTGAAAGTTCAGATTGCCCTGGCCAAGGGAAAGAAGCTGTATGACAAGCGCAAGGATATTGCAAAGAAAGATGCAAAGCGCGAGGCAGAGCGGGATTTCAAGGTAAAAAATCTTGACCTATAGAGATATTTTAGGTATAATATTAGAGCAAAGAAATCTTTTTCTGAAAATGAACAGAAAAGGGTTTTATATAAGGGCTAGTAAAGGTTTCGACAGGGATCTTGAAGCTGGAGAAGCGAGTCGCATGGGATGCGTCAAATGCCAAAATTAAAATTAAACGCTGAAGATAATTTAGCTTACGCTGCCTAATGGCAGCAGTCTGACCTAGTGCACCTACACATTAGGACCCAGGCTTCGACTATGTAGGAAACGACATTGGCAAAGCTTTGAGCCAATGGGCGTATCATGAAGCTACTAAAACCGTCAGGGTGTCTCTCCCCGGGCGGCGGAGGGAATGTAAAAGGAGAGACTACACTCGTAGAAGGACAGGGGATTGGTTTTTGGACACGGGTTCGATTCCCGTCTAGTCCATTTCATGTAAAATGGGGGGATGGCTTATAAAGCTGTCCCCTTTTTAAGCTGGAATCTCTTTTGGTAAATTTGACCAACAAAAGAAATTTTTTTATCACAATTTTAACAAATTAAGGCTGGAACTGTTAAACTGACAAAAAAATGGCCGGATAAAACAATACATTTGTGTATCCGGCCAATAGTACAATACCATTCCCTATGCTATTATAATTCTTGTAAAACCCCCAATACATTATATATAGTTTTTGCTATACCCCATAGTAAAAATACCTTCTCCTAAAAGAAACAGCTTCGGCTGTTTCTTTTTTTACAGATTTGCCTTTATCTTAGAAATCATTTCTTCGTATTCTTTTTCTGACAAATAATTTTTGTCGGGATTCATGGCAAATGTGCCTCCCCACTCAAATGCACCGGTGTATTTTGGAACCAGATGGAAGTGGAGGTGGCATCCTTTGTCTCCGTAGGCGCCGTAATTGACTTTGGCGGGGGAGAAGGTTTTGTGTATCACCTCCGCCATATGGTTTACATCCTGCAAAAATGCAATTCTGTCCGCTTCGTTTAAGTCCACCATCTCGCTGACATGGTGCTTGCTGGCTACAATCAGCCGGCCGGGATGGCTTTGTTCTTTGAAAAGATACACTTTAGAAGCGGGAAGTTCACATATTTTTATGCCAAATTCAGCCACTAATTCCCCTTCCATACAGTAAGCGCAAGTATTGTCCATCAGTTAGACCTCCTTATATGTGGTAACGCCCCCTCGCCTTAGTTCGGCGGCTTTTGCCATAAGGGGGAACCCGTTTACGGGGAGATTCCTTATGGCTCCAAGTCGTCGGAAGGCATTCAAATAAATGCTTTGCATTTGCCTTCCTCCTATAAACAGCTTTTCATTACTTCATAGGTGCCTTTTTCATCAATCATGTCAAGATATTTGGCAACTTCCTCTTCAAATCCAGCGGCAAGGGATAAATCCTCCCCCCAGAAATCTGTGTTGGAGCAGACGGCATGTGCCAAGGTTTTGTTGTCGTCATCTTTGTGGGCAAGATAAAACTCTAAAATAGAGGCATCGTCTTTGATGGTGTATTCATTGCCTTTCCGCTGCCCTATCATGCCGTCTTCCCCCATTTTCTTTCCTTTGTAGAAAGCGATATAGAAAGCAAAGGAGGCGGTAATACAGGGCGGAAGTTTCCCAAATTTGTCCACATAGCCTTTAAAGCTTGGCATTACCCTTGCTTTCCACTTGGAGGTAGAGTTTAAGGAGATAGCCAAAAGGGCATGGTCGATAAAAGGATTTTTAAAACGCTCTGTGACGGAGGCTGCAAAGCCTTCCAGCTCATCTTTTGGCAGAGTGAGGGTGGGGATAATCTCGTCATAGATGGTCTTATTCATAAATCCTTGGATTACCTCATCTTCCATACAGTTTCTAACGATGTCTTCCCCTGCTAAGTATGCGCCTAAAACCATAGAAGTATGAGCGCCGTTTAAAATCCGGACTTTTCTCTGTTTGTAGGGTTTGTGGTCGTCTGTAATTAACACGGGAAGCCCTGCTTTTTCAAAAGGAAGTTCTTCTTTTAAGGATTCCGGCCCCTCGATAACCCAGAAACCAAAGACTTCTCCTGTGTCGATGATATTGTCCAGATAACCGTTTTCTCTGCAGATTTCCTCCGCCTCGTTTCTGGGATATCCTGTGACAATTCGGTCCACTAAGGTGGAGCAGAAAATGTTTTCCTCCTTTATCCAACGGATAAAATCATCCTCCAGGTTCCATAATTTGGCGTACTGTAAAACGCATTTTTCCAGCTCTTTTCCGTTGTTGTCAATAAGCTCGCAGGAGAGGATGACAAATCCTTTGCCCGCCTCCTTTCCAAAAACTTGAAAGCGCTCATACATAAACTGTGTCAATTTGCCGGGGTAGGTTTCTGCCGGGGCATCTGTCAATTTGCACGCCGGGTCGTAGGCGATGCCGGCCTCTGTGGTGTTGCAGGCGATAAATCTTAAGTCGGGATTTTTTGCACAGTCCAAAAGTTCCTGGAACTGGGAGTAGGGATTTAAGCATCTGCTGACACAGGATATAATTCTCTTGTCATTCACTTTCTGCCCCTTTTCAAATCCCCGAAGATATAAGGTATAAAGGCCCTCCTGCTCATTTATCATATCTGCAAGTCCCGGTGCGATTGGCTGGCAGAGAACGACTTTGGAATGAAATCCTGCCTTTTCGTTCATCATGTCAATAAAGTAGTCTACAAATGCCCGAAGGAAATTCCCCTCTCCAAACTGAAGTACCCGTTCCGGGGCGTTTTCCAAAAGATAACCCTCATAGTTCATTTCCTTTAGTGTTTCATAACATAATTTTTTCATAGTAAAAATCCTTTCCTTTGCATTGCAAACGTATTTATAAAGTGACCCCCTGTTTAAAAATAGCCATATCGTGGAAACCTGCGTTTTCCGCTTTGACTTTTGTCCCCGATGCGACGGAAATCACAAAGTCAAAAAGGTACTGTTTTAAGTCTTCCAGGGAAGTTCCGTCCACAACAGTTCCGCAGTTAAAGTCAATCCAGTTAAACTTTTTATCGTTTAAAGCGGAATTGGTGGAAATTTTTATTGTGGGCACCGGGGAGGCAAAAGGAGTTCCCCGTCCCGTGGTAAAGAGTACGATATGGGCGCCGGAGGCAGCCAGGGCAGTGGATGCAACTAAATCGTTTCCCGGGGCGCTTAAAAGGTTTAAGCCCTTTTGTCCCTTTTCACAGACCCGCTCGCCGTATTTTAACACGCCTCTTACCGGGGCGCTGCCGGATTTCTGCGTGCATCCCAGGGATTTATCTTCTAAAGTTGAAATGCCTCCCTTTTTGTTTCCCGGGGAGGGATTTTCATATATCGTCTGGTTGTGGGATGTAAAATAATTTTTAAAGTTATTGATTAAATCCACTGTTTCATGGAACAATTCTTCGTTTTCGCAGCGGTTCATAAGAAGTGTCTCCGCACCGAACATTTCGGGCACTTCCGTTAAAATGGTGGTTCCGCCCTTGGAAATCAGCAAATCAGAAAATCCTCCTACGGTGGGATTTGCGGTGATGCCGGAGAGCCCGTCGGAGCCTCCGCATTTCATGCCGATAACCAGTTCGCTGCAGCTTATGGGTTCCCGGTGGAAACGGCCTACATAGCGGCTTAAATCCTCCAGGATGGCAAGAGCCTCTGCAATTTCATCCTCACACTCCTGTGCCACCAGGAATCGGACACGGTTTGCATCATATGTTCCAATGTATTTTTTTAGTTCATCAATGTTGCTGTTTTCACATCCAAGGCCCAGGACAAGAACTCCTCCAGCGTTGGGATGTTTAACCAAATCTGCAAGAATCCGTCTTGTGTTTTCCTGGTCTTCCCCCATCTGGGAACAGCCGTAGGGGTGGGGAAACGCCACGATTTCCTCCACTGTGCCGGAAACAAATTTCCTGGCCTGTCTCTCGATGGAAGAGGCTACGTTGTTGACACAACCCACGGTGGGGATAATCCAAATTTCATTGCGGACTCCCACGGAGCCGTCCTCCCTCCTGTACCCCCAAAATGTCACATCCTCCGTGGGCTTAAGGCAGGTATCCCTTTTTTTATAGGAATAAGACAAAAGATCTCCCAGTCCGGTTTTAATGTTATGGGTGTGTACCCAGCTTCCCTGTTTGATATTTTCTTTGGCAATGCCAATGGGACTGCCATATTTTAAGATGGATTCCCCGGCAGCAATATCCTTTAAGGCAAATTTGTGCCCCTGGGGTATGTCTTCAGTTAAGAGAAGCTCCTCCCCTTCTATGGAAACCACAGTGTTGGAAGGTAAGGGCTTTAAGGCTACAGCCACACAGTCCTGGGGATGAATTTTAATATAATCCTGCATAGAATTTATTTTCCTTTCCATAATAATTGGCGGGTGACATTGAAAAAGAGTGTAAGCGCTTACACATACAATACGACAAATCTTTAAAATAGTCAATGGCTATCTTAATAAAAATTGGAAAAACCATTGAATTTGCACAAAATGTATTGTATAATGACTTGGAAAGAAAAGTGTAAGCGTTTACATTGTGTAAAGGATAACCGGACTATGAATATTTATGACGTGTCAAGGCAGGCTGGGGTGTCCATTGCCACCGTTTCAAGAGTGCTAAACGGCAACGCAAAAGTCAGTGAGGCCACCAGGCAGAAAGTTTTAAAAGTTATGGAGGAAATGGGGTATACCCCCAATGTATTTGCAAGGGGACTGGGGTTAAATACCATGCAGACGGTGGGAATAATGTGTGCAGATTCCTCCGACAGTTATCTGGCTACTGCTATTTATTATCTGGAACAGGAGCTGCGGAATTATGATTATGATGTGCTTTTATGCTGTACCGGATATGAGTGGGAGAACAGGAAAAAATATATGGAGCTTCTTTTGTCCAAGCGTGTGGATGCAGTGATTCTTGCCGGCTCTAATTTTGTGGAGCAGACCAGGGAAAAGAACCGGTATATTGCAGAGGCGGCGGAAAAAATTCCTGTGGTGGTTTTAAATGGATACCTGGAGGCGGAAAATGTCTACTGTGCCCTATGTGACGACGCAGATGCCCTGTACCGTGTGACAAAGACATATTTAAATGCAGGGAAGAGGGATATACTTTTTCTGGGCAGGAGCCTTTCCTACAGCGGGGTAAGAAAGCGCAGCGGTTTTCTGCAGGCATATGAGGAGATGGGCTTAAAGTGCCGGAAAAATCAGATTATTATTCAGGACGGGACAATCGACGAGATACGAGACCTTTTGATTGGCCGGGCAAAACAGGGAATACGGGAAGAAGTGATTGTGACGGCAGACGATGAGCTGGCCATTGGGGCAGTGAAATATGCAAAATCCCTGGGGATTCAAATTCCCGGAGATTTAGAGGTGGTGGGATATAACAATTCCAAGCTGGGACTCTGTTGTGAACCGGAGCTTACCTCTGTGGACAACAAACTGGAATATTCCTGTATGAATGTGGTAAACGTATTAATGAAAGTATTTCATCACGGCCGGGTGCCTGCCCGCACAATGATTTCGGCAGATTTAGCTGTCAGGGGAACAACATCAATCAATTTTTTAGGAGGGTTTTAACATGAAACAATTTATGGATAAAGATTTTATTCTTTCAACGGAATGTGCGCAGAAGTTATTTCATGAGTATGCGGAGCAGATGCCGGTTTTGGATTATCACTGCCATATTAATCCCAAAGAGATAGCGGAGGACAGGAAGTTTGAGAATATTACCCAGGTGTGGCTGGGGGGAGACCACTACAAATGGCGCCAGATGCGTTCTAATGGGGTGGAAGAGCGCTATATTACAGGAGATGCCCCGGACCGTGAAAAATTCCAGAAATGGGCTGAGACTTTAGAGAAGGCTATTGGAAATCCTCTTTACCACTGGAGCCATTTAGAGCTGCAGAGATATTTTGGATACAAGGGATATTTAAACGGAGAGACGGCGGAAGAGGTTTGGAATTTGTGTAATGAAAAGTTAAAAGATGATTCTATGTCTGTTCGGAATATTATCAGAAATTCAAATGTTACTTTAATTTGTACCACGGATGACCCTATAGATACTTTGGGATGGCATAAAATGATTGCGGAGGATGACACTTTTGAAGTGCAGGTTCTCCCTGCATGGAGGCCGGATAAGGCTATGAATCTGGAAAAACCGGATTATGTTTCCTATCTGGAGAAATTAAGTGACGTCAGCGGCATAAAAATTAATTCTTTTGTGAACTTATTGGAAGCCCTTAGAAACCGCCTGGATTTCTTTGCTTCCATGGGATGCAGTGTGTCTGACCACGCATTGGAATATGTGATGTATGCCCCTGCTTCAGAGCAAGAGATTGAGGCAATTTTTGCAAAGAGACTGGCAGGAAACGAGATTTCTAAGGAGGAGGAATTGAAATTTAAAACGGCATTTATGCTTGCTATGGGAAAAGAATACCACAAGAGAAACTGGGCGATGCAGCTCCACTATGGATGCAAGCGGGACAATAACCGGTTCCGTTTTGACCAGCTTGGGCCTGACACGGGATATGACTGTATCAATAATTACGCCCCAAGCGCCCAGATGGCAGATTTCTTAAATGCTTTAAATGCCACAGACGAAATGCCCAGGACGATTCTTTACTCCTTAAATCCCAATGACGACGCATCCATCGGGACAATCCTGGGATGTTTCCAGGATGCCTCCACCATTGGTAAAATCCAGCAGGGCAGCGCCTGGTGGTTTAATGACCACAAAGCAGGAATGAC
>Ga0137307_100728_pt1 | contig 37767 bp, 32 predicted proteins | sample NAcewD2O_March_2_FD_97180 | JGI IMG/M metagenome (GOLD analysis project Ga0137307, IMG submission 97180) | Mouse cecal microbial communities from Vienna, Austria - N-Acetylglucosamine amended D2O_March | ecosystem: Host-associated > Mammals > Digestive system > Large intestine > Cecum | place... | reverse complement strand
GTTTTAGTATGTCTTTACTTACATGCCTCATTTGACTTCTTATGAGACATTACATTATTTGTTATGAGTGAGACATAAGACAGTTCTTGCATACACATTCTTCAGGCTTCAATCTTCAACTTGACAAAATTGTCCCTCTGCAATTGCATCATATAAGTAGTGACACGCGAGGCATAATCCTCGTCAGGATGAAAATGTTCAGCAAGCAGAGAAACAATCTCCCGCACCGTACGTTGCCCATCTATCAGGTTCCAGACAGCACTACCATGCTCCTCCAAATGTACATGAATATCGGGTGACATGCCTTTAGGCAACAATAGACGGCGCATCCATTTACGTTTAAACCGGGGATAGGAAATGACAACGCAATCCCCATCCCACTCTGTTGTAATATGGCTGCAACGAACCGGAACCGCGTCCAGCAGACTAATCTTACCTTCGGGAACTTCCGTAACGTCTTTATTCATCTTTCTTAGAAGTTGTTATTGCAAATGGCGTACACACGCTTATTCTTTTATATTAGGTTCTTCCAAGCCAAGTCCCTTTTTGCGGTCCACTACTTTCAGCACGAATCCTAAGATCAAAGCAGCAACACCCAGACAAGCAAGCATCACCAAAGGAGCCGTATAATCGTATGATATGGCAGCTTCTTCAGGCGTAATCACTCCATTCTTCAAGTCCTCCACCAACTGAGGATTAGTCTTGTCGAGCACCTTGCCTATCAGCAACGGGAACAGCCACAAACCGATATTCTGAATCCAGAAAATCAAAGCGTAGGCACTTCCGATGATTTTGGCATCCACCAGCTTAGGTACACTCGGCCACAAGGAAGCAGGTACCAACGAGAAGCTGGCTCCAAGTACCAAGATAGTGAGATAAGCGATGAAAATACCTCCTACGGCATTCTCCTTGAACTGCGGCAACACAAAAGCAAATGTCAGGTGGCACACGATGAGAAGCACCGAACCAATCACTAACATCGAAGCCGCCTTGCCTTTATGGTCCACATAGTTACCTAATATCGGCGTGATGCCTACAGCCAGCAACGGGAAGACAGCAAACACCGTCTCGGCACTCTGACGCATATACCCCATATAACAGAACACAACCAATGCCACACCAGCTACTACCAACAATCCGTACTTCATATTAGTCTTTTTGGAGAAGTTGCTCGCAAAAGCAGCAGCAGCTACTATCAACATGATACAATACTGAATGGCAACCACTGCATTAGAAGCCCAGAAAGAATCGGCAGGAACTTCTGTAAACACCAGATTACACTGCAACATATTTACCGCATACTTCTGGAAAGGGAAAATAGCAGAATAATAAAGCACACACAAAAGTGCCACTACCCAAAATCCTCCACTGGAGAGAATGGTACCGAGGTCACTGATTTTAAACGGATCATCTTTCTCTTCAGCCTCGCCAGTCTGTTCATCCAGTTTCTTATCCATAAAGAAATAGACAATAAACATGATAAGCGCAATGAACAACAACACCACACCGAATGCCACCGAACGGGATACATCGATCACACCACCCAATTTGGCAAACATCGGAGAGAAGATCATACAGGTAGCTACTCCCAAACGGGCAAGTGCCATCTCAGAACCCATGGCAAGTGCCATTTCACGACCTTTGAACCACTTCACGATTCCGCGTGAAACGGTGATACCAGCCATCTCAACACCGCAGCCGAATATCATAAAGCCTACAGCAGCAAATTTGGCCGATGCAGGCATGCCTCTATAAAAAGGAGAAATTCCCAATTCGTCAAAGCCGGGAATATAATTCAGGTTATTAGTAAACCAAGTCTCCAATCCACTCCCTTGAAATGCTTCCGTCACGGCATACCAGTTGATTGTCGCACCCACAAGCATCACTGCTCCCGAAAACACTGCCGTAAAGCGTACTCCCATCTTGTCCAGAATGATACCGGCAAAAATAAGGAAGAAAACAAATACATTAAGGAAAGTCTCAGAACCCTGCATGGTTCCGAATGCAGTAGAATCCCAGCCACGGGTAGATTGCATCAAATCCTTGATAGGCGAAAGAATGTCCATAAAGATATATGAACAAAACATGGCAAAAGCCAAAAACAAGAGTACCATCCAGCGCATTCCTGCAGAGTCGCGCAATGTCTGATGAAGTTTGTCTGTAGTAGTCATTTTGTTTTTAGTATAATAAGATTAATAAATATATGCAAGTTACATCCACCTCCTTAGAGCTTGTTTGTATTTTATTCAAGATGATTTTTGTTCGAGATGATTTTTATTCAAAAACAGGCTCTTACTTGAATGAAAAAAGAGACGCGGATTACACAGCCTTCACGAATCTGCATTATCCGTGCTGTCCGATGTAATCCACGCCTCTAAGAACATTGCCCACCCATATATGACGAGCAACTTATAAAGTCAGTAATATCCCTATCATTCCACAGAATCGGATGTTTCAGTAGGGGTTTCCGTTGCCGGAGCAGTCGTTCCTGTCGGAATGTTATACGGATTGGTTTTCTCTTCCTGCTGTGCCTGTTCCATAATCACATCGCCTCCTTTGCTTGAAGCACTAGGAATGGCATAAGCGGCAGCGATACTCATTACAACCATGAATGCAGCCAAACTCCATGTAGCCTTTTCCAGGAAGTCAGTAGTCTTGCGTACACCCATAATCTGGTTGGAAGAAGAAAAACCCGACGCCAGACCGCCTCCTTTAGAGTTTTGAATCAATACAATGAAACACATGAACAAGGATGCAATCACCATTAAGATAACTAATAAGAAATAGTACATTTTATTATTTTGATTTAGCGTTAATAATCAATTTCTCCAAAAATCTGATTTGGTCTGCAAAGTAAGCATTTTTTTTTGGATAATTCAAACTTAATTTTTTAATAATTTCAAGAGCCTTGTCATATCGGTGCTGCTTAATGTAAATTTTAGCCAAAGTTTCAGTAAAACAGCTATCATCCAGCTCGTCGGAAACGGTTTTTGAAGGGGTTTCCTCATCACTTTCTTCTTCTTCCGACTCTTCTTCACTTTCGTCTTGCTCTACTTCCACCTCTGCCGGACAAACTGTCTCTTCAGAAGTTACCGGTGTTTCATCCCGACTAAGGAAAACATCAATCAGGTCTTGCCCACGTAGTTTAGGTGCCTCTTCTGCCATTTCCGATGACGTTTCTTCCACATCATTTGTCACTTCATTCTCCTGTGTCAGATAAGAAGTATAGTCCACGACGTAATCCAGTTCCGTCTGTTGTGAATGTTCTTCCGGAACAGTAGAGAGGAAGGCATCTATCAGCGAAAGCGTACGGTCAATGCTCGGCTCCTTATCCAAATCTCGCTCACCGTCACAAACGGAAGCATACGGATGAAGCGCATACTTGTCTCCTTCTATCAGATAAAACAAGACACTCTGATCCGACACATATAGTACTGACTTACGTAATTCTGCCCCGAAACTGCTGTCATGCAGCAAATAAAGGTTCTTAAGATAAAGCAAACGCAAAGATTGGAAATAAGGATAACGGGCTATCAGCGTGCGAAGCTCATATAGGGTATCCCGGTTCAACGCCTCGGGATGCTGTATCCATTGTTGCAAAAGTACCGACGTCATCTCTTAACTATTACCAGTTAGCTACAGTTGCATTAAAAATCTGTTCCGTGATGTCTTTCACCATCTTCGATATCAGGTCATCCTGCACATCGGTCAACAACAGGGAAGAGTCGTAAGTCTGGAATGCGGAAAATTGTTGGTCGGTAAAGTCATCCTTATGATCTGTATTGTTCACAAAGGAGACCTTCACGGTCAAAGTCACTTTCACCTTTGAAGAGTACCCGCTTGCATCCACAGCTTCATTATACTGATTGTAGCCGACGATTTCTCCGTCTATTTCCAAGTCAGCATTGCTATTGACCAGCGACAGACGTGTCTGGCGCATAAACAAATCTTTCAGATCTTGGTTAAACTGAGTAGCCAACGGAGCATAAACATACTCTGCACGATTCTGGAAGTCAGCTATTGAGATCGTCTTTACCTTCGAATAGTCAATCGAACTGATCGGTGCAAGACTCATTTTAAAACTACACGAACCCACTATCAGGAACAAGCCCGACAACAGAACAGCCGGAGCAATCTTTTTAATCCAATCCATATTCTTTAATCTTTCTGTATAGGGTACGCTCGGAAATATTCAAGTCCATAGCCGCACTCTTGCGCTTGCCATGATGCTTTTCCAAAGCTTTCCGTATCATCTCTTTCTCTACATCATCCAGTGAGAGAGACTCTTCTACATATTCTTCCGTATCTTGTATATCATCATCCACCGTATGTGAAGGTTTCACAGAAGGATGGATAATGGTGGGAATGCTCGGAACCACCGGAGTCACCACCGCAGGCGATTGTGTGTAATAAGCGGCAGACACAGCAGCCTGAGCAGCATTATTCCCACGTTCGGACATAATCTCATGCACCAGTTTCTTCAGTTCCGTCACATCCTGGCGCATATCAAAAAGTACTTGATACAAGATTTCCCGCTCGCTCTCAAAACTCTTGTGTTCTTTTCCACCCAATAATGCCGGAAGCCGCTGCATGTTATTCTGATTAGGCAAATACCCTTTCAGGATAGCAGCATTGATTTCACGATTGGTCTCAATGATGGAAATCTGCTCTGTGATATTCTTCAACTGCCGCACATTGCCGGGCCACTGATAAGCAAGCAACATTTGCCTTGCATCATCAGTCAGCTGGATGGCAGGCATACGATACTTTTCCGCAAAATCTGATGCGAACTTACGGAACAAGAGATAAATATCCTCCCCACGCTCGCGCAAAGGAGGTACTTGAATGGGAACAGTATTCAAACGGTAATACAAATCTTCCCTAAAGCGTCCTTCCGAAATGGCCTGCGTCAGGTTTACATTGGTAGCGGCAACAATACGCACATTCGTCTTCTGTACTTTCGATGATCCCACTTTGATAAACTCACCACTTTCAAGCACACGCAACAGACGCGCTTGCGTAGGCAATGGCAGCTCTCCCACTTCGTCCAGAAAGATGGTTCCACCGTCCGCTTCGCCAAAGTACCCTTTCCGTTCGCCAATGGCACCGGTAAACGCCCCTTTCTCATGACCGAACAGTTCAGAATCAATGGTTCCTTCGGGAATGGCACCGCAGTTCACAGCAATGTACTGTCCATGCTTCCGCCTGCTGTACTGGTGAATGATTTGCGGGAAACTCTCCTTACCCACACCGCTTTCGCCAGTAATCAGTACAGACAAGTCGGTAGGAGCCACCTGAATAGCCACATCTATCGCACGCATCAATACATCATTGTTACCTATGATGCCAAAACGTAATTTCACTTGTTGTATTTCCGCCTTTGTCATGCTACAAATATACTACAAATCTTCTTCCACACTATCAAGTTTCAACTTATCGCTGTCGTCGCGCTTTTCGTAATATTGTTTCCGCAAGGGATTAGCACGCATCTCCTTATCACGCATCCGGTTGCGGAATACATCGATAGCCACATAAATCGCCTGACGGAACGAATCTTCACTTGCCACTCCTTTACCTGCAATGTCGTATGCAGTACCGTGAGCCGGCGAAGTACGTACCACGGGCAAACCGGCAGTATAGTTCACGCCTTCGTCCATAGCCAATGCCTTGAACGGAGCCAGCCCCTGATCATGATACATGGCAAGCACACCATCAAAATGCGTGAAACTACCCGCCCCCATAAAACCGTCAGCAGGATACGGACCATAGCACAAGATCCCTTGGGCAGCCATCTCCTTCAGTGCCGGGATAATGATCTCTTCCTCCTCTTTTCCCAACAACCCTTCATCGCCGGCATGAGGATTCAGCGAAAGCACGGCGATACGTGGTGCACATATAGCAAAGTCCTGTTTCAATGACTGGTTGAAAATAGCAAGTTTCTCCTGTATCAACTCTTTCGTTATTGTCGACGCGATTTGGCTGACGGGAATGTGCCCAGTCACCAATGCCACCCGGAAATCTTCCTTCATCAATATCATCAGCGACTTGGCTCCATTACCCAATCTCTCCTCTATGTATTCCGTATGACCGGGGAATGAAAACGTTTCCGACTGAATGGTATGCTTATTGATAGGAGCTGTGACAATCACATCAATCAATCCATCACGATATTCTTCGATTGCCTTTTCCAATGCGCCCAGTGCAGCCTTCCCTGCCTCCGGATCGGCTTTAGAGAACTCCACCTTCACTTCGTCGTCCGTGCAGTTCACTACACTCAGACGGTTGGAGGCTGCTTCCGCAGCAGAACCCACAATGCTGAAATTGGTAGGCAGATCCAGTGCTTTACGATGATAAGCCGCTACCTTGGGTGAACCATAAATCACAGGAGTGCACAACTCCAACATGGTAGGATCGGAGAATGTCTTCAGAATAACCTCATAGCCCACGCCATTTATGTCTCCTTGGGTAATGCCGACTCTTATTTTATTATCTTCCATTTTAAATCAATTATCTTCTAATTTATATGTATCCTATTATATCACATCGAAACCATCATGCCAACCTTTCAGCCGAAGGTTCAAAACACCCCTTCCACTCGGTTACTTCATGTTTACTCTTCTTCAGCCACCTGTTCTTTTGTAGCACTCAACGGGATTTCCGCTTCTGTCCTTTTATCGCCGGGAAGTCTCAAGGTATAGAGAGATGCTTCCATCTGGCGCATCAGATTACGTTTCATCTTATCCGGAGAGTATATAAAGGCTTCCACCACGATAATCCGTTGATTTACCTGATCCAAACGCATGTGCGAAACGTACGGTCCGCCCATGAAATCGCCCTTCATGCGCCACAGCCCGCGTGCTTCCAAGGCATATTCTCCCTGTATGGTCAGAGGGCGTACATCGGTCATCAGCGAATCAGTCATCATGTACATACCTTCTTGTGCACCGGGGATATTGGCTTTCATAAACGAATCACGCTTCTGCACGAAATATTCCTTGGTGAACGTATTCTTGTCTGTATAAGGGAAGGAATAGATGACAAAGTTCTGATCAGCAGTAGCAGCATTCATGCCTGCCCAAAAGAAATCCTCACCTTGCTTGGTGGAGGAAAGTTCAACCGGCACCCATACATCACAGTCGAACATGCTCTTTACTTTGGTAGCCACATAGTCGTTATGTTTCTTTTCCAGCATAACGATCTGACGGTTCATTTCAGCGCGGGTAAAGAAGTCGATAATCACCTGCTTGTTTTCCGATACAAACGTTTCGAAAGAGGCTTCATCAGGCGCCTGTATAGTCAGGATGGTCTGTGGAGCAGCATATACATCCTTGGCATACTTGAATTTGGGATGGGTATAAATATCCTGTACGTCGGCAATGATGATATTACGGATCAACTTCAACGTAGCATCATAATTAGCCGGTGCGGTGTACATCATGCGGAAAGAACGTTCGGATTGGGGAAGCCCCGGAACATCTGTATCGAGTACATCAAAAAGAGCCCTACCGGCAGGACGCTCCCACATTCCGGGATCCACCACTACCAATATTTCGTACGCACGACCGCTGGAGGTCGCTCCAAACACACCTTTCTTACCACCACTACAAGCGGAAAAGACCAATGCCATGAAAGCCAAACTCAAAAAAAACAGTTGCTTTTTCATAAATCTACCAATTAATGTTTCTACAAAACTACGAATTAATCGTATGCCAACTGAAGCATAATCAATAATTTATATTAATAATTGTTTATTTTCTTCCTGCTTGGCAGTAGAAAGCATCCCGCAGGCAGCAAATATGTCCTCTCCACGCGAAGCCCTTATCGTAGTGAACAAACCGTGAGAAGTCAGATAATCACGGAATCTAGTTATCGCTTCCATGTCCGTCCCTTCCAAGTCTACTCCCGGTATGGCATGGAAGCGGATCAGATTGATACGACAATCCATACCACGCAAAAGTTTCAACAACTCCTTGGCGTAAAGCAACGAATCGTTCACACCCTTGAAGACAATATATTCGAAAGACAGCCTACGCTGCTTGCTAAAATCATAGTTTCTCAACAGATCCACAATCTCAGTAATGGAAAACGCCTTCTCGGCAGGCATCAGTTCGCGCCGCTGCATGGCGACGGGCGAATGCAGGCTGACAGCCAAATGGCACTCCGACTCTTCTATAAAACGGCGAAGTCCTTTGCGCAAGCCGACAGTAGAAAGTGTAATCCGCTTGGGACTCCAACCATATCCATAGGGGGCAGTCATGATCTCCAAAGCCTTCAGCACTTCATCCAAGTTATCCAAAGGTTCTCCCATTCCCATCATCACCACGTTCGTCAATTTATCATGTTCAGGAAGGGAATTAATCTGATTGATGATCTGGTTGGCAGTCAGATTTGCCGTAAAACCTTGCTTGCCGGTCATGCAGAACTTACAATTCATTTTGCATCCCACCTGAGAAGAGACACAAAGCGTAGCACGCTCTTCATCAGGAATATAAACTGCTTCTACAAAATGTTTCTCACCTGCCCGATACAAATATTTCACCGTACCATCTACCGAGCGCATGGCTTCCACGGGACATTCTGCTCCCACTTCACAGACCTCCTTTAGCAGCTCCCGATGTTTCAATGACAAGTTTGTCATCTCATCAATGGAACTTACTTTCTTATCATACAGCCACGAAGCGATCTGCTTGGCAGCAAATCTGGGCATATCCAGCCTCCTTACCACCTGTTGCAGCTCGGAGAGCGTCATTCCTAAAAGAGCTTGTTTCGGCATCATTGCTATCAATACTTTCCTGTTTATAGTTGCAAAGGTAGGAATAAAGTTGCATAAAGACAATTACATACGTAGAAAATGCCACCATACAAATAGAAAAGCCGCCTGATATCACATCAGACGGCTTTCACAATCAAAAAATAAAATTCCATTTAAACACAAATTTCACAATTTGTACAAAAAAACAAAAATCAAAAAAAATATTCCAGTACCTTCCAAAGATATCTTCTGTAAGGACAATACCCGGAAGGGATTTTCAACAAAGTCATAACAATTTTTTAGAAGAACAAATAACGTTCATCCTTCACGTCGGCCTTCAGATACAAATCATTGATGAACTGGCTTGCCATACGTGCATAACGATTCTGCAATGATGCCTCTTCAGTATCCTTCTCGAAAGTGTCATTCAGCTTTTCCTTAGCGTAAGGCTGCAACACAAACACACCGCCATTTCCCTTAATCGGAGAACTCAACTTATTCAACTCACCAACGGAGGCATATGCACCAACCAACGGCTCGCTGGAACGCAATGCCGGCACATAAGCAGGAGCGGCAAAAGTGACATGCTTCACAGAATCGCTCACAGCCTCTTCCATCGCTTTATACTGGTCGAACGTCGTTGCACCGGCTGCTTTCATGTCAGCCATGATCTTTTCAGCCTTCTTATCGCGAAGCAACTCCATTCTCAATTCATCTTTCACCAAAGCAAACGGACGGTATCCTTCAGGAATAATAGCAGAAACACCCACTACCAACATGTGGTCGCTTTCACCGCACTCATACAAGCCTGAAACTTCACCCACCTTGGCAGAGAATGCCCATCTCAAAGCTTCTTTCGTACCTCTGATACCACCGATGCCATGCTCAGAACTGTACAAATCGTTTCTGTCAAGCAACTTGTAACCTGCATCTTCCGCATTTGCCATCAGCTTCTCCAGATCGGGATTGGCAGAGATGAAGCTGCTGAATTTATTGTACACCTTGCTATAAGTCTCTTTACTGAACACTACAGGACGTTTAATGACCGCCACTTTATATTTAGTCGTAACATCCTTCTTGTCCATCACCTGCAGAATGACGTTCGCTTGCGCCAAGTTCAGGTTGACCATTTCGTTCTTGCCTGTCGTATTGATGGTATTCACATATTTCAGGTTCTCGCCATCCAACTGTGCACCTTCATAATTAGCAGAAGAGATCCAAGTGGCTTCACCAGTCTGCCCGTACTTCTTTGCGATTTCTACAAAGTCCGCACCACCCTTGATAGCTGTATAGATACTGTCTGCCAGAGCAGCTGTCTTGGCAGCATCCTCAGCCATGACCTGAATCTGTCTGTACTGAACGGAATCAGCCATAGAGGCTACAGCAACTTTCTTAAATGAGTTGATCGTATTGTCAGAAGCGTTGTAGTAAGGTCCATACACACCACCTACAGAAACTGAATCCAAACGGGCAACCACATCAGCAGGCAAAGCCTTAGTGGTGCAGAACAAGTCTACATAAGGAACATCCGAACCGGCGGCACGAACCAACATAGCATAATCGCCCGGTTCGCCGGCAAGCTGCTCTGTATACTCAGTCACATCTTTCTGAATGTCTTCTCTATCTTCGGGACTTGCAGTCACTTCCACATCAATGAACTTGATATTGCGGGTTTCCACATACTGTTTGAACTGCTCTTTCTTTTTAGCATAAGCATCTTTCAGTTCAGAGTCCTTGATCACCACAGCAGAATCCGCCACAGCAGAATAAGGAATGGCAGCCAGCAACAAATCAGCCTGGTCTACTCTTGCGTCGAAAGCGTTCTGAGCGTTTACCGAGTTAGCCAAGAAAGACTTGGTAACCAAAGCTCTGTACTTCTCGGCAAGACGGGTCTGTATCAGTTGTTTCTCCAAGAAAGACCAAAACTTATACAATGATTCATAATATTCAGTATACTGAGCCGGCATCTGCATTCCGCTCATCTTAGAATAATCCACGAGGAACTTCTTCAACATATCCTTGTCGAAAGCTCCGGTCTGCGGATTGCGGAACGGAGTCTGTTGCAGCATAGGATGCACACCTGCGTCGATGATAGCTTGAATTTCAGCTTTGGAAACGACCAAACCCAATTTCTTGGCTTCGTTCTCTATCAGCTTGTTGTTGACATAGTTCCGCCAAACTTCATCCTTTATCTGGTTGTTTTCTTCGTCAGTAAGCGCGCTTGAGCCTCTGGAGAACTTTATCACTTCCGTGTACTCTTCTATCAACTTCTGATAATCTTGCACGGAAAGCGCCTCTCCGTCCACCTCTCCTACGTCATGTGACTGGTGCGGCTGCAACACTTTCCATGCATCTCCAGCAATGAAAGCAAACAACGCCAAACCAATTACAATCACCAATAAGGGTCCTTTAGACCGAATGTTTTGTAATGTTGCCATTTTAGTTTATAAGATTTATTTGTTTATTATTATTTTCTTAAAATTCAATTTAGCGCACGAAGATACAAAAAATGCAAAGAATCTGTTTAAAAATTCCCAAAAAAGTTTCTCATCCAGCCTCTTTAATTTCTCTTTTCTGTAACTTTCAGACGCACCAGTTCTATCTTGGTAGCCGTAACCTTGATTATCTTGAACTGAAATTTATCTACAGTCACCACTTCATGCAGCTTTGGAAAGCTCTGATAACGGTTCAGAATCAGTCCGCCTACCGTCAGATAATCATCCTCTTCCGGCAGATCGAGGTTAAATGTTTCGTTCACTTTCCCTATTTCCAACCGACCCGAAAGCACATACTCGTCGTCGGCAATCTGCTTGCAGACGTACGATGTATTGTCGTGCTCATCCTCTATATCACCAAAAATCTCTTCCACCAGATCCTCCAACGAAACTATTCCGGACGTACCGCCAAATTCATCCACCACCACGGCAAGCGATTTCTTCTGCTGCATGAACAGCTTCATAAGCTTATGTGCTGCCATCGTTTCGGGAACGATGGGAACTTCCTTCACATTGTCGTGCCAGTCTTTCGGGTTGCGGAACATCTCGGAAGAGTGTATATATCCCACCACATTGTCAATGTTGCCGTCGTAAACGATAATCTTGGAGATACCCGACTCGACAAAAAGGCTCTTCAGGTCTTCCATCGAAGCCGTGCGATCCACTGCAACCACCTCCGTACGCGGCACTATACAGTCGCGTATCTTGATACTGGAGAAATCAAGTGCATTCTGAAAAATCTTCACTTCCGCATCCAGTTCCTCTTCATCTTCGGCATTGTCTATACTGGACTGGACAAAATAATCCAAATCCACCTTTCCGAAAGCTTTCTCGGATGCCTCTTTGTTGATTTTCATCCCGAAGAGACGCAGAAAGAGGTAGGACAAACCGGAAGAGAGTTGCGACACCGGATAGAGGATGACGTAGCAGATCATCAGCGGGAAAGCGCATACCTTCAGTACAAGGTTGGGATTGATCTTGAACAAAGTCTTGGGCAGAAACTCTCCCGTAACCAGAATAATCAGGGTAGAAATAATGGTCTGCACCAGCACTTCAATGAAATCGTTCGAGATCAGTCCCCGCAGCAGGTAGGCATTGATGATCTGTGCCATGAGGATACCGTAAATGACCAGCGCGATGTTGTTGCCCACCAGCATGGTAGAGATGAAGTTGTTGGAGTTACGGAAAAAATAGGCAAGAATACGGGAAGACAACCCATCCTCACGCTCCATTTCAAAGCGTAGCTTGTCCACAGAAACAAAAGCGATCTCCATTCCCGAGAAAAAGGCGGAGAAAAGCATGGTGATCAATAAATAAATATAGGTATCCATAATTTAGGGTTTGATACTGTCTTTTTGCACACCGCCTGCCTGATCGACTCCTGTCTGCAGGCTGTCGGCAGGTGTCATGGAATCATCGTCCACATAGAAGATGCCTGCCGGTTTCCTTATCGTGTAAATAGTCATCTGCTCGTTGGAGTCGAAGCCATGCCCCATGATGATACGGTCCGGCTGTTCGATGCGGATAAACTTGTCGGAGTAGATAGTATGTTTGTTTTGATCCCAGTAGAGCAACTCGGTCTCAAAACGCTCTCCTCTCAGATTACTGATGTCTACGTTACCCATCAATTTCCACAACTTCTGCTTGTCGTAGTAATATGCTGTATCTGCCTTCACACTGGCTTCCACATTGAACACCGAATCAAACTTCTCCATAAAAATCCCCCGTTCGAATGCCCAATACGAAGGACTCTTCCGGTCGAAGACCAGCCACTCTTCCGTGTTGATGCGGTAGCGGGTAATGCCGGAATCGGAGATGAGGGTCATCACCCCCTTCGTGTCCAACACGGGCAGCGAATCGCGCTCGGTGATGGCCTCTCCCAGCACCTTGCGGTTCCCCGAACAAGCAGAAAATAAAAGAAGCATAACCACTGCCCCTAAGACAATGGTTATGCTCAATATTCTACCCAACAGGAGATAACTTCGTTGCGGTAACATTAAAGTACTCATCGAACAGTTGTGCTTTCGCCGATCCAACCGCCTACGGTTACACGGTCGCCTGCCTTGATACCCAACATAAACAGGTCTTCAGCCTTCGGCGTATAACGGGCATATGTCGAAATCAGTTCGTTAGCCTTGTCTGCTACAGAGGGGTCTACAGCCTTTGCGCGCTGCAGTTTGTCGATAACGACGAAATAAGTACACTTGTTCAATGCGCTCTCGTCATTCCAATTCGGACTTGAAGCATAGAGCTGTGCCAGCAGGATATATGCGTCACCATAGTTCTCCTTAAAGCTGATTGCCTTCTGTATATAACCTTTGGCTTGTGACAACTTCTTCACCTGAGACAGCGTAGCAGCTACCGCATAAGCGATCTGAGCCTTCTTTTCGTTGTCGCCTTCCAGATTCAAAGCTTCGTCAAAATACTTCACAGCTGTATCATAGTCGCCCTTCTTGTATGCCATGTATCCACAGCCGGTGGCAGCATCAGCCGTCGGGTTAATCTTATACATGTAGTAAGAAGCCTGGAAGTATGCTTCGCTTTCCGTACACTTCATCATCTTCAGCACGGCGATGGCTTTCTTCAGATAAGCAGAATCAGACTGGTTGGCCTCCACTTTCGGTCCATAGATAGATTGCAAAGATTCGCAGTCTGCCGTACCACTGTTGACAAACATAGCCACCAGATTGTCTTTCACTTGCTGCAAAGCAGTCTTCTTCTGGGCGTTCGTCTCAGCATTCACGGCAGCATCAGCGTAATCTGAAGCAGTCAGATAATCTTGGATGAACTGCTCCTTATGATTGTTGTCAGCTTTCAATTTGTTCAGAGACATATCGAGGAAGTAATGCAAAACAGCTCCTTCCGTGTTCTCCTTTTCTGCATCAATAGATTGTTTGAACCAAGTATAAGCCTGATTGACATCCACTGCCGGAGCGTAAGCGATGTAGTCGAGCGCTTTCGTACCCAATGCGGCATCCACGGTTGCTACCTTCATTCCCTTGGCTGCAAACTCAGGGATATACTTCATCTTCTGGTCATGCAATTGCATCAACTCGTCGAAATACTGCTTATATTCGGCAGACTTACGGTCTTTCACCTCGGTCAAAAGTCCACGGAGGATCTTCTGTCCATCGGAATAAGTGTAAAATTTCAGCATCGGACAAGCCTTGATCACTTCTTTCCAAGGAAGATAAGCATCCTTAAAGTTATTGCCTTTTACTGCTTCGTGGGAAATACTACTGTTTTTATTACAGTCTTCAGTCTGTGCGAAAGCGCTGGTCACCCCACCCGAAAGGAGTAAGACAGCTGCAAGCGTTCTAATCTTCATTGTATCTAATTTTTAGTTATTATATTATCATACTTTGTTTATTCAACTCTACGTTTCAAGAACCAGCGTTCATTGAACGTTACCCCGATGCATACACGCAACGTATTTTCATTCAGGAAGCGAGTCTCCGTCCCCTTGGTCTTCACATATTGTGCCGAGAGGCTCAGCACGGAACGGCTACGCGGAAGGGGCAGTCCGAAACCGGCAGTCACGCCAAACTCGTTGGCAGCTCTCTGACCGTCTATCTTATAATAAGGCTTGGAGTAGTAAGCACCCACTCGATACTTTATGATAGAGAAGTAACTTCTGCCCATCAAGTTGGGAATGTACTCAGCACCGAGGGCAACCTTTGCTCGATCGCAGAAAGCATCCGGATCGTTCATGAAGGTGGAGTTGCTCCACTTCTGGTACATCACATCCACTCCCACCGTCAAACGGTTATCATATACATATGTTACTCCGGCACCCAAAGTCATGGGAATGCCCGTTGTCATCACGGTATCTTTCAGCGACGTGCTGTAACCCGTGGAAGAGTTTCCCAGTTGCTGCTGCACGTACGACGTATTGTGTAAGTCGTGTCCGGGAGAGAATACCACACCCAGCGTGGCAGCATGCTTCTTGCCAAACTGCTGTGTATATTGCGCGCCAAGATCGAGTTTATAGCTCCTCACTTCCGTTCCGTAGAAGGTAGTCAGAGGCATTGCATCCGTACTGGAAGAGAAAGACTGTGCCCGTGTGCGCATCAAGTCTCCCCACAAATATGAGATGTTGGCTCCTACAGAAAGACTCTTGATAATTTTAACACCTGCACCGACATAAAGCTGATGCAACCCTCCTTCTCCGGAATAGGTAACCGCATAGGGGGTTCCGTCTTCCGTTTCCGCAGTACTGTACATACTGTACCCGATGTTGGAGTAAGGCAACATACCGATACTCATGGCTCCCCACTTGGCAAGACGAAACTGCATGCTGATATAATCAAAGCTGGAGTTCTTGGCATTCATCTTCACGGTTCCGTTGCTGAGGTTAGAGTTCTGCAAAGTGATCCCCCCGTCAAACAAAAACGTCAACGAATCGACAGCCGTATAAGATGCAGGATTCGCGAAATTGATCTGATAACGGTCACGCAAGCCGTAAGCTATGCCTCCCATTCCCTTGCTGTTACCCGATCCTTGATCGGCCAATTGTCCGTATCCGTATCGTGTATATGGAGAATTTGTATTATTTTGAGCGGCGACAACTCCCGATAACATCGTGAGCACGAACGCCAAAAGTGTCTGTCTAAACCTTGTCATTATTATAGTTTAAAATTCGATTCAATCCTTTCAACACTAAAAATCTGTCTGCAAAGATGATACTTTTTACGTTCGTATCAAAAGAAAAATCATCCCCGCCCGTTAAAAAAACCAAAAGTTCAGGATATTTTTCTTTCAGGGCACGTATATAGCCCGAAATTTCATATTCCATACCTCTCAGCACTCCTGCTCGAATAGCGCTGTCTGTATCCTTTCCCATCGACAGTTGGCGTCCTTCGCGCTGCACCAAAGGCAATCGACTGGTAAAGCGGTGGAGTGCCTGAAAACGCATCTGCATACCGGGAGAGATGTTTCCGCCGTGATATCTTCCGGCAGCATCCACAAATTCGTAGGTGATACAGGTGCCGGCATCGATCACCAGAAGGTCTCTACCCGGAAACTGTTCGCAGGCTCCCACCACGGCAGCCATGCGGTCGTAACCCAAGGTTTCGGGTGTCTCGTAGAGGTTTTCCACGGGCAATGGAGTGTCTGCCCCCAAACGGAACAAGGGGATACGCAAGGCGGAGAGTTGCGCCGATGCGCTTTCACTCAAGTCGATGACCGTCGCCACGATGGCTTGCTCGATGTCGTAACGACTGCATAGTCCAGGCAGACGCTCCAATGTTTGATTGGAATCGTAGACCACCTCCAGCAGTGCCGCCCCATCAAAGATAGCCAGCTTTGCCGACGTATTTCCTATGTCGATAACCAGGTTCACAACACGATGATTTATGCGATGAATTATGATTTGCGGGGCAAAGATAGAGATTATTCATTATATATAAAAGTGGTTTCCCCTTCGTTCCGATTCGCCTGGATAAAAAGAATAGAATTAACCCACAAATGACAAGTTGACAAGGAATCGAATCAAAAAAAAACAGTGGAAACGAATCAAAAAAACAGCGGAAAACGGACAAAAAACAGCAAAAATCTATCCGTTTTCGACAAAAATTCGCTAAAAAACGATGAAATTCCATCAAAAAACAGCGGAAAACAAGCAAAAAACAGCAAAAAACGAACGAAAAATGACGAAAAACAAGCGATTTTTAATGAAAAACAAGCGTTTTTTGACGGAAAACAAGCGAAAAACAACAGAAAACGACAGAAAACAAGCGAGAAAAACATCACAAAAACAGCTATAACACACTGACAAATAAACATTTGCACACAATTTCTCAAAAACAAGCAACACAAACACATCCATATATATATATAAAGAAAAAGAGAAAGAAAGAAAAATACTTCTTCTACAGAAAAAGAAGAAGAAGAAAAAGAAAAGGCGGAAAATACCGTGAACGACCGGAACGCCCCGTCCGACACCCCTCCCCCACGAGCAGCAGTTGAAAGGACGCCGTATCTACAGCAGGGGTCCCCTCCCCGACAACGCCCCCCACATCCCGACGGCCACTCCCAATGAAACGACTGCCTGCAACGCCAGGAACCGGAGTACGGATAAAAAAACACCGCATTTGTGTCCGATTTCCGTGGGGTTTGCCGGACAGATGCGGGGCAATGTTCCGGAAAAGCCCAGGGCAATCGAACACAAACCCCACGGGAATCGAATACAAAGCCCAGGGCAATCCGGCAATTTGGAATTTAGAGTTAACGCCAATCAACCCCTTCATGAATAAATAGAGACGTGTTATTTGCCTTATTCTGTACTCACTTTCAATTCTTTGTTGTATCTTTGCATCGAAATGAAACAAACTGTCATCTTATTGCTACTGGTCGTCTTGTGTGCCTTCGGAACAAGGGCGCAACAGACCGACTCCATCCGCATCAGCCTGCTGACCTGCGGTGCGGGAAATGAAATATATTCGCTCTTCGGGCATACCGCCATACGCTACGAAGATCCGGAACACCACATCGACGCTGTCTTCAACTACGGCATGTTCAGTTTCAACACCCCGAACTTCATTCTGCGCTTCACCTTAGGTGAGACCGACTATCAGTTAGGGGTCAACAGCTACGAGCACTTTGCCGCCGAATACGCTTTTTTAGGGCGCGACGTTCGCCAGCAGGTACTCAACCTCACTCCGCAGGAAAAAAAACGTCTGTTCGCCCTACTCGAAGAGAACTACCGCCCCGAAAACCGCGTGTACCGCTATAATTTCTTCTACGACAACTGTGCCACCCGCCCACGGGATATCATAGAAAAGGCAGTGGACGGCTCGCTGCTGTACAGTGCCGACATGGATGTGCCGGTCGAGGGACTTTCGTTCCGACAACTGCTACACCAGTACACCGAAAGTCATTCTTGGGCACGTTTCGGCATGGATCTCTGCATGGGCGTCCAGGCAGACAGACCCATCAACCGACGAGAGGAGATGTTTGTACCTTTCTGCCTGCAAGGCCATTTCCAAAACGCCTGCATCATAGACCGCGAGGGGCAGCAACGTCCGTTGGTCAGCGAAGAAGCCACGTTGGTGCCTATCGAAGGAGAGGATGCCGATGGGAAATCTGAAGGAATCACTCCCCTGCAGGCCGCGTCGCTACTATTGGCCATCGTAGCCGCAGCCACGTTCTTCGGCGTGCGGAAGCGGAAGACACTTTGGGGGCTTGACCTCTTGCTGTTTTTCTGCGCCGGAACGGCGGGATGCATACTGGCTTTCCTCGCCCTCTTCTCGCAACATCCGGCAGTAAGCCCAAATTATATGCTATTTGTGTTCCATCCCCTGCACCTTTTCGCCCTTCCGTGGATGCTGAAAAAGGTGATAAATCAGAAAAAAAGCAGGTATATGGTGATAAATCTTGCCGTTTTAACACTTTTTATATCGCTTTGGGCGTTTATACCGCAGAGATTTAACTTTGCTGTATTACCTTTGGCACTTTGTTTGTTCATACGTTCAGCAAGCAATCTTATTTTGGCACAGAAAAGAAATAAATGAAAAAAGGACTGATAACCTCCATACTTGCCCTGACCTTCAGCGGTCTACAAGCGCAACCGTTACCCGCCACCCCCAAGTTGGTGGTGACGTTGACCATCGACCAGTTGCGCACCGATTATATGGAAGCGTTTTCATCTTTATACGGAGAGAAAGGCTTCAAAAGGCTGATGCGCGAAGGCAGAGTGTTCCGGCAGACGGTATTTCCGTTCACCGGCACCGACCGTGCGTCTGCCATAGCCACCATCTACAGCGGTACCACGCCATCAATGAACGGCATCATATCGCAAAAATGGATGGACGTAAGCACGCTCCGCCCCATTAGCTGCGTGGACGACCCCGCTTTTATGGGCAACTTCACCGATGAAAATTCATCGCCCTCGCAGTTGCTGACCTCCACCGTAGCCGACGAGCTGAAGATTGCCACGCGCAACCGGGGATTGGTCTATGCCATCGCCCCCTCAAGGGATGCCGCCATCCTCTCTGCCGGACACTGTGGCAACGGCGCCTTCTGGCTGAACGAGAATACCGGGAAGTGGTGCAGCACCACCTATTACAGCGAGTTCCCTTGGTGGATGAGTCAGTACAACGACCGTAAATCGCCCGACTACCGCATCCGGGACATGGTGTGGGAACCCATACACCCTGTCGGAAGTTATACCTTCCTGCCCGAATGGAGGGATCAGGCGTTCAAATACAAATTCGACAGCGAGCGGATCAACCGCTACCGCAGACTGATAGCCAGCCCCTTCGTCAACGATGAGGTAAACATGCTTGTCGAAGAGTTGCTGGAGAAGAGCAATATCGCCAAGGACGAAGTGCCCGACCTACTAGCACTGACCTACTACGCCGGCAACTACAACCATAAGAGTACCCAAGAGTGCGCTATGGAAATGCAGGATACCTACGCCCGACTGGATCGGAGCATAGCCGCGCTCATCGATCTCATCGACCGCAAGGTGGGTCTGCAAAACGTACTCTTCTGCATCGCTTCCACCGGATACACCGATGCCGAAGCCCCCGACTTGTCGCTCTATCGCATCCCGGGAGGAGAGTTCCACCCCAACCGCTGCGCCACGCTGTTGAACATGTATCTCATGGCTACCTACGGCGAAGGGCAGTATGTGGAGACGCATCACAACGGACAGATTTACCTGAATCATAAACTGATAGAAAACAAGCAGCTCGACCTGGCCGAGATGCAGGACAAGTCGGCTGACTTCCTGATACAATTCAGTGGCGTAAACGAAGCCTATTCCGCCCACCGCCTGCTGCAAGGGACATGGTCACCGCAAATAGAACTTGTACGGAATGCCTTCCACCGCAAACGTTCGGGCGACCTGCTGATAGACGTGTTGCCGGGCTGGACCATCGTCGAAGAGAACAATGCCAACAACCGAGTAGTGCGACATGCCGACATCCCTGCCCCGCTCATCTTCATGGGAGGAGGAGTGAAAGCCGAAACCATCAAGATGCCCGTAGACGTCACACACATAGCCCCCACCCTCTCGGGTGTCATGAGGATAAGGGCGCCGAATGCGTGCAAGGGAAAGGCGATAAGCCTCTCTACCGCTTTCTCTCCCACAGGAAAGGGAGAATAGGAATAGCCCGTACAAGCTCTTCCTGATGATAAACAATTCTAATTCAGCAAATAATAAAAATAGATATACAATGGGATTTAATGAATTTTTAAGCTCGATCTTCGGCAATAAATCCTCACGAGACATGAAGGAGATTCAGCCGTGGGTGGACAAAATCAAGGCAGCCTATCCGGAAGTCGCCAAATTAGACAACGACGCCCTGCGCGCCCGCACTGAAGAACTGAAAGCCTACATCCGCAACTCGGCAAGCGAACAACGCGCCAAAGTGGAGGAACTGAAAGCCGGCATCGAGAACATCGAACTGGAGAAACGCGAAGAGATATTCGCACAGATTGACAAGATAGAAAAGGAGATTCTCGAAATTTACGAGAAAGCCTTGGACGAGGTGCTGCCCGTAGCCTTCTCCATCGTGAAGGATACCGCACGCCGATTCGCAGAGAACGAAGAGATAGTAGTGACCGCCACCGATTTCGACCGCCATCTTGCCGCCACGAAGGACTTTGTGCGCATAGAGGGCGACAAAGCCATTTATCAGAACCACTGGCTCGCCGGAGGTAACGAAGTGACATGGAACATGGTGCACTATGACGTGCAGCTCTTTGGTGGCGTGGTGCTTCACAAAGGCAAGATAGCCGAAATGGCAACCGGTGAAGGTAAGACCCTCGTGGCCACCCTGCCGGTATTCCTCAACGCACTGACCGGAAACGGTGTGCATGTAGTCACCGTGAACGACTATCTGTCGAAGCGTGACTCCGAGTGGATGGGACCGCTCTACATGTTCCACGGTCTGAGCGTGGACTGCATAGACAAGCATCAGCCCAACTCCGACGCCCGCAGGCAGGCTTACCTGGCGGACATCACTTTCGGTACGAACAATGAGTTCGGCTTCGACTACCTGCGCGACAACATGGCCATCAGCCCCAAAGACCTCGTGCAACGCCAACACAACTACGCCATCGTCGATGAGGTGGACTCAGTGTTGATTGACGATGCCCGTACGCCGCTGATCATCTCCGGTCCTGTGCCGAAGGGTGAAGACCAGCTGTTCGAGCAACTACGCCCGCTGGTAGAGCGACTGGTGGAAGCGCAGAAGAAACTGGCCACGCAATACCTTGCCGATGCCAAACGTCTCATCGCATCCGATGACAAGAAGGAGCAGGAAGAGGGATTCCTCGCTTTGTTCCGTAGCCATAAGGCACTGCCCAAGAACAAACCGCTGATCAAGTTCCTGAGCGAACAGGGAATCAAGGCGGGCATGCTGAAGACAGAAGAAATTTACATGGAGCAGAACAACAAGCGGATGCATGAGGCCACCGACCCGCTGTACTTCGTCATCGACGAGAAGCTGAACAGCGTGGACCTGACCGATAAAGGTGTCGACCTTATCACCGGCAATGCGGAAGATCCGACCCTGTTCGTCTTGCCCGACATCGCTTCACAGCTCTCCGAACTGGAGAACGAAAAGCAACTGACGGACGAGGAACGTCTGGCGAAGAAGGATGCCCTGCTCACCAACTATGCCATCAAGTCGGAACGTGTACACACCATCAATCAATTACTGAAGGCGTACACCATGTTCGAGAAGAACGACGAGTATGTGGTCATCGACGGACAAGTAAAGATCGTGGACGAGCAGACAGGTCGTATCATGGAAGGACGCCGCTACTCCGACGGTCTGCATCAGGCCATCGAAGCCAAGGAGAACGTCAAAGTGGAAGCCGCCACGCAGACCTTCGCCACCATCACGCTACAGAACTACTTCCGTATGTATCATAAACTGTCGGGCATGACAGGTACTGCAGAAACGGAAGCTGGCGAATTCTGGGACATCTACAAGCTGGATGTAGTGGTCATCCCGACCAACCGCCCCATCGCCCGCAAAGACATGAACGACCGCGTCTATAAAACGAAACGCGAGAAATATAAAGCAGTCATTGAAGAGGTAGAACAGCTGGTAGAAGCCGGACGCCCCGTACTGGTGGGTACCACCTCAGTGGAGATCTCCGAAATGCTGAGCAGAATGTTGACCATGCGTCATATCGAACACAACGTGCTGAACGCCAAGCTGCACCAGAAAGAGGCAGACATCGTGGCAAAGGCCGGTTTGCGCGGTACGGTGACCATCGCAACCAACATGGCAGGACGTGGTACGGATATCAAGCTGAGTCCCGAAGTAAAAGCTGCGGGCGGTCTGGCCATCATCGGTACGGAACGCCACGAATCACGACGTGTAGACCGCCAGTTGCGCGGTCGTTCCGGTCGTCAGGGAGACCCAGGTTCGTCTGTGTTCTTCGTATCACTCGAGGATGACCTGATGCGTCTGTTCTCTTCTGACCGTATCGCCAGCGTAATGGACCGTCTCGGATTCAAGGAGGGTGAGATGATTGAGCACAAGATGATTTCCAACTCTATCGAACGTGCACAGAAGAAGGTGGAAGAAAACAACTTCGGCATCCGTAAGCGTTTGCTGGAATACGACGACGTGATGAACAAGCAGCGTACCGTAGTATATACCAAGCGCCGCCACGCCCTGATGGGTGAACGCATCGGCATGGATATCGTCAACATGATATGGGACCGTGTAGCCGCCGCCGTCGAAGCCCCCGGCTACGAGGATTGCAAGATGGAATTCCTGCAGACCCTCGCCATGGAGGTTCCCTTCAGCGAAGAGCAATTCCGCAACGACAAGAAGGAGAGACTCACCGAAGAGGCTTTCAACATCGCCATGGATCAGTTCAAACGCAAGACCGAACGGATGGCACAAATCGCTTATCCGGTTATCAAGCAGGTGTATGAAGCGCAGGGACACATGTACGAGAACATCCTTATCCCCATCACCGACGGCAAGAGGATGTACAACATCTCCTGCAACCTGAAGACGGCTTACGAAAGCGAATGCAAGGAAGTGGTGAAGTCTTTCGAAAAGTCTATCTTACTGCACGTCATCGACGAGGCTTGGAAAGAGAATTTGCGCGAATTGGACGAACTGAAGCATTCCGTACAGAATGCCAGCTATGAGCAAAAGGATCCGTTGTTGATCTATAAGTTGGAGTCCGTGAACCTGTTTGATGCGATGGTGGAGAAGATCAATAACCAGACCATATCCATCCTGATGCGCGGACAGATCCCGATGCCGGAGCCACAGGAGATACGCCAAGCTGCTCCCGAACAGAAGCAGGACATGAGCAAGTATCGCGAACAAAAGCAGAACCTGAACGATCCGCACCAGCAGGAAGCCGCCCAGCACGATACGCGGGAAGCCAAGCGTGAACCGGTACGTGCGGAAAAGACCGTGGGACGCAACGATCCCTGCCCCTGTGGAAGCGGTAAGAAATACAAGAACTGCCACGGAAAGAACATGTAAAAGGGCAGGCTGAACAGGACATTGTTCCTGTTTCAGCCTTCACATAAGGCTTGTTTAGGTTCGGTTTGGATGCTTTGGGAGTGTATTCGAGTAACTCTCAAACAATGTTTGAAACAGAATATAAATCAGCTCTAATAAAAGCCTCAAACGGTTAAAAACTGTTTGAGGCTTTTATATATCCATGCAAAAGTGTACTTTTGTTATCTCTTCATAAAGAAAATGCTTATGACCAAATATACCCATTATCTATTGCTATTCTGCGCCTTCCTGTTTGGCGGCTGCCAAAGTGTGGAACCTCTTTCGATAGACTATATGCTGCCGGCGGAAGTCAGCTTTCCCTCCAACCTCAGACGGGCTGCCGTAGTGAACAACATGCCTCCCGTTCCAGACAACCACTTGATCATAGAAGAGAGCAAGGACAAATCCAAAAACCAAACGGAGATGGCACGCAAAACAGGATATTTCAACGGAAATGCCCGAATCGCTCTAGAGTCGTTGGCAGAAACACTCGCCGAAGAAAAGTACTTTGACGAAGTAATTATCTGCGACTCTGCCCTCCGCACCGACGACAAAGTGCAGCGCGAAACTGCCCTCAGCCGGGAGGAAGTAGAAACACTGACCGAGAGTTTGGATGTGGATTTCCTGATCGCACTGGAGAATGTGCAGATACGCTCCTTACGCAAAATAGAATTTTTGCCAGAATGGAGATTGTACACAGGCACACTGGATGTGAAAGTATATCCCACTGTAAAAGTGTATATCCCCCGTCGTAACGGTCCGATGGTAACCATCAATGCGCAAGACAGCATCTTTTGGGATTACACAAGCTCCAACATGGCGCAGGCAGGCTCAAAGCTCATCTCCGACGAAGAGATGCTGAAGGAGGCGTCCGACTTTGCCGGTACGGTTCCCGTAAAACAGCTGTTGCCCTATTGGACGACTGCACAACGCTACCTCTTCACCGGAGGTTCGGTGAACATGCGCGACGCTGCCGTCTTCGTGAGAGAGAACGATTGGGAACAAGCTATCGAACTGTGGAAGCAAACGTATGAGAAGAAGAAAAAGGGAAAGCAGAAAATGTATGCGGCATGCAACATAGCATTGGGATATGAAATGCTGGACAGCATCTCCAACGCAGAAGAATGGGCACTGAAAGCTCAGACAGTGGCGTATGAAATCGACAAGATAGAGGAGATGAAAGACAAGGCTTCTGTAGACGCCATCGACGTTCCCAATTACCTGGCTGTAACCCGATATCTGACTGCTTTGCAAGAACGAAAGGCGGGAATGCCGCGGCTGAAAGCACAAATGGAAAGATTTCAGAATGATTTTTAGCCAAATGATGCAGAGATTATCGTTTTTTTTATACCTTTGAAAATTCAATAAGAAAGAGTATCTATTATGAAACTGAGTCAAGCATCATTATCGCTCCTTGAGACGACGATCAGACAAGCAGTCAGCAAGTACACGTGCAACTGCCAGCAAACCATTGTGACCGATATACATCTGCAAGCCAACCAGACCTCCGGCGAACTAACCTTGTTCGACGATGATGACAACGAAATGGCAAGCACCGTCATCGAAGAATGGGTGGCATACGAGAACAACGATTTCTATGGAAGTGTAGAGCGCAAGCTCTCCAGCCTACTCAACAGTATGAAAAACAAAGGAGAGTTTGACAAAGTAGCGATCCTGATGCCGTACTCGTTCGTCTTGGTGGATGACGAGAAAGAGACCGTTGCCGAACTTCTGTTGATGGATGACGATACGTTGCTCGTGAACGAAGAGCTGCTGAAAGGTTTGGATGAAGAACTGGATGCTTTCTTGAAAAAACTGCTGGAATAGTAAAGGCAATATAAAGAATAATCCCGCACCGTCTCCCCCAAAAAGACGATGCGGGATTTTTCATGGAAAAGAACGTACCTTGTAGCAAACTGATATCTCTACAGCTGACAAAAAAGCTATTTCTCATGAAAAGGATGTTTCGGAAGAAATGTTCAACCTGCCAAAATAAAAGGAGAAAAAGGCTATACTAATCATATAAATCAGGCACGAATTTCACGGGACTGCACAGATTTTCGTTCATTCATCCGTGTATTCCGTGAAATTCGTGCCTAAAAGGAAGCAGAAGGCATGTCTTGACATACCCTCTTTTTCTTTACGCCTTCTTCAATGCCGCAATGCTCTCTTTCAGCGATTTGATGATACTCTCTGCATCCGCCTGTTTCTTACGTTCCATCTCGATGACGGCGGCGGGGGCATTGTTCACAAACTTCTCGTTGCTGAGTTTCTTCATCACGCCTTGCAAGAAACCTTCCTTATGCTTCAGTTCGGCTTCCATACGGGCTATTTCAGCTTCTACATCAATCAGGTTACCCAAGGGAACGGCATATTCCGTAGTACCTACCATGAAAGAGGCGGCGCCATCGGCTTTGGCTTCCACCGGAGTAATTGCCAAGAGGTTACACATCTTCGCAATCACCGCATCGAACGCAGCAACCGGGTTTTCACCGATAACCTGCAATTCGAGCGCTTCCTTCTGTGCGATATTTTTCTGCAAGCGGATGGAACGGATGCTACTGATAACTTCCTTGACCGTCTCGAACGCCTGTGCCACTGATTCATCCACTTGTGAGGAGATGGACAACGGGCTTACCATCAGGCTTTCGCCTTCTTTGCGGTCTACAATGTGCTGCCACAACTCTTCGGTGATGAACGGCATGAAGGGATGGAGCAGGTGGAGCAGGTTGTCGAAGAAACCGATAGTCGTGTCATACACCTGCTTGCTGATGGGCTGGCCGAATGCCGGCTTGATCATCTCCAAATACCAAGAAGAGAACTCGTCCCAGAACAGTTTATAAACTGCCATCAACGCTTCGCTCAGGCGGTACTTGCCGAACAGGTCGGCCACTTCGGCGGCTACTGCATTCTGCTTGGCCTCAAACCAGCGCATAGCCAATTGTGATGCCTCTGGCACGGGCACCTCTGCACTGACTTCCCAACCTTTAACCAAACGGAAAGCATTCCATATCTTATTGTTGAAGTTACGTCCCTGTTCGCACAGCGCATCGTCGAAGAGGATGTCGTTTCCGGCAGGAGCCGAAAGCATCATACCCATACGTACACCGTCGGCACCGTACTTCTCTATCAGATCCAGCGGGTCGGGAGAGTTACCGAGCGACTTGGACATCTTACGTCCCAGTTTGTCGCGGACAATACCCGTAAAATATACGTTCTTGAACGGCATCTTACCCTCGTACTCATAGCCTGCCATAATCATACGGGCTACCCAGAAGAAGATGATATCCGGTCCGGTCACCAGGTCGCTTGTGGGATAGTAGTAATTGATTTCTTCATTGCCCGGATTGTTGATACCGTCGAACAATGAGATAGGCCACAACCAAGAGGAGAACCAAGTATCCAGACAATCCTCGTCCTGACGAAGGTCGTTCAGAGTCAGCGCTTCATTGCCGGTCTTCTCCTTTGCCAGCTGCAACGCCTCTTCGGGAGTGGTAGCCACGACATAACCGCCTTCGGGCAGGAAATAGGCAGGTATGCGGTGTCCCCACCACAACTGACGGCTGATACACCAGTCCTTGATGTTCTCCAACCAGTTCTTATAAGTGTTTTTGTATTTCGAGGGATAGAACTTCAGTTCATCGTTCATCACCGGCGGCAGAGCCATGTCGGCAAAGTGCTGCATCTTCAAGAACCACTGCATGGAGAGCTTCGGCTCGATGGGCACATTGGTGCGTTCGCTGCAACCTACCTTATTAACATAGGCTTCCACCTTCTCCAGCAGACCGGCGGCAGCGAGGTCTTTCTCTATCTGCTCGCGCACGTCGAAACGATCCATGCCGATATAGAGACCGGCTGCTTCGCTAAGGGTTCCGTTATCGTTGAAGATATCGATAGAGGGCAGATTATACTTCTCGCCCAGCATGTAGTCGTTCACATCGTGGGCGGGGGTGACCTTCAAACAGCCTGTACCGAACTCGATGTCCACATAGTCGTCCTCGATGACGGGAATGACACGCCCTACTAGCGGAACAATCACTTTCTTTCCCTTCAGCCAAGTGTTCTTCACGTCGTTCGGGTTGATGCACATGGCAGTATCGCCCATGATGGTTTCGGGACGGGTGGTAGCGACTACCGCATAACGCTTGCCGTCGGCATCACGGTGTACCACTTCGCCTTCGGCTCCGGTCTCACCGGACATATCGTCGTCTGCCACGTAGTATTTCAGATAGTAGAGTTTGCTGTGCTCTTCCTTGTAGATGACTTCCTCATCGCTAAGGGCAGTCAGTGCCTTGGGATCCCAGTTCACCATACGGACACCCCGGTAAATCAGACCTTTGTTGTACAAGTCCACAAAGACCTTAAGTACGCTTTCACTGCGTTTGTCGTCCATCGTAAAGGCAGTTCGATCCCAGTCGCAGGAAGCGCCCAGCTTGCGGAGCTGCTTCAGGATGATGCCGCCATGCTCGTCGGTCCACTCCCACGCATGCTTCAGGAACTCTTCGCGGGTCAGGTCTGTTTTCTTGATGCCCTGTGCGGCAAGTTTGTTCACTACCTTAGCCTCGGTAGCAATGGAGGCATGGTCGGTGCCCGGTACCCAACAGGCATTTTTGCCTTCCATGCGGGCGCGGCGTATCAGGATATCTTGTATGGTATTATTAAGCATGTGTCCCATGTGCAACACACCGGTGACGTTGGGGGGCGGAATGACGACGGTGTAAGGCTCACGACCATCGGGTTTCGAACTGAATAATTTGTGGTCCAACCAATACTGGTACCACTTTCCTTCCACGTCAGCGGGGTTGTACTTACTTGCTAATTCCATGTTTCTAAAATCTCTATAAATTAATTTATTGCGAATAATGGGCGCAAAATTAATGAATTAAAATTTAAATCTATATTTTTGCTGCGACAAAACCGTATAGAAAATGAAAGGAAAGCTGAAAATCCGGTATGTCCTGTTGGTCGTATGTCTGCTTGCCATATGGGCGACACAGCTTCTGCCGGGCTGGGGAGAGGGGTATGCACGGTTCGTATATCCGGTGGTTTCGGGAGTGCTCTCTTCATTCTCCAGGCTGCTGCACTTCGCTGTGGGCGACCTGTTCATCTTCCTCAGTCTCATCGGGCTGTTCCTCTACCCGCTATGGACACGTCACCTACACACACGCTATCCATCAAAGCAACAACAGCAGCAGAAGAAAAAGGAGGAGAAAGAGAAAAAAGAGAAAGAGAAGGAGAAGGAGGAGAAAAAGAAGAAATGGAAGCAGATTCTACTGAACGAAGCGGAATACTTGCTTTGGATTTACGTCTGGTTCTACCTGGCATGGGGACTGAACTACTCCCAAAAGGATTTTTACGGTCGGACGAGCATTCCTTATACAGCCTATACGCCTGAAGTCTTCCAACAATTCGTTGATGATTATATCGAACAGCTGAATGCTTCTTATACCAACATTACCGCCATAGACGAACCGCTGGTTTGCCGGGAAAGCGTGCAAGGTTATCGCCAAATCTGCGACACACTGGGAATACACCGTCCGCCCCGCCTCTCTCCACGAGTAAAAACCATGCTCTTCACCCCGTTCATCTCGATGGTAGGCGTCACAGGAAGCATGGGACCTTTCTTCTGCGAATTTACACTGAACGGCGATTTGCTTCCGTCACAATATCCTGCCACCTACGCTCACGAGCTGGCGCATCTGCTGGGCATCACCAGCGAAGCGGAAGCGAACTTCTATGCCTATCAGGTCTGTACCCGTTCGCAGGTTCAAGCCATCCGTTTCAGCGGGTATCTCTCCATCCTGTCGCACGTGCTGGGCAACGCCCGCCAACTGATGGAAGAAGAGGAATACACCGTCCTCACCGACCGCATCCGCCCAGAAATAAAGACGCTCTACGCGCAGAACCGCGCCTACTGGTTGGAAAAATACAGTCCGCTCATCGGCAGCATACAAGACTTCATCTATGACCTCTATCTGAAAGGAAACCGGATTCAAAGCGGCCGCAAGAACTATTCGGAAGTGATAGGACTGCTGATTTCGTATGAGGAGGCAAAGAGAAGAGGATACCGTATCAGCAAAAACCTGCCGGATTAAGAACCTATTCCCACATAAAAGCCATACCTTTGCATGTAAATTCATTCCTAATCATTAACAAGACATACAAACTATGCATACAAGACAAGAACAGATGGAAGCCTTCGGCCGCTTCCTCGACATCCTCGACGAACTTCGCGAGAAATGTCCTTGGGACCGTAAACAGACCAACGACAGCCTGCGCCCCAATACCATCGAAGAGACTTATGAACTCTGTGACGCCCTGATGCGCGATGACAAGAACGACATCTGCAAGGAACTGGGCGACGTGCTGCTGCATGTTGCTTTTTATGCCAAGATCGGCGCAGAAAAAGACGATTTCGACATGAAGGACGTGTGCGACCGCCTCTGCGAGAAACTGATATTCCGTCATCCTCACGTATTCGGCGATGTAAAGGCAGAAACAGCCGGACAGGTTTCCGAGAACTGGGAGCAGCTGAAACTGAAAGAGAAAGACGGCAATAAAACGGTATTGAGCGGTGTACCCGCCGCCCTACCCTCACTGATCAAGGCTTACCGCATTCAAGACAAGGCACGCAACGTAGGTTTCGACTGGGAAGAACGCGAGCAGGTCTGGGAGAAAGTGAAAGAAGAGATCCGTGAGTTCCAAGACGAGGTTGCCAATATGGACAAGGATAGAGCAGAAGCCGAATTCGGCGACGTACTATTCAGCCTGATCAACGCCGCCCGACTCTATAAGATCAACCCGGATAATGCTCTGGAACGCACGAACCAGAAATTCATACGCCGTTTCAACTATTTGGAAGCACACACCATCAAAGAAGGCAAGAACCTGCACGACATGACGCTGGAAGAAATGGACAAACTATGGAACGAGGCTAAAAAACTGGAAGCATACGGAAACACGAGAACGGACTCGTGAGATAAAAAAATTCCTTTCGTGAGACGAAAAAAATGATCTCACGAGAGGAATTTTTTCATCTCATGAGACGAATTTAATTGTCTCATGGGACGAAAATGGGCAGGTAACGACAATCGTTATCCGATTTGCTTCTCCCGCCGACATATTCTATTTTTTATTTCCTTGTTGCTTCTGAGGTCCTTCGCCCTTCTTGTTGTGCATACCTTTCAGCAGCTCACGGTTAAAGCGCATCTCTGCATGCAGCACCTTGTATATCTTCTTACTTGACAGAATCTTTTTGAATTTCTCAAAATAGTTCTTCTCCAGACGATTGGTGGCAATACGGGCGTCATACACGCCTTCCAAAATCTCGGTATATTGCGCTTCGGTAGTCTTTTTGTCCTTTCCTTTGCGAAGCAGTTTCCACGCTTCGTCGTTCAATTGCTTCTTGCGATCCTGCAATTCAAAGTAAATAGGAAAGAACTTAGCGGCTTCTTCCTTGGTCAGTCCGGCTTTCTCCGTGATATATGCTTTCTGCTTGGCACGGAATTCTTCGGGAGTCAAATGCTCGTTGCATCCATCCACCGCCCACGATAAGGGTGCAAAACCGCACATTAGAATAAGTAAAACAATCAGTTTCTTCATTTTCCTCTCAATACTATTAAGTTGATCGCACTCACATTATTCCATAGCGGCATCTGTGAGATAGACATACAGCGAATAATCTTCCAACATGGAGTTTTCCAGCACCGCACTGATATATTCGTCCGAAACCGTTTCAGTATCTGTGTCGTCCATCGCCATCCGGTCGGCAGAAGGGACGCGGTCAACAGAAGCGACACGGATAATCAAAGCCGCACCTACGAACATGGCAGCCATATATAGCCACGGCTTGATCCTCTCCCATCTCGTTGGTTCTCTCTTGACAAATGCAGGGGTCTCCTTTTCCGGAAGTTGACTCATAACCTCTGAAGCAAGATTTTCGAAGTATCCGTCAGGTACACGGAAGACATTTTCCTTACCTACTCTCTTCAAGATGTTATCTTCTTCTTTCATAAGCTTTTTTCCTTTCTGTTAGTTTAGACTACATTTCTTAGGAAAGGTTTAATCCTCCCCCTCCAAAAACTTTTCGATTTTCTTAACGGCATGATGGTACGAAGCCTTCAGCGCACCGACGGACGTACCGAAGATGTCGGACATCTCTTCATATTTCATTTCCTGATAATACTTTAGATTGAATACCATCCGCTGCTTTTCGGGTAATGTCAGCAGGGCTTTCTGCAAAGCCAACTGCACATGGTCGCCCGAAAAATAGGGATCACTTTCCAACTTCTGAAGCACTGAGGCTTCTTCATCATCAATGGAAACGATGGCAATGGCATGCTGTTTATTCAGGAAAGTCAAGCATTCATTCAAGGCTATGCGGTAGAGCCATGTGGAAAGTTTCGCATCTCCGCGAAAATAGTCTATATTCGTCCAAGCCTTGATGAAAGTGTTCTGCAAAAGGTCGTTTGCGTCTTCGTGAGAAAGCACCATGCGGCGGATCTGCCAATACAGTTGTTCGCTATATTGCGCAACAATCAGTTCAAATCCTTCTTTTTGCGTGCTTTCTTCTTGCAGGAGTTCCAGAACTTCGTGTTCATTATAGGAAGAATTCATAGGCTCTGTTCCGCTCGTTTATTTAATTACCACTTTCCGCACGACACTCCCGATCTTGAATATGTAATAACCTTTAGGCAAATTCACCTGAACCGTGGCATCTGCAGAATCGATGCGTATAGTAGTGAGTTTGACGCCTACAATGTTGTAGACCTCCATCCGGGCACCGGGTTCAGCGTTCTGCACGCGCACCTGATTATCAGCCGAAACGGTCAGCACAATAGCCGAAGACGGCTGCTCCTTTTGCGCCGTTTCCTGCTTCCGACCGTCCTGCGCCCATATTGCGGACTGTGACGAAAAAGTAAACAAAAAGAAGATACAATAGAGTAACTTTCCCATCTATAAGCCTATATCTTTTGATTATTCCGTACAAATATACGGCATTCAGTCCGATAAAACAAAGAACAGGAAAAAAAATTGTTTTGAAAGTATGACTTTTCATTATATCTCCACACAAAGCGTCTCCTTAGCCAACACCGTTTCCGGAAAAACCGACGACGCCTCTTCGAACAGGACCGTTTCATCTTCATAGCGGGCGGAGAAATGTCCGATAAGCAGTTTCTTCACTCCTGCCGCTTTCGCCAATTCTCCTGCCTGGAGGGCTGTAGTATGAAAAGTCTCCCGGGCGCGGATCAGATTCTCATGGGCAAAAGTAGCTTCGTGGAACAACAAATCCACTCCTTCAATCAGTCCGGCTATCTCCGGCATATAGATCGTATCCGAACAGTAAGCATAACTTCGTGGCAAGTCCGCAGGACGGGTCAGGACGGAATTGGGGATAGTCTCACCTTCGGGCGTCACATAATCCGCCCCGTTCTTAATCCTGTTCAGTTCATATACCGGAACTTCATAAAAGTCAATCATCTCACGAATGATGTGGTTAGGACGGCGTTTCTCTCTAAACAAGAAACCGCAGCAAGGCATACGGTGGCGCAAAGGTATCGTAGTGACTGTCAGCGAACGGTCTTCATAAATCATTCCGGAAGTCTTCGTATCAAATTCATGGAAAAGCACCTTGTACGTCATCTGTCGACAGAAGAAATCCAGCGTCGGAGCCATCAGCGCCTCCAATCCTTTGGGAGAATAGATATGCAGTTCCGCAGTACGCCCCAACAAGTTCAATGTCGAAATCAATCCCCACAACCCGAAACAGTGATCACCATGCAGGTGGGAAATGAAAATATGATTCAACCGAGAGAATTTCAATCTGGATTTACGAAACTGCAATTGTGCACCTTCGCCGCAATCTATCATATAGAGTTTACCCCGCACATTCACCACTTGCGAAGAAGCGAAATGACGGGTAGTGGGCAGTGCAGAACCGCAACCCAAGATGTGTAGCTCAAACTTTTCCATGATCAATCTCTACTAACCTCTCTCTTCACGGAGTTACAACAGCGACTTTATATCCGACACCTCAAAAGAAAACTCCATGCTCTCACCGGAAGTATTACCCGTATACTTGTAACACAAACTTTTGTCGCACTTCACGCATGTCTCCAAAAAAATCCTCACAGCCGGTTCCGCATTCAAAGTACTTCTGACGTTCTGTTTCATTGCATCCGAATTTTCTTTCAACACTGCCATATCGACCAATTCTTCATCAATCGTATAGTGATAAACAACCTGGTCACCTTCAATAGTCAGTCTGTCAAGCGTAGTAACTTCATCTACCTGCATGGGGCAAGATAAGTTGGTAATGTTCACTTGTTCTTCCAACTTCTTCTGGTCACTCTTCTCGACGGTGGAATCTGCATTTACGATACCTTTCAGATCCTGGGTAGTCAGATAACACTCCACTTCTTTTCCGGACGTTTTACCTTTGTAGACAAACTTGATTCCTGAATTGGCATTGACCACCAAGTCTAACATTTGTTTCAACTCTTTCGCGGGATTACTGAACATAGCAGATACTACCGACTTCATTGATTCCGAATTTTTCTCCCAAGCATCCAAGTTGACATAATCTTCGTTCACCAACATGGTATATTGCACATCTGTTCCATCAAAAGCGATATTTGATATTTCACCTGCCGCACCTATATTTATAGGACATTGTTTGGCAACTACCTCTACCACCAATTTCAGTTTTGACTTCTGGCTACATCCGGTCAGTAACAACAACGACAAACAGATGAGCAGTACACTCTTTCCAAACTTTCCAATAATGTTTTGCATGACAATAAAATTTAAATGTTCATATATCTAAGACATCCCAAGCAGCCGTTCCCGAATATCACCCTACAAATATAAATGAAAATCATGAGAATCTCATACCGACAGGATAAAGAATATATTTTTCTTTAGAGGAAAGATAAACATTTATGCAAAAACGATTCCTCTATTCCACAAAATTCGGCACGTATAAAGTAAAAAGCTTGTTTAAATTATATTCGGCCTTCTTTTGAGAGTTATTTTTGAGAATTATTTTTGAGGACGTTTTTGAGGACGTTTTTTCTGTTCTTATGAGAAGCATAGCGGGCTATGTAATGAATAAAAAGAGGAAAACAGACCGAAAAGAAACTCAAAAGAGGCTGGATAAAAACTTTTTGAGGAAAAATTAAACAGGCTCCAAAACGAAAGGGCACCTGTTCTTACAACAAGTGCCCTCTTCCATATGTGTAATAAGTATAAACTAGTATTCTTATTTCTTCTCAGCTTCCATTTGCTCCTTCAAAGCAGCCAAAGCATCGATGTCACCCAAAGTAGTGGAAGCAGCCTGGTTCTGGATAGACGGAGTGTCTTCTCTCTTACCAGCATTTGCTTTCTTGCTTGCAGCTTTCTTTTCAGCTCTCTCTTCTGCCTTTGCAACATCTTCGAAGATACGGCTGTGAGAAAGGATGATGCGTTTTGCATCTTTGTTGAACTCGATAACCTTGAATGACAGTTTCTCATCCATCTGAGCTTGAGAACCGTCTTCCTTAACCAAGTGCTTTGGAGTAGCAAAGCCTTCTACGCCGTAAGGCAAAGAAACGACTGCACCCTTATCCAGCATTTCGATGATCGTACCTTCGTGTACAGAACCTACAGTAAATACAGTTTCGAATACATCCCAAGGATTCTCTTCGAGTTGCTTGTGACCGAGGCTCAAACGACGGTTTTCTTTATCGATCTCCAATACCTGAACTTCGATGTCGGCACCGATCTGAGTAAATTCAGAAGGATGTTTCACCTTCTTCGTCCAAGACAGGTCAGAGATGTGGATCAAGCCGTCAACACCTTCTTCGATTTCAACGAATACACCGAAGTTAGTGAAGTTGCGTACTTTTGCAGTGTGCTTAGAACCTATAGGATACTTCTCTTCGATAGTCTCCCACGGATCTTGCTTCAGCTGCTTGATACCCAAAGACATCTTGCGCTCTTCGCGATCCAAAGTCAGGACTACAGCTTCTACTTCGTCACCAACCTTCATGAAGTCTTGTGCAGAACGCAGGTGCTGTGACCAAGACATTTCAGATACGTGGATCAGACCTTCAACGCCCGGAGCGATTTCGATGAATGCACCGTAGTCAGCCATAACGACTACTTTACCTTTCACTCTGTCACCTACCTTCAGGTCAGCATCCAAAGCTTCCCAAGGATGCGGAGTAAGCTGCTTCAGACCCAAAGCGATACGCTTCTTCTCATCATCGAAGTCGAGGATAACAACGTTGAGTTTTTGGTCGAGTTCAACCACTTCTTTCGGATCGCTTACACGTCCCCAAGAGAGGTCTGTGATGTGGATCAAACCGTCTACGCCACCCAAGTCGATGAATACACCGTATGACGTAATATTCTTAACGGTACCCTCAAGCACTTGTCCTTTTTCGAGTTTACCGATAATTTCCTTCTTCTGTTGTTCCAGTTCAGCTTCGATAAGAGCTTTGTGAGAAACAACCACGTTTTTGAATTCCTGGTTGATCTTAACAACTTTGAATTCCATTGTTTTGCCAACGAATACATCGTAGTCGCGGATAGGCTTCACATCGATCTGAGAACCCGGCAAGAAAGCTTCGATACCGAATACGTCTACGATCATACCACCCTTCGTGCGGCACTTGATGTAACCCTTGATAATTTCTTCGTTCTCCAAAGCAGCGTTTACACGATCCCAAGAGCGGGTAGCGCGTGCTTTACGGTGAGACAGAACCAGCTGTCCTTTTTTGTCCTCCTGATTCTCGATGTATACTTCTACCGTATCACCTACTTTCAAGTCCGGATTGTAGCGGAATTCATTCAAAGGAATGATACCGTCTGATTTGTAACCGATGTTCACAACAACTTCGCGTTTGTTCATTGCGATTACAGTTCCGTCAACCACCTCACGGTCGTTAACTTTGTTAAGCGTGCTGTCGTAAGCCTTTTCCAACTCTTCGTGGCTAACGCCTGCGAAAGTTTCGCCATTTTCATAAGCATCCCAGTTGAAGTCCTCAACAGGAGCTACATTCTTTAAGTTTTCCATTAAGTTAATTAAATCGTTTAATAATTAATTGAGTGAGACATTATATTGCTCATAAAAATCGGCGCAAAGATAGAAGTATTTTCTTGAACTACAAAAAGTTCAGTCTTTTATTTCATGCTATTTGCATATTCGGACCGCATAAAAGCATAGAAAATCAAGTCCCGGTCATTTCTGAAAGAACCCCAAAAACGGACTTATCCCCAATTACTACCTGCATTTTCGGTTCTTCGTCACTTTTGGGGCAGTAAAATATACTAAACACCTTTATCTATAGACTATACCAGCTTATTTAAGGGAATAAAATTAAAGCTATCAAAAGACACATGTTCAACAGGACAAGCATTATCTTGTTAGGCAATAAATTTACTAGCTTTAACACATGAACTGCCCCAAAAGTGACGAAGAACCCGTAACTTTATGCCATGAAAAAGAATGAGTTGATAGAGTTTTTGCAACGCCAGAACGAGTTTCTTCAGGGACGGCTCGACAAGGCGTTGGCTTCTGTCAGCTCGCTTACTTTAGCCAACGAAAAGCTGGTGGCGACAGTGGATGAGCTGCGCAGGCAGATAGCCTCGCTGGAAGATGTCATAAAGGGCAGAGGTGCGGAACTGAGCAAAGAGAAAGCTGCGCGTCAGGCCGTGCAGCGTCTGCAGGGGTCTCCGTCAGAGCGTCAGGCGAAACCGATGCCGGCTCCTGCCGTATCAGAAACTCCGGAACAGAGACCACAGAAGAAACGCACCAACAATGGAGCCAGGAGAAAGACCCATCCCGAGTGCGAGGTGGAGACGGTTATGGTGGAGCCGGACAGTCCGGACTTCAACCCCGAGGCGGCAACGTTCATAGGCGAATGCGATGTTGTGCGCTATGTCATGGAGCCAATGCGCTTCAAGAAAATAGTCTACAAGGTACGCAAATATGTGCAGGACGAGAAAATATACAAAGGCTCCGCTCCCGCCACGCCGCTGCTCAACT
>Ga0137307_100653_pt2 | contig 37906 bp, 38 predicted proteins | sample NAcewD2O_March_2_FD_97180 | JGI IMG/M metagenome (GOLD analysis project Ga0137307, IMG submission 97180) | Mouse cecal microbial communities from Vienna, Austria - N-Acetylglucosamine amended D2O_March | ecosystem: Host-associated > Mammals > Digestive system > Large intestine > Cecum | place... | reverse complement strand
TGGCAGCCATGCGGCGGGACATGATGTTGTCTGTATCTTGTTTTGCGCCAGTCCTTGCAGGCATTTTCTTTCGGTTTGCCATACCTTCAATAGAAGCTGCTTTGACAGACAGTCTTCATATGAATGCAATTATTTCTCCCTGTTACAAATTGGTTGACATCCTGTTTGCAATGCTGTCGTCCACTATGTTCTGTTTTGTTTCAGCAATGATTTCTTTAGAGGAAAGGGATGAAAAGACAGACGTCTATTTATTCATCACGCCTTTAAGAAAAACAGGATACATAGTTGCACGGTTTGGTGTGCCTTCTGTCATTGCATTTTTTACGACTATTATTCTGCTGCCTGCTTTTAAACTGACGCCCCTTTCTTCGATTACCATTTTATTGCTGGCGGCAGGAGGAACCTTGCAGGGCATGATTGTTGCATTACTTGTACTGACGTTTTCATCAAATAAGCTGGAGGGTATGGCAGTAACGAAGCTATCTACGCTGACTGTTTTTGGTGCAGTTATCCCGTTTTTCATTAAATCAGATATACAGTATGTAATATCTCCGCTACCCTCTTTTTGGATTGGAAAAGCGATTTTAGAGAATATACCTCTTTATATGCTTCCCGCATTTGTTTTATCTGCTATGTGGATTTGCTTTTTGTTTAAACGGTATTTGTGTAAAATCCGGTAAGAAATAAGCATCTGTTTTATGAAAGAAAAAGATTTTTATGTTACAATATCCTGCTATTCGGCTATTTTGAAGCGGTACTTTAGTCGGAACAGAAAGGTCTTGATAAAAGTATGTATAAATACTATAATGGCATTTAGTATGAGGAAACAGGGAGGGAGAACTATGCCTGCAGATGAACAGAAATTATGGACAGTATGGGGAAAGTCAGATGGACTGTACAATTCCTGGGCAGCTTCCAGGAATATAAATTATTATCTTCTGCTTGTGCTGTATGCTCTGGAAGGACAGAAGGCAATGACACAGAAGAAAATCTGTATCTGTACCGGACTGACCAAGCAGACGGTCAACAGTGTGATTCGCTCTTTGAAGAAAGACGAATATATTGAACTGGTTCCCGGCACTGAGGACCGGAGGGAAAAGCAGATTGCATTAACCGGGAAAGGCATTGCTTATTCCAGAGAACTTTTAACACCGTTGCTGGAACTGGAACACCGGGTATTTCAGATTATGGGAAACGACAAAGTGCAGCAAATGGTTGACAATATCGCATTGTTTAATACGGTATTTAAGAAAGAAATGGAAAAGGATATGTGAGGCTGGAGGTGAACATATATGTGGTTTCTATTTGCAATACTGTCCGCGGTGTTTGCGGCGTTAACGTCCATACTGGCTAAAATTGGAATAGAAGGCGTTAATTCGAATCTTGCCACAGCAATGCGTACCGTGGTGGTTCTTGTCATGGCATGGGGAATGGTATTTCTGACGAATGCCCATAGCGGCATAACAGAAATCAGTAAAAAAAGCTGGATTTTCCTGATTCTTTCCGGACTGGCAACCGGAGCGTCCTGGCTCTGCTATTACCGGGCATTGCAGGTGGGGAAGGCCTCTCAGGTGGTTCCCATTGATAAACTGAGTGTGGTGATTACCCTTTTACTGGCGTTTATTTTCCTTCATGAAGAAGTTACGGTCAGGTCTCTGGCAGGCTGTATACTAATCGGTGCAGGGACATTATGTATGGTTTTATAATTTGCTTTAAAGCTGCATATTTCTTTTACACAGTACCGCAATGGGGCTGTCGGGAAAAGGCAAATTTCCACAATATATAGCTGTGAATTGCTGAGTTTCACAACCATATAATGTGTGTAAATTTCATTTTCCGACAGCTCCATTTTTCTTGACATTTAGTCCGTACATGTACTATAATAAATATAGTACATGTACGGACTAAAATAAAGGAGCAGTAAAATATATGAGTAATGCAAAAACGTTTTTTCAGTATGTGATACCTTCTGTATTATCCTTTACATTGTCAGGGATTTATTCGATTGTAGACGGTTTTTTTGTGGGGAACAGTATCGGTGATATGGGGCTTTCAGCCATAAATATCGCTTATCCGATTGTGGCAGTTATCCAGGCATCGGGGACCGGAATCGGTATGGGCGGAGCAATTTATTATTCCATCAGTAAAGCGGAACAGAAAGACGCTCAGGCAAAAGAATTTACGGCAGGCGCGTTATGGCTTCTGATGATTTCGAGTATTATCCTGACAGTTTCCACCTTCTTTCTGAACAGTTCCCTTTTAAGGCTGTTAGGAGCAGACGGGCAGCTTCTTTCTATGGGAGAAGAATATATTGCTGTGATTGCTGCAGGAGCAGCCCTGCAGGTAATCGGTACGGGGCTGGTGCCCTTTATCCGCAATCACGGAGGCGCCTTTTATGCAATGGTTTCCATGATTGCAGGTTTTGTTACGAATATCATTCTGGATTATGTGTTTGTGTGGATACTGGGACAGGGAGTAACAGGTGCGGCATGGGCTACCGTTATCGGGCAGGGGGTTACCATGCTGACTGCCCTGGTTTATTTATTGAGGAAAAAACAGTTCACATTATGTATTTCTTTTTCAAAAACGGGAAAGGTGTGGGCTTCCATCATTAAAATTGGAATTGCGCCTTTTGGACTTGCCATGTCGCCCAATATATCGCTGATGATTATCAACCGTTTTTCTGCTTTCTATGGAGGAGAAAAGGCAATCGCAACTTATGCGTGTATTGCGTATGTGATTTGTACTATTTATCTGATATTACAGGGAGTAGGCGATGGAAGCCAGCCCCTGCTCAGCCGGTGTTACGGCGAAAGGAACTGGAGTGAACTGAAATTTGTGCGGAAATCAGCGTATGGCTTTGCATTTGCATTGTCCGTGGCCGGCTGTATCGTTATGTATCTGACCAGAGGAAGCCTGGGAGCATTATTTGGAGCTTCTCATGAAGTAAACAGAGAGATTGCCGAAATTATGCCTGTTTTTCTGATTTCTGTACCCTTTGTGTCTGTTCTCAGAATTACTACGGCAAGTTTTTATGCAACGGAAAAAAGCGCGTTTTCCTATATTCTGACTTTTACAGAGCCATTGTTTATGCTGGTGCTGATGCTTGTTTTACCGCCGCTGTTCGGCGGCCAGATTATGATTTGGTGGAGTACGGTGTTTGCAAGGATTTTGTCTGCTCTTTTGGCGTTAATTCTGAAACATCATGTGGATAATACCTGTGATAAACAGATATAAAATTCTTCCGGATATTTTTAAAATTCATGTGTCTGCAGCAGCGGCGTGTGGTAAAATATGCAGTAGAGACAGAAGAAAACACACGGAGGAAGAAGCCATGAAATACGATTTTACTTCAGTTATGAACCGCCGCGGCAGAGACGCCATTGCAGTAGACGCACTGGGAACGGAGATGAGCGGAGCTCCGGCAGCTCCCCAGGAGGGATTTGACCCCATTCCCATGTGGGTGGCCGATATGAATTTTCCCACAGTTCCCACGGTGCAGGAAGCAATTACGGAACGGGTGAAACACCCGGCATTCGGATATTTTACACCCACAGATGAATACTTCCAATCCATCATCCGGTGGCAGGAATGCAGAAACGGTGTAAAGGGGCTGAAGCCGGAAGATATCGGATATGAAAACGGTGTTCTGGGATGCGTGGTATCCGTTCTGAATGCTTTTGCAGCGCCGGGAGATAAGGTATTGCTGCACAGTCCCACTTATGTGGGATTTACAGGCAGTATCGAAAACAACGGATATAAAATTATTCACAGCCCTCTGAAACAGGATGAAAATCATGTCTGGCGCATGGATTTTGAGGATATGGACAGGAAACTGAAGGAACATCGGATTCATGTGGCCGTATTCTGCAGTCCCCACAATCCCTGCGGCCGGGTATGGGAGCAGTGGGAACTGGAGCAGGCCATGGAGGTCTACCGGAAAAATGACTGTGTGGTAATCTCAGATGAAATCTGGTCTGACGTTATTCTGAACCATCACAGGCACATTCCCACCCAGTCGATAAGCGAAGACGCCAGAAACCGTACGGTGGCTGTCTATGCCCCCAGTAAAACCTTCAACCTGGCGGGTCTGGTGGGCAGTTATCATATTATCTATCATCCGTATCTTAAGGACCGTGTAAGGGCTCAGGGCAGCAAATCCCATTATAACAGCATGAATGTGCTGTCCATGCACGCACTGATTGGGGCATATAAGCCGGAAGGCCAGGAATGGGTGGACGAGCTGCGGCAGGTGCTGAGCACAAATATAAATTATGCCTGCGATTATATCGGACAGCATTTTCCGGGGGTGCAGGTCAGCAAACCGGAGGGAACCTATATGCTGTTTTTAGACTGTTCCCGTTGGTGCCAGGACCATGGAACCACCATTGATGAGGTATTGCAGGCAGGCTGGAAAGTGGGAGTGGCCTGGCAGGACGGCAGAATGTTCCACGGAGCCTGTGCTGTCCGCATGAATCTGGCCCTGCCTTTTTCCAGGGTACAGGAGGCTTTTGAACGGCTGAACCGATATGTTTTTCGTTAAAGTTCATACCATGACGAATTACTCCGCTGATTTGTCATGGGCATTTATCTTGACTTTCCGCCGGTTCTGTGGTAGTCTTTGATAAAATAAAAACAAACCAAACACAGCGAAAAAGAGAGTATGCATAACGGAATGACACAGAGAGTTCCGGCTGGTGAAAAGGGACGCAGGAGGTTATGCAGAAGATGGCTTTGGAGTGGCATTGCTGAACGGTATGCTCCGGCCCGCAGCAGAACGGAGCGGCAGAAAGATACGGAGAAAATACCGATAAGCGATGACAGGTTCGCCTGTTACAGCGAAAAGTATGGAATACTTGATAAGGCTCTTTTTGTGAGAAAGGAGCGAAAAGAAGTGGTACCGCGGACAGCCGCCTTCTGACTGATGCAGAAGGCGGTTCTTTTATCTTACAGGAAAGACCTTGTCACGCTAAAGCGTGAAAGTGTCTTCCTGTAAGATAAAAAATAATATGCGCACTCGTGCGAATGGAAGATGTCACTACGTGACCGTCCTAAGGTATCCCCCAGGCAAGCCTGGTACCCCTTAGGACAAATCCGCACTCGGCGCGACAAAATGTGCAAATCTACGCTCCGCTTCGGTCCGCGCTAAACGGACATCCGCAGGATGTCCAGCGCCCCTCAAGACTGAGGGGCAGGAGAGTTGAAGTGGGCTTGCCCATTTTGTTCTTCCAATTATTTAAGGAGGCAGATCATATGTGTACAAAATGCACCAAAGGGAAATACTACATGACAACAGCCATTGCCTATACATCCGGGAAACCTCATATTGGAAATACCTACGAGATTGTACTGGCAGACAGCATTGCAAGATTTAAGAGGCAGGAAGGGTATGATGTTTACTTCCAGACCGGAACCGATGAACATGGGCAGAAAATTCAGATTAAGGCAGAGGAAGCCGGAATTACCCCCAAAGAATATGTGGATAAAGTGGCCGGCCAGGTGAAAGAAATATGGGATTTGATGAATTCATCCTATGACAGCTTCGTGCGTACTACGGATAAGGACCATGAGGAGCAGGTGGCAAAGATTTTCAAAAGGCTTTATGACCAGGGAGATATTTACAAGAGCGCCTATGAGGGACTGTACTGTACCCCATGTGAATCTTTCTGGACGGAATCCCAGCTTGTGGATGGAAAGTGCCCGGACTGCGGCGGAGAAGTGCAGCCCGCCAGAGAAGAAGCCTATTTCTTTAAGATGAGCAAATATGCGGACCGCCTGATTGAACACATCAACACCCACCCTGAATTTATTCAGCCCGTATCCAGGAAAAATGAGATGATGAACAACTTCCTGCTGCCGGGCCTCCAGGATTTGTGCGTATCCAGAACTTCTTTCAGCTGGGGAATCCCGGTGGATTTTGACCCCGGACATGTGGTTTATGTCTGGCTGGATGCACTGAGCAACTATATTACCAAAATCGGATATGATGCTGCAGGAAATTCCAGTGAATTATTTAAAAAGAACTGGCCGGCAGAGCTGCATCTGATAGGGAAAGATATTATCCGTTTCCATACCATTTACTGGCCGATTTTCCTGATGGCCCTGGATTTGCCCCTGCCGAAACAGATTTTCGGCCATCCCTGGCTTCTGCAGGGAGAGGGGAAAATGAGTAAATCCAAAGGAAATGTACTCTATGCCGACGAAATGACGGAAATTTTCGGTGTGGACGCCGTTCGTTATTTCCTGCTCCATGAAATGCCTTTTGAAAATGACGGAGTGATTTCCTGGGAACTGGTAACGGAGCGCCGCAATTCCGATCTGGCAAATACCCTGGGAAATCTGGTGAACCGCACCATCTCCATGAGCAATAAATATTTTGAAGGAGTGGTTACCAATGAAAATGTGGCGGAAGATGTGGATGAAGAACTGAAGCGGGTGGTTACAGGCGCCGCAGCCAAAGTAACTGCCAAAATGAATGAGCTGCGCGTGGCGGACGCTCTGACGGAAATCTTTAATCTGTTCAAACGCTGCAACAAATATATTGACGAGACAACCCCCTGGATTCTGGCAAAGGAGGAGGCCTCCAAACCCCGTCTTGCCACGGTTCTGTACAACCTGGTGGAGAGCATTACCATTGGGGCCAGCCTGTTAAAGAGCTTTATGCCGGAAACTTCGGAAAAGATTCTGTCTCAGTTAAATGCCTTTGAAGTGCCTTTTGAGGAGCTGGGCAGCTTCGGCCATTATGGAAGCGGAACCAAGGTGACCTCCCAGCCGGAAATCCTGTTTGAGCGGATGAAACCGGAGGATGTGCTGGCAAAGGTGGAAGAACTGTATCCGGAGACTCAGGAATCAGCGCCGGAACCGGAAGAGGCAGGCATAGATTTGGAGGCGAAACCGGAAATTGAATACGATGATTTCATGAAAATGCAGTTCCAGGTGGGCGAAATCATCGCCTGCGAAGCAGTGGCCAAGTCCAAAAAACTGCTGTGTTCTCAGGTGCGTATCGGAAGTCAGGTGAAACAGATTGTGTCCGGCATTCGGAAATACTATGCTCCGGAGGAAATGGTTGGAAAGAAAGTCATGGTACTGGTAAACCTGAAACCGGCAAAACTGGCAGGGGTATTGTCTGAAGGAATGCTGCTCTGTGCAGAAAATGAAAAAGGAGAACTGGCGCTGGTAGTACCTGAAAAGAATATGCCTTCCGGAGCGGAAATCTGTTAGACAGGAAGTCAGGCCCTTTTGCGGGAACAGAAGATCGGGCAGCCCAGGGACGGGCTGTCACGGAGGAAAAAGGATGGACTTTACGAATTACGGGAAAGAAATTCAGGCGCAGATAGAGGAAATGATGGAGCTCCGCTATAAGAGAGGAGAACCGTACATGGAAAGCTGCCGCAGGCTGGTGGATGTTGGAAAAGAGAAGAATGATTCGTATCTTCTGGGATTCGCATATTACTATCTGGCGGAAAGTTATCTCTGTCTGAATGATCATCAGAATCTGATGATCTGCCTGGCAGAAAGCATTGTAAACCAGCAGAAGGCTTCCCAGTGGGATTTGCTGATACGTTCTCATAATGTGATGGGAGTTGACGCGTTTAACCGGGGAAACACCACGGTGGCGCTGGATCAGTATATTACAGCATTGTCTTATGGGGAAAAGTATGATTTTCCCTATGAGACTGCTCTGGTTACCTGCAACATTGGGCGCCTGTATATGGGTTTTGGAGAATTTGATTCCGCAGTCCGGTATCTGAAAAAGGCACAGGATATTTTTTCAGATTATAAACAGGAGTTTTTTGGCAGAGGAAATCTGGCCAACACTTATGCCTCGCTGGGGAGGTGCAGCCTGTTTCAGAAGAATCTGGAAGAAGCTGCAGAATACGAAGAAAAAATCCGTGAAATCGGAGAAATGGATGAGACAGGTATAGATTTTTTCATGACTCAGGGGCTGATTGTGAGAATACGTCATGTCCAGGGACGTTTTGCGGAGCGGGATCAGTATATTGAAAACATAATTCAGAAACTGGAAAATCTCCAGATTATTATGGACAGCCATGAAGACGTTTTCGATTTTCTGGATTTTCTTCTGGAAATTGGGAAATTTAAGGAGCTGGAAAGAATTTTTCCGGGACTGGAGCTGCTGGTGAAAGAGACAGGTATTACCAATCTGCAGATGGAACTGCTGCGCCGGCAGGCAGAATATTACCGGGATACCGGACAGCGGGAACGATATCTGGAGGTTTGCGCCAGTCTCTATGAGGACGGAAAGATTCTGAAAGAAGAAAATGTGGGAGTGATTCACCGCTCTACTGAGCTGCGGTTCAGCCTGAAAGAGGCCCGTCTGAAAGAGGAGGCTTTACTCAAAGAGAAGAAAGAGTTGCAGGAGCGTTCTGAGAAAGACGAACTGACAGGGCTGCCCAATCGCTATAAACTCAATGATTTTGCCGGAAAGATATTTGACAGAGCCAGTGAAAATCAGGAGCGCCTTTCCATCGAAATTTTTGATGTGGACTTTTTCAAACAATATAATGACGCATACGGACATCAGGCAGGCGATACATGTCTGCAGCAAATCGGTGAAATCTTAAAAGAGCTGATGAAGCGGGACAGTAATATTTTCTGTGCCAGATATGGCGGCGATGAATTTATCATTATCTATTATGGGAAAACCGATGAAGAGATTCTGGCACTGGCCAAAGAGCTGCGGGAGCGGATTTCAGGGCTGAAGATAGAGCATAAGGGTTCTCAGGTATCAGAATATGTAACTGTATCGCAGGGAATCCGAAACAGTGTTCCCACACATCAGAACCGGATGTGGGATTATCTCTATGCGGCAGACGGGGCTCTGTACAACGTAAAGCGGAAACAGAAAAACAGTATCTGCCTGATACACAGAAATGAAGATAATGCGGAAAGTGTGATATTATGATATTTGAAAGTCATGCCCATTACGATGACAGAAGGTTTGATTCTGACCGGAAAGAGCTTCTGTTATCCATGGAGGAACATGGGATTGAAACGATTATAAATGTGGGTTCCGATTTGGAGGGAGTGAAAAAAACTCTTGCCCTTACGGAGGAATATCCTTTTATTTACGGAGCCATAGGCATACACCCCAGCGAAATAGAAGATTTGAGTGAAGAAGTGTATGAATGGCTGCGGGAAAGGTGCTGTTTGCCCAAAGTTGCGGCTGTGGGAGAGATTGGCCTGGATTATTACTGGGATAAAGATGAGGAAGTGAAGCGGAGCCAGCGTTACTGGTTCTGCCGGCAGATGGAACTGGCCAGGGAGCAGGAACTGCCGGTCATCATCCACTCCAGAGATGCGGCGGAGGATACTCTGAAGCTGGTACAGGGTATTCACGGGGAACAGATACCGGGAGTGGTACATTGTTTTTCCTATTCACCGGAACAGGCCTTTGCATATATAAAAATGGGTTATTACATTGGAATCGGAGGAGTCGTAACCTTTAAAAATGCCAGAAAGTTAAAGGAGACTGCGGCCGCAATTCCCCTGGAACATATTCTGCTGGAAACGGACTGTCCCTATCTATCTCCGGAACCGGAGCGGGGGAAACGGAATTCATCCCTGAATCTGCCTTATGTGGCGCAGGAAATTGCACGTCTGCGGGGGATTACCCAGGAAGAAGTGATGGAGGTTACCAGAGAAAATGCCCGGAGGCTGTTTTCCAGAGTCAGATAAGACAGTATTCCGGATGGCAGATGAAAATGTTTCGAATTTCTGAATAAAGTATTGACATATCTGTGCATATACTGTATATATAGATATATACAGTATATGCACACTTTGCGTTTCAGGAAGGAGGGAATGTATGTATGGAACCGATATTGCGAATTGAAGGTGCCGGGGCGGAACGGGGAACCACTTTCTGGCTGCGGGATATAAATCTGACGCTGGAGCCTGGAATGTTTATGGGTGTAATCGGCAGGAATGGAGCCGGAAAGACAACGCTGTTTCATATGATTTGCGGCCTTTCCCGCATCAGCCAGGGCGATTTATGGCTGAAAGGCGTCAGCATGAAGCAGGAGCCGGAGCGGTGTAAACGGGAGACAGGAGTTATTTTTGACGATGACTACTTCCGGCTGGACTTGTCCGTAAAACATGCGGGAGCAATTTATGGAACTTATTATAAAACATATAATCAGAATGATTTCCTGAACTACTGCAGGCAGTTTGATGTGGATACGGGACAGAATCTCAGAAAGCTGTCAAAGGGGAATTATATGAAGTTTCAGCTTGCTTTTGCACTGGCCCGCCGCCCTGGACTGATTCTGATGGATGAGCCGGAAGCGGGACTGGACCCGGTATTCCGCCGGGAATGGATGAACCTGCTGTATGATGTGCTCAATGATGATTGCGGCATTCTTTTTGCCACTCATCTGACGGAAGAACTGGAGCAGTACGCGGATGCGGTTACCATGCTGTCCAAAGGCTGCCAGATTTTTTCTCTGACTATGACAGAGCTGGAAGAACAGTACAAAATTGTGCGGGGCAGCAGGAGGCAGATGGATTATCTGGACAATCGCCTGACTGGCAGGCGGAGTATGAAATATTATGAAGAAGGTCTGTTTCAGGAGGATGGACGGGGACTGTGGGTGGACGTCAGCGTGTCCCGTCCCACTCTGGCAGAACTGATGTATTATCTGGACGGAAAATTCTGACGGTGAACGAATGTTCTGACAGATCAGAACCTGGTTTCGGAAGCCGAAAGCGTGGGAAAAGAGGGATTGGAATGAAAGGTATGGATACATGCGCTCAGAATAAGGGCACAGGAAATTTTACACCGGGAAAATTCCTGTTTACAGGAAGGGAAATTCTGGTGGAACTCAGAGCTTCTCTGCATACATTCCGGGGAAAATTTGGATTTGCACTGCTTCTGTTCGGAATTGCGGTGGGTTTCTACGGGGTTCTGCAAGGGGCAGAAAACAGACGGGAACTGGCAGATCAGCTGATAAGCAGCCTATGCTGGAGCAATATAGGGCTGATCATTATGATAAACTTCCAGAACCACAGATTGATATATCTTCTTCCGATAAGCAGGAAGGAGTTTGCCGCCATGCAGATACGGAAAATGCTCTGGGTGGCTATGTTTCTCCTGCTGCTCACATCAGCAGAGCTTGCCTGTGCAGGCCAGGAGACAGAAAGATTCTGGTGGGATTTCTTTGCGAGAGTAATACCGGTAAGTATGGCCTTAAGTTCTTCTCAGATTGCAGCTGTGCAGCCTGTAAAGGGGAGTGAAAGGAACGGGACAAAACTGTACGGCCTTTCCATTATGGTGCTGTGTCTGGATGTGGGAGCTGCTTTTTTTAATCTTCTGTCAACAGGCGATTTCTGGAGCATACCAGGGTGCCTGTTGCCAGCCGTGAATTATCTGACAGGCCTGTTTGCAATTGGATATTTTTACCGGAAAATTGCCTGTGCAGATCTGTATTACGATGAACTGTGAGGAACGGAATCATAACAGGAAGGGACTGCTTCATGAAAATTATAATTTCCAATACAAGTAACCTTGCAATTTATGAACAGATTGTCCGTCAGATCAAAGATGCGGTAATTGCCGGGGATTTGCGGGAGGGGGAACCCCTGCCTTCCATCCGTTCTCTGGCCAGAGATTTGCAGATTAGCGTTATAACTACCAAACGAGCTTATGAAGAACTGGAGCAGGAGGGGCTGATTTACCCGGTAGCCGGAAAAGGTTTTTATGTTTCCCGGCAGAATACCAGTATGCTCAAAGAAAAGAGAATACAGATGCTGGAGGAGGAACTGGGCAAACTGGCGGTGGAATGGAAGAAAGCCGGGCTTTCCAGAGAAGATATGATGGATTATATTGAAGTTTTATTTGAGGAGCTGTAGCGTTGATACAGGAAAAGCCGGGGATATCTCAAAGGAATCCGGAAGGGAGAAGAAAATGGAAAAATTAAAGGAGAGCCGGAAAAAAGAAAGTTTGCAGAGGGACGGTCTCAAAGTGGAATGTCTTTCCAAAAAGTACAGACGATTTCGGCTGAACAATATTTCCCTGGAGATACCGCCGGGAAATATTCTGGGACTGCTGGGAAGAAACGGGGCGGGAAAGACTACCATTATCCGAATTCTGACAGGCCATACCTCTGCAGACAGCGGGACTGTATGGATGAATGGCATAAACATGGGAAAAGACCGTATGGGGGTCCAGGTTCAGACGGGATTTGTGCTGGATGAGCCTGTGTTTCTGGAAACAGAGAGCCTCTGGAAGAACGGGCTGGCTTTCGGGCGGTTTTATCCGGAATTTACAGAAGAAAGATGGGGAAAATGGCTTTCTGTCTGCGGGCTGAAGAAATCGGAGCGGCTGGGTTTTTTGTCCAAAGGCTACCGGATGAAGTTTCAGTTTGCCTTTGCCATGGCCCATCGGCCCCGGATTCTCCTGCTGGATGAGCCTACAGGAAATCTGGACCCGGTTTTCCGAAAAGAATTTCTGGATATGCTGCAGGCAGCAGTGGAAGAGGAGGAACTCAGTGTACTGCTGTCTTCCCATCTGACCTCGGATATGGAACTGGAAGCCGACCGGATTGCTTTGCTCGTGCCGGGAGAGATACTCTACACAGATTCCATGGAGCGCCTTCTGACCCGTTATCGCCGCATCAGAGGAGGGCCGGAAACAGGCCGGAGACTCCGGGACGGGAATTATCCGGAAATTGTGGGAATTCAGGTGAGTAACGTGGGCTTTGAGGCATTGCTGGACCGGGAGCGGATACCTGAAAGCCGTGGGAACCTGTACGGCGGGAATGGTATGGCAGGGGACTGGCTGAAAGAGACGGAAACCGGGATTCTGTGCGAAGATACGGATTTGTCAGGGTGGATGTATTATATGACAAAAGGAGGCGGAGACGGTGAACAGAACCTGGAAGAATATCAGAGCCTTTGACAAAAGGCCCATGGGAGCCAGAGCTATCCTTCTGTTTCTGGGAGAAAGTATTTATTTTATGCTGCTTCTTGCGGGAGACTACGAAGAACCTCTGTTTCTGTGCAATGTATCGGCGGCAGCCATGATGGCCTTTCTCTTTTGCGTTATGCTTTCTTTTACCAGATGGGAACAGGAACACTGGCGCTCCATGTACGAAAAAATCCGGTATTTTCCGGTGGACCGGAAGAAATATCTGCTGGCAAAAGCAGTGCCTGCCGGAAAAGTGTTTGGCCTCCAGATTGGAATACAGGTAATTGTGTATCTCTGCAGGCTGCTGATGCATCAGGAAATCGCGGTGTCAGCGGCAGGAGGAATCCTCCTGTGCAGTGCAGTCAGCGGAATCTGGTTTTTCTTCAGTTTTCTGGGAATGCTTGCAGCGGGGGAACGGGGTCTGCTCATGTCTCCGGTGTTTTATATGGCGGGGATGGAGATAACAAACGGATTGGGCAGAATCCTGTGGAACTGACTGGAAACCGGATATGGCAGCAATACAAATCACAGCAGAAAGAAGGTAACAATGGCTGATTTAGGAAAACCACAGAATACCATAGCGGTATTGCAGAAATATAACTTTAATTTTCAGAAAAAATTCGGGCAGAATTTTCTGATTGATACCAGAGTTCTGGAGAAAATTATTCAGGCGGCAGGAATTACAAAGGAAGATTTTGTACTGGAAGTCGGTCCGGGAATCGGGACCATGACCCAATATCTCTGCGAAAATGCCAGAGAAGTGGCTGCGGTGGAGATTGACAGGAATCTGATTCCCATTCTGGCCGATACTTTACGCGCATATCAGAATGTGGAAGTGCTGAACGAAGATATCCTGAAAGTGGATATCAACCGTCTGGCCCAGGAGAAGAATCAGGGCAGACCTATAAAAGTGGTGGCAAATCTGCCCTATTATATTACAACGCCCATTATTATGGGATTGTTTGAGAGCCATGTTCCGGTGGACAGTATTACCATTATGGTTCAGAAAGAAGTAGCGGAACGTATGCAGGCAGGGCCGGGAACGAAAGATTACGGAGCTCTGTCTCTGGCGGTTCAGTATTATGCCAGACCGGAAGTGGTGGCAAACGTCCCCCCGAACTGTTTTATTCCCCGTCCCAAAGTGGGAAGTGCTGTGATTCGCCTTACCCGGCACAGGGAGAAAGCAGTTGAGGTACAGGATGAGAATCTGATGTTCCGACTCATCCGCGCTTCCTTTAACCAGAGGCGCAAAACACTGGTAAATGGTCTGAACAATGCGCCGGAGCTGAATCTGGAAAAACAGCGGATTGTAAATGCCCTTGCAGAAATGGGGCTGGCCCCCGGTATACGGGGAGAAGCGCTGACACTGGAGCAGTTTGCAGCGCTGAGTAATCTGCTGAGAGATACTTCCGGAACATAAGAGTTCGGTTCCGGAAGTTCTTCCGAAAGAATTGCGGACAGGGAAGACAGGCCGGTGTTTAAATTCTGCGAGGTCTTTGAAACTCGATTACGTCCTGCTGAAACCGTTTCAGGATGTTCTGATTCTGCAGTTTGGGATTAATCCGGGCTTCCACGGCGATACTGTCAAAGAATCTGCACCAGAGCTTCTGATACTCCGTTTCTTCCGGAGAATAACGGTGGAGCATTTTCTCATCCAGTTCTCCGGTGTCTGTGAGGAAGAATCCTTTTCCCTTTGGGTGCAGGGCAGCCTGGCTGTGGGACGCGTCGTAAATCATGAAATTTTCCTGAGGAAGACGGTCGGAAAAGTGTTCTCCCAGGAATGGGAGTACATGGTTCCTGGGATGGATTCTGGCGAAAAGGATACCGTTTTCCAGTTCCTGGAACCGGAGAAATCCAAGGAGATGATGGGCTTCATTTCCGGTGCTCCGGGAAAGGTGAAAAACCCGGTTGACATAAGGCTCTCCCAGATAATTCAGAACCTTGCTTCCGTCTTTCAGAGCCAGGGCCAGAACAATGGTACGGTAGATGGCTTCCCCTTTGTTCATGGCTTTTTTACGGCTGTGTTCTTCTGTGGAAGAAGCGGCCTGACAAATTTCCGTATAAGTATCTTCTCCAAGGCGGCTGCGCAGTGTGCGGGCCACCTTTTCACTTTTTTCATAATCAGTCTGTACCGTAACGTATTCGTCGAACAGACTGTAGTTGTCCGGCGGACAGGTGGTAAGGGAAATGTTGCCATGGCCGTATCTGCTGGCCCAGGCGTCGTATACTCCGGTAAAAATACCGTCAATGCTGTCCTCACAGAGAAATATATACATAAATATGTCCTTTCTAAAGAGAGACAATCTGCTGACCGGGAGGGATAATCTGAGCGTCGGTGAGATGAAAATCCGCCCGCATATCCTGGTCAAAGAAACTGAGCTGCTGGTAGCCGCCTTCCCGGATATCCTTCGGAACCTGGGTTTTATCCCCCATGAGATTCCGGCAGATATAGTCCTCTTCCAGTTTGGTATTGTACATCATTTTCCCGGAACAGGTAATAAAATACAGGGCCCGTTTTAATACCACGCCGATTTTCTTCAAATCGTCGAAGGTCAGGCGGTTTCGCCGGCGGGCTTTTACAATCCGCTCCGCCGATTTATAGCCGATGCCGGGCACCCGCAGCAATGTCTTGTAAGAGGCTTTGTTGATTTCCACAGGGAAATATTCCAGATGCCGCAGAGCCCAGTCGCACTTGGGGTCCAGGAAAATATTAAAATCCGGCCGGTCTTCCGATAAAAGCTCTGAAACGTGAAAATGATAATAGCGCAGCAGCCAGTCCGCCTGATACAGGCGGTGTTCCCGCAGCAGAGGCGGTCCGCCTGGAAGAACAGGCAGCATGGAATTGCCGTTCACATTTACAAAGGCAGAGTAAAAGACACGTTTGAGCTGAAATTTCTCATAGAGGCTTTCCGCCACGCTCATAATCTGGAAGTCATTCTCCGGTGTGGCGCCGATAATCATCTGGGTGGACTGGCCGGCCGGAACAAACCGTGGTGTTTCCCGGTAAACCATCAGTTCCTGTTTGTTGTCGGTAATACGGTTCTGAATCTGCCGCATGGGTTTTAAAATGGTAGTCCGGGATTTACAGGGAGCGAGCTGCCGCAGACTGTCTGCTGTGGGAAGTTCCAGATTGATACTCATACGGTCCGCCAGGTATCCGGTCTTTTCAATCAGGGCAGAATCGGCTCCCGGAATAGACTTCACATGGATATAACCGTTAAAATGATGGATACGGCGGAGCCTGTAAATGGTCTGATAGATGAGTTCCATGGTATAATTGGGACTGACCATAATGCCGGAGCTCAGAAACAGTCCTTCGATATAATTGCGCCGGTAAAATTCCATGGTAAGGGTGCAGATTTCATCGGGAGTGAATGAAGCGCGTCTGACGTCTGTGGTACAGTTGTTCAGGCAGTAGGCGCAGTTGAAAATGCACTCGTTGGTAAACAGTATTTTTAAAAGGGACACGCACCTTCCGTCTGCGGAAAAGGTATGGCAGATACCTGGCGCGATGGAGTTCCCCATACCTCTTCCGCTGCCCTTACGGTCAACGCCGCTGGAGGTACAGGCCACATCATATTTGGCTGCGTCAGACAGGATGGTCAGCTTCTCGGATAATTCCATATTTTTCTGCAAATTCATAAGAGAAACCTCCTGTCATAATTTATAAAAAGAACTTATGTTCTGAGTACATCATACCACAGAAAAAAAGAAAATGCAACAGAAAAAAGAACATTTGTTTGCATTTTTATTATCTTAAGATTCAGAGAACGGGAATCACGTCAGTTATATTTTCCACTTTTCCGGCATATAGTCAGAAAAGGGGGTGCTGTTTTGAAAGAGAAAATAAAAACATTTCTGGCGGTCTGCGTACTGATTCTCACAGTACCATATATTGTAACCCTGTTGTTTCAGAACGGTCAGACAAGCCCGGACAGGGAGAAAATTCGGGATGTGCCGGGGGAAGAATCTGTTCCGGTTCTGGAAACAGGAGACGGGGAACTGGATGTGGAGGAATACCTTACCGGAATTATAGCAAAGGAAATTCCGCTGGATTACCAGTCAGAGACCATCAAAGCTCAGGCGGTGATTGCCAGAACAGAGCTGACGGCTGCTCTGGCCACGCAGGAAAAAATTCTGCCGGAATCCATGTCCAGGGAAGAAATGCTGGAGCTCTGGGGCCAGGATGGATTTGAGGAAAATTACCGGGTTCTGGAAGCAGCAGTAGCCGACACCAGAGGGGAAATCCTCTGTTACGGAAAAACTCCCATTCATGCGGCCTTTCATGCAGTCAGCGCGGGCAAAACCCGAAGTGCCAGAGAAGCCCTGCAGCGGGAGGATGAACCTTATCTGGAGTGTACGGACAGCGGAATGGACATCCCTTCCCCGGATTTTCTGAAGGTGGTTTTTCTGGAAAAAGAAGAATTCATGAAAAAACTGAAAGAACTCTGTCCGGAGTTTGAGTGTATACCGGAAAAAATTCTGGAATCAGTCACTGTTGCAGAGCGGGATTCCAGTGATTATGTGACAAAGGTAGCGGTGGGAGAGCAGACCATAACCGGAGAAGAATTTCGGAATCATTTTAAGCTGAATTCTTCCTGTTTTTATCTGAAAGAGGTGGAAAACCAGGTGCGGATTGTCACAAAAGGCCTTGGCCATGGCCTGGGATTCAGTCAGTATGGTGCAAATGTGCTTGCAAAAGAAGGAAAAGAGTATAAAGAGCTGCTGCAATATTATTATAAAGATATTTCCATTGAGAAAAACTGAAATAAAATTTTCAACGGTTTTGCTGAGCAGACGGAAGTAAAAATGTTCAGTGATTCCGCCTGGAAAGGGTAAGTAAAATTTTCTCATAATTCCTGTATAATACCAGTTTTTCCGGCAAAAATAAGAAGGAAAAACAAACAGAAATGGAAGGTGACAGGATGAGAAATAAAAAACTCCCAGCATTTTTTAACCGGAAATCCTATATTGTGGCAGCGGTGATTATGATTGTGGCCGCTTTTGGTATGACAGGATTGTACTATGCTCAGCAGGAGCGGGAACAGGAAGCACAGCTGGCCAGAGAGAAAGAAGCGCAGGTGCAGCAGGCCAGAGAAGAAGATGCGGCTCAGATGAAAGCAGCGCAGGAACGGGCGAAAGCAGAAGCAGCCGCCGAGGCCAAAGCGAAAATCAAAGCCAGAGAACAGGAAAAAGAACAGGAAAAAACTACGGAAGAAGTATCCAATATCCTTAAACCGCAGGATGATAATTTTATGGATGAGCCGGAGGTTGTGGCAGAAGTAAGCAATCCGGTGGAACCGGAACTTCATTTTGACGCGGCGGCGGATTTGAGCTGGCCCCTTCAGGGAAATGTGATTCTGAATTATAATATGGACCAGACGGTATATTTTGCAACACTGGACCAGTATAAGTATAACCCTGCAGTGATTATCCAGGCAGAAGTCAATACGCCGGTCAATGCGGTGGCTTCCGGCAAGGTGACTTCCATTGAGACCAGTGAAGAGACAGGAATTACCATGACTGTGGATTTGGGAGACGGTTACAGCGCCCGGTATGGACAGTTAAAAGAAGTGCCCAAAAATCAGGGCGATTACGTGGAAAGCGGCGAAACCATCGGCTACGTGAGCGAACCCACCAAATATTACTCCGTAGAAGGGGCAAATCTTTATTTCCAGCTTCTGAAAGACGGAGCGCCGGTAAATCCCATGGAACATCTGGAATAAAAAAAGCAATAAAAAAGAACTGCCGTATCAGTGATAAAAGAATCAGTGGTGCGGTGGTTTTTTGTCTTATAAGATTAGGGTGTCATGCTAATGCGTGAAAGTATTTCCTGTAAGACAAAATAGTTATGCGCACAGCACATTCTTTTTCACATTGCAAAAGAGCAGAAAAACTCCGGGAACCTTATGGAAAGCCGGGGTTATTTATGTTAGAATACAGAAAGAAAAATGAATTTTGAAAAACAGACAGGATGAAATGTCCGATTTGATTCAAATCAGGACAGAAAGGACAAAGGAGTGGGAGAATGGTTATATTTTCAACAATGTTTTATGTGACAAAAGAACTGACAAAAGAGAAAATGGCGGAACTTGCCTTCGAGTGGGTAAACATGAGTCCCCATTATGGATTTGACAGTCTCACCTGGAATGGAGAGGATTACTATGAGCAGAAATGTGAAAAGCAGAAGTTTTCTGTGATTGTGTCAGATGATAAAAAAACCATGGCAATCCGGCTGGAAAACAGAGACGGTGATATCCTTTGGACCAATGATTTTACCTTTACGGAAAGCGATGACAGGAATCTGCTGTTTGTACGTCTGAACCGGGACGCCATGGATAAGGAAAGTATTGTACCCCACAGATTCCATCGCCCAAGGCTGATGAAAGAAATACTGCGGGCCGGCTATGGAGCGAAAGACAATACATTGCAGATTTCAGATAAGGAAGTTCTGATTACCCGGCAGAATATCACGCTGGCGGAGGATGTGATATGCGGTAAAACAAAGTATCTTCTTCCGATAGTATACGTTACCAAACGGTTTATGGACAGCACCACCATTCTGGATACGGAGGAACTGGCCAAAGACCTGGCCGGAACTGCCCATGTACTGGTGGAGGAAAGTACGGATATAACAAGAAAACTGAAAAGGAGGACAGGAGGAAAGAATCCATTTAATGGAGCGGTACATATTTATTATACGGACAAGGCAGGGAACCGGATTATTCCGGAAGAATTCAGCGAATCCAACACGTTCCGAAAAGAAATCGTGGAATCTGTATGTAAGAGGCTTTCTCAGGTGAAAGTGGAAGATAGATATACCTGGGAGACCATAAAATATCAGAAACTGCTGGAGAAGAATCAAAAATATAAAGAGGAAAATACGGAGCTGGCAGAAGCCTCTGAGGAAGTCCTGAAATTGAAAGACGAAGAGTACGCGCAACTGGAAGAAGAAGCAAATGAACTGAGAAGCAAGGTGGAATATTATAAGGATGCCCTGCAAAAAAAGAAAGACCGGCAGACAGGAGACATTGTATTTGCATGTAGCGAATCGGAATTTTTTGAGGGAGAAATTAAGGACATGATTCTGGAACTGCTGGAGCGGGAAAAGAAACAGATGGACGACGACCCCAATCAGGTGGGATGGAGAATATATCATGTACTGAAAGCCATTTTGGAAGAAAATGCAATTACAGGGAAGGGGAAAATCCTGGAAGGGGATTTGAAAGATATTCTGAGCAGGAAAGACCGGCTGACTCCGAAAGACAAAAAGAGACTGAACGAACTGGGATTTATCAGTAAGGAGAATAAGCACAATAAGCTGTATTTTCACGGAGACGGCAGGTATATGATTACGCTGGGAAGTACGCCCAGTGACGGTCATGCATCCAACAATGCGGCCTCAACGGCAGTAAATACCATTGTCTGCCGCCTGCACAAAGTTTAACTCATGTAAAACAGGCACCGATTCCCATCTTTCTCATAACATAAAGTATAAATAAAAGCGACCATCCGCAGCACGGAATTTCACAGAAAGAAATTCTTTTATACATGAAACGGAGATTGTTGGAAATCATATTCTATTAATTATATACCGGCATTACGTGCTGCTTTGCATACAGGAGACTGCCTGCAGTCTCTGTACATAACAGGAGTCAACAGACAGAATGAAAGAAAAAGAAAACGTTACTTATATTTTACAGTGCAGTGACGGTACCCTGTATACAGGATGGACCAACAATCTGGAAAAGCGGCTGGAGCAGCACAATGCGGGAAAGGGAGCCAAATATACCAGAGGGCGGGGGCCGGTAAAACTGCTGTATCAGGAAGCGCACGAGACGAAACAGGAAGCCATGCAGCGGGAAGCCTGGATTAAAAAACTTACCAGAAAAGAAAAAGAAGCGCTGATACATGGACAGGCTTAATCGTGCCTGGTACATCAAAGCAAAGGCATATTTGCAACAAAACAGTACATCATAATAAAATGGCACACACTGCCGCCCATAACAAACAGATGAAAAATCTCATGAGAGCCGAAATTTTTATGTCTGGAATTGAAAATCGGCAGCTTTAAAGCGTATATAACACCTCCGATGGTGTAAATAATGCCTCCCGCCAGCAGCCATCCGAATGCCTGGGGAGAAAGAGAAGTGATAATCTGGGTAAAAGCCAGCACGCACACCCAGCCCATGGCAATATATAATATAGAAGAAAACCATTTCGGACAGGTAATCCAGAAAGCCTTCACAAGGATACCCACAAGGGCAATACCCCATACCAGAGTCAGAAGGCCATATCCAGTCCGGCCTCCCAGAACAATCACACATACCGGCGTGTAAGTGCCGGCAATCAGCACAAAAATCATCATGTGATCCAGCTTGCGCAGAATCCGGTTTGTCTTTTCCGATAAATCCAGTGCGTGGTAAGCCGCGCTGGCTCCATAAAGTAAAATCATGCTTATAATAAAAACAGAAAGAGAAACCACATGAACCAGGTCCGGATTCATGGAAGCACGGATTAACAGAGGTGTGGCCGCAAACAGAGCCATCAGCATACCGATAAAATGAGTAATGGAACTTCCGGGGTCTTTCAGCTTGAATTTCATAATAACATATCCTCCTTCTGGTAATCATTTAAAAGTGTAATCAACAGTTATAGTATATGTAAAAGTAATGGAAATATGAATACATAGTATTAAAAACTACATTGTTTATAAACAGATACTACACCTTGAAGAAATAAAAGTCAATAAGAAGGGGAAGATTTTTGAAAATAATTGTATCAGTTCAGCCTTTCCCCCATAACTGTTACAAATAATTTGACAATGGCCCGTTTCTCTGCTATGATAAGCAACAGACTTTGTGAGAGAGATGAAAGGAATTATATGGAAACAGTAAGATTTGACGAATTAAATTTATACCCACAGATATTAAGAGCAATTCAGGAGATGGGATTTGAAGAAGCCACGCCCATTCAGAGCAAGGCAATTCCCGTTGTCATGGAAGGCGTGGACGTAATCGGACAGGCCCAGACAGGAACCGGTAAAACAGCGGCATTTGGAATTCCATTGCTGATGAAGATAAACATACCCAGGCGATTGTCCTCTGTCCCACCAGAGAACTGGCCATCCAGGTGGCGGAGGAAGTGCGCTGCCTTGCAAAATACATGCATGGCGTGAAAGTCCTTCCCGTATACGGAGGACAGGACATTGTGAAACAGATTCGTTCTTTAAAAGGCGGAGCTCAGATTATTATCGGAACACCGGGGCGGATTATGGACCACCTGAGGCGGAGAACCATCAAGTGCGAAGAAGTAAATACCATTGTACTGGATGAAGCGGACGAAATGCTGAACATGGGATTCCGTGAAGATATTGAGACGGTTCTGGAATATATTCCGCAGGAGCGGCAGACTGTGCTGTTCTCCGCAACCATGCCCAAACCTATTCTGGAGATTACCAAAAAGTATCAGAAAGACGCAGTTACCATTAAAGTGGTAAAAAAGGAACTGACCGTTCCCAATATTGAACAGTACTATTATGATGTAAAACGTAAAGACAAAGTAGAAGTGCTCAGCAGGCTGCTGGATGTGTATGATCCCAAACTTTCCCTGGTATTCTGCAATACCAAGCGGATGGTGGACGAACTCACCAATGCACTGCAGGGACGGGGATATTTTGCGGAAGGCCTCCACGGCGACATGAAGCAGATGCAGCGTGACAGGGTGATGAACCATTTCCGCAACGGCAATACGGAGATTCTGGTAGCCACCGACGTGGCTGCAAGAGGCATTGACGTGGATGATGTGGAAGCAGTATTTAACTTTGATCTGCCCCAGGATGACGAATATTATGTACACCGTATCGGCAGAACCGGACGGGCAGGCAGAACCGGACGTTCCTTCACCTTTGTAAAAGGAAAAGAGGTCTATAAATTAAAAGACATTCAGCGTTACTGCAAAACCAAGATTCTGGCACAGAAAGTGCCCAGCATGGAAGACGTGGTGCAGGTAAAACTGGAGAAAATTATGGACCATATCGGAACCATTATCGAGGAAGAAGACCTGACCTCCATGGTAAATATGATTGAATCACAGGTAAATGAAGCAGATTACACTGCCATGGACATTGCGGCAGCTTTCTTAAAGCTGGCATTGCTGGGCGAAGAAGAAAAAGCTCAGAGCAGTATGGAAAATTACGAATTCGGCGATACAGGTGCAGAAGAAGGCATGGTGCGTCTTTTTATCAATATCGGGAAAAAACAGCATGTGAAGCCGGGAGATATTCTGGGAGCCATTGCCGGAGAATCCGGTATGCCCGGAAAGCTGGTGGGAGCCATTGACATGTACGACAAGTATACCTTTGTGGAAGTACCGCGGGAATACGGAAAAGAAGTACTGCAGGCTATGACCAACTCCAAAATCAAAGGCAAAAGTATCAACATTGAGCCTGCAAATCAAAAATAAGCGATACAGGGGATACCCCGTCAGAACAGATCATGAAAAATTTGTTCCGGCGGGTTTTTTCCTGTCACAAAAGCAGAAATATTACGTCTTATTATACAGGAGGTAAAGAACGTGGAACAAAAGAACATGGAACATAAAACAAACGAAGAACTGTCCCTTTTGATTGACCAGGCAGTTGCCGGGGACAAAGAAGCTCTGGAAACGGTGATTTCCGGCGTGCAGGATCTGATTTTTAATCTGTCCCTGCGCATGTTGGGTACGTTTGCGGATGCGGAGGATGCGTCGCAGGATATTATACTGAAAGTGATTACCCATCTGTCATCTTTTCGGAAGGAAAGCGCTTTTTCCACCTGGGTATTCCGTATTGCGGTAAACCATCTGAAAGATTATAAAAAGCATATGTTTGCAAAATATCCCCTGAGCTTTGAATATTACGGTGATGATATCAAAAACGGAAAGCTGGAGGATATCCCGGATTTGAGCCAGAATGTGGAGCGGAGCATCCTGGAGGAAGAACTGAAAATGTCCTGTACCAATGTAATGCTGCAGTGCCTGGATACCGAGAGCAGATGTATTTTTGTGCTGGGCACCATGTTTCGGACAGACAGCCGGATAGCCGGGGATCTTCTGGATATGACTCCGGAAGCCTATCGTCAGAAGCTGTCCAGAATCCGACGGAAAGTAGGTGATTTTCTGGAAACCTACTGCGGGGAATACGGAACAGGCGCCTGCAAATGTAAAAACCGGATAGATTATGCCATTCAAAACCACAGAATTAATCCGGCTCATCTGGACTATGTTGCAGCCACAGCAATTCCGGATGATAAAATGCGGGATGTAAAAGAGGCCATGGAAGATATTGACGGTCTGGCAGCAAAATTTTCCTTCTGTAAATCTTATGAAACGCCGGAACATCTCAGAGAATTTGTACGGGAATTTCTGGATTCCGCTTCCATGTCCGTAGTAAAGAATTCATAACATAAAAAGCATAACGTAAAAGAAAGCATAACATAAAGGAGAACATCACATGAATACATCACTGATACTGGATTACCTGAAAGAGTTAAGCCAGAATAATAATCGGGAGTGGTATCACGCCCATAAAGAAGCATACCACCAGGCAAATGAAGCGTTCGAGGAATTCCTGCAGGAGCTCATGCTGAAAATCGGCGCATTTGACAGCAGTATTCTGCACCACGAACCCAAAAATCTCACCTTCAGGCTGGTGCGGGACACCCGTTTCAGCCATGACAAATCCCCTTATAATCCTTCCTTCCGCGCCCATATGGGCCCGCAGGGCAAGCTGCCGGTGCCGGTGGGCTATTATCTTATGATAAAGCCGGACAATCAGTCCTTCCTTGGAGGAGGGCTCTTTGCGGATATGTTTAAGGACGCCACAAAAATGGTGCGGGATTATATTCAGGAATATCCGGAAGAATGGGAAGAAATTATCTGCCAGAAAGAATTTCAGGAAAATTTTAAAGTGCAGGGCGCAGCCCTGAAAAATGTGCCCCGCGGTTACGACAAAGAACATCCCCAGGCTGAATTTCTGAAATATAAAAGCTGGTATCTGGAATATCCGGTGACAGATGAACTTATCAGAAACGGAGAAGAATTCCTGACATTTGCGGCGGACATGTTCCGGAACATGAAGCCCTTTAACGATTGCCTGAACCGGGCGCTTAAGGGTTTTCAGATGCCGGAGCGGTAAGGGAATCAGAAATGCAGAGAAAAAATAAGGGTGCATGGACTTTTATCCATGCACCCTGAAATTGCCGTAAATGCTTATTTTATGCTGTTTTCAGCTTATCCAAAGTATCTCTTAAGCAGACCTTCAAATGCCTTGCCATGTCTTGCCTCATCTCTTGCCATCTCATGAACGGTGTCATGAATTGCGTCAAGATTTGCAGCTTTTGCACGTTTTGCCAGGTCAGTTTTGCCTGCAGTTGCACCGTTTTCAGCTTCAATTCTCATTTCCAGATTCTTTTTGGTGCTGTCAGTAACAACTTCGCCAAGAAGTTCTGCAAATTTAGCAGCATGTTCTGCCTCTTCATAAGCAGCTTTTTCCCAGTAAAGGCCAATTTCCGGATAGCCTTCTCTGTGAGCAACTCTTGCCATAGCCAGATACATACCAACCTCGGTACATTCTCCGTTGAAGTTTGCTCTCAGGTCTTTGATAATATCTTCAGAAACACCCTGTGCAACGCCGATTACATGCTCTGCAGCCCAGGACATTTCTCCGGTCTGCTCTGTGAATTTGGAAGCAGGTACGCCGCACTGCGGACATTTCTCCGGTGCTGCATCTCCTTCATAAACATAACCGCATACGCTACATACAAATTTTTTCATAGTGATTTCTTCCTTTCTATGTATTTATTTTATTTTCAGGATTAGGGTGTCAAAAACACCTTTGGCGCTGCGCACCCTTTTGATACCCAAATCTTGTTAGTAAATTAAAAACAGTAATTATTACTGAAATTAAAATAGCATATCTCCGGGCTTCTGTCAAGAGATATTTTCATTATTTTCTTTTTTCATGCATTCCCTGCAGGTACCGAGAAAATAAGTGATATGCCCGTGGATTCTGCCCTCAAATTCATTGCCGGCAATAATGTCGATATGGTTGATATTTTCCATTTTCAAATCCATGACACTGCCGCATCCGGTGCAGAAAACATGATAATGGGGGGATGTATTTCCGTCGAAACGGTCAGGTCCTGTACCGGTCGAAATTTTCCTGATTTCTCCCAAATCGGCCAGAAGAGATAAATTACGGTATACGGTTCCAAGACTGATATTGGGAAAATCTTTTTTCACATTCATGTAAACTGTCTCGGCAGTAGGATGGTCACAACGGTCAGCAAGAAATTCACGTATGCATTCCCGTTGGCGGCTGTATTTCATCAATGTTCCTACCTCCTGTAATAATGATAATTATTATTGATTCCTGTTTAATATAATCCCCCGGCGCCGAAATGTCAAGGGCCGGGGGACAGTAAAATTTTCCCATATCAGTTCTGGATGTCTTCAGAAGACGGCGCCGGCTCCCTGCCGGAGGGTTCCGAGCCGGAATTGCCGGAGAAAATACCGTAACTTCCCTTGCGGGCAGGCAGATTGATATATTTTTTGATAGCAAACAGAATTCCGATACTCAGAATGGTGATAAGATTTTCCACTACGGTAGTGTGGTCCAGGATCATATGGCGGGCCACAAGGAAAATCAGAACTTCCAGTACCGTATCTTCGCTGGGCTGACAGAGCATTTTTAAAAATTCAATACCAATCAGGATATTGAACACATGTCCCACAAAAGTCAGGAAAGCGGCGTTGGAACTTCTGTCGTTCCAGTAATCCAGAAAAGAACTGCCAAGGGAGCTACATGCAATCAGAATAGCGGCCAGAACCACAAGGGCCATCATCAGCTCCAGAAAATTACAGGATTCATACAGGGCGTTTCTGGTTTTGCGCAGTATATGTTTCAAATGAATTCTCCTTTTTTGGAAATTTAAAATCCGAGCGTTCTGCTTTGAATCCTGACCATGGGCGTTACTCTTACAGTTAGCTCAGCCCAGGCGCCCTTACGGCACATGAAAGATTCTGCTTAGTGCTGCTTTGTTCCCAACCTGACACGGTTCACAGAGTTCCATTGCGTAAGACCCAGACGTCATCACCACTTATAAAAGGCAGCCCCACAGGCAAAAACCCGGGGCAGAACATCACTCCAACTATAGCGGATTGTTGGTACAGGGCACCGCTACCGCCCCAGCTGCTCGGAGTCTTAAGTATATCCTTTTTAAGGGAAAATGTCAACCGTTCCGAAAGGTTTTATTCCATTTGTTGTAACAGTTCAGCCTTCAGCTTCCCTGTTACCATTTGTTTCTGCTGCCGCTTTGTTTCCCGCAGCTTTCGGAAAAATTCGCTGAGCATGGAAGAACATTCTTCTTCCAGTACGCCGTATTCCAAATCCACCTGATGATTGAATGCAGGTATCTGCAGCAGATTCAGTACAGAACCGGCACAGCCTGCTTTGGGATTCATGCTTCCGATGACCACCCGGTCCATTCTGGACTGGACGATGGCTCCGGCGCACATCTGGCAGGGTTCCAGCGTCACATACATGGTACACCCTTCCAGCCGCCAGTCTCCCAGCTTTTTACTGGCTTTTTTTATGGCGGAAAGTTCCGCGTGAGCCAGCGTATTCTTATCCGTATTTCTTCGGTTGTAGCCTCTGGCAATAATTTTATTTTCGTATACGATAACGCAGCCGATGGGAACCTCCTGAATTTTTTCAGCTTTCCGGGCCTCCCGGATGGCAGCCTTCATAAATTTTTCTTCCTGATTCATAGGCGCTCCTGTTTTTTTCTGAATGAGTATGATAAGATAATGATATTATTATACAGGAAACCAGGAGAACATACAAATGAATCTGATGTATCAGACCGAACGTCTGGAATTAAGAGTACTGACGGATACAGCCGCCCCTCAGATACTGAGATTCCATCTGGATAACCAGGAAATATTCGAAGAATACGAGACGGACAGGCCCCTGCAGTTTTATACGGAAAAATTTCAGAAAAAACTGATTCAGTGCGAGTATAATATGGCAGTAAAGCAGAAATCTGTCCGGTTCTGGGTGTTTGAAAAAGGAAAGCCGGAGAGGATTATCGGCACCGTGTCTTTTCATCATATTAACCGGGGCTATTACCAGTCCTGCGAGCTGGGATACAAATTTGATCACAGATACTGGGGAAGAGGTTATGCCAGGGAAAGTATTTCCAGAGGAATCCGCGTGATGTTTGAGGACATGAAACTGCACCGGATAGAGGCAAGTGTGCTGCCGGAGAATACTGCTTCCGGTAAACTGCTGCGGAACCTGGGATTTGAGCTGGAGGGCGTAAAAAGACAGAGCGTCAGACTGCATGGGGTCTGGAGAGACCACGAGCTGTACGCTCTGCTTTCGGAGGCGGATGCCTCCCAACGAGGCGGGGAGGCATAATTCTGTCAGGGCTCGTTCAGGTAGCGGTACCAGTAGCCGAATTCCCCGGTATTTACAGGGACAGACTTCTCGTTACGGAATTCCGGGAATCCGAACAGGGTGGCCATCACCCGCTCCGGATTCTGGTATATGCCGGGAATGCCCACAAACCAGCGTTTTTTTCCGTTTTTCTCCGTCATACCCAGAATCAGATAGCGGTAATTGAAAAATCCGTGGAGCAGGAAACTGTTATTGCCCAGATACCAGTACTGACGGGGCAGAAGACGCAGATCCTTTAACTCCAGACGGACGCAGAGGGTGGATTCATCCCCGGCAAAAGGCGTCATCACCGGATAATTTTCAAGAATAAAGTCCCATTTCAGGCTCCAGTTTTCCGGCAGAGGTTCCGGTTTTTGTGCCGGCCCGGCAGAGACCTGGGTCTGGGATTGAGATGGGAATGAACGGTTCTGCCTGGGAAATTCCGCTAACTTCGGCGCGGCTTCTGCGGCCCTGAGATCTGAATCAGGAACAGAAGAAGGAGCAGGAATATCACTGTCTCCGGAGCCAGACAGGGGAAAGGGAGGCAGTTCATCCTCCGGGGCAGTCTGAGACGGAATACTGCCGGTGGAAGCAGCCTGCACTGCCGAAGGCTCCGGGGAGCCGGGGTCTGCGGTACGGTTTCCCTGTCCGGGGCCTGCAGACATTGCTGCCGAAGGCTCCGGGGAGCCGGGGGTTGCGGGAGAGGCCGGTTCCGGAGACTTTTTCTGCGGAGCCGGTTCCGACTGATTCCGGGGCTCTGCAAAACGTTCTCTCACAAATTCCCGGTCATTCCACTGGCTGACAAACATGATTTCCGAATCCAGAGGAATAAAAATTCCGCTGACATCATCCAGCCTGTAGCTGCTGTCACATAAGGTCTCTCCTTTTAATATTGTTTTGAAATCGCCGTTTCCGCGGGTGAGCCCCATGGTTCCCAGCAGAATGCCGGGAAATTTCTGCTGATTTTCGGCATAGAAATACACCGGAATCGGCGAAAGGCTGTGACCGGTGTTTTTCATATGTATTTCCACAAGACACTGGCTGTCTCGTTTTTCTATTTTGGCAAATCCTACGTTGTGACGTTTGATTCCGCGCTCATATAAATAAAGATATGTAATCATTCGATGAAATTCAGACATTTTTCTGCTCCCGAAAAACTTTTTACATCTTATTCTCATCGTATGAAATTTATGCATAAAAATTCACAGGGACGTATGAAGTCCGGATTTTGGGCTATTGTGTCTGTCCGGTAATGGCCAGAGCCAGGTCGGAGCCGAAAGAAGACATATTGGCAGGCACCCAGGTATTGTTCTGAATGACACAGTCCACGGAAATGTCCGTGGTTTTTTCCGAAGGCGTCACTTCCTGGTAGGCAGCAATTAAATTCTTGGTGTAAGTGTCCATCAGAAATCTGTTCTGTTCTTCCGTAGTGGCAAAGCTGTTATGCCGGGCTTCTTCCTTGGCGGCGAAAAAAGCATCTGTGTCCAGCTCAGACTCATCAAAACAGGTAGTGTGAATCACAACCGTTGCTTTTCCGTCCGTTTCGGAGACGATTTCGGTGGTAGCCTTCAGTTTGGCAAGGGCAGCCTTGCGGGCGTTGCAGAGTTCGTCCAGAACCTGTTCTTCTATTTCCTGTCCGCTGGCGGCGAAATTGGCCCGGATGGTTTCTTTCAGAGACTCGTCATACGTCCGGCGGGCAGTATTGATATCTTCTTCTGTCATTCCCAGCGAGGTGATGCCCTGGGTATCGCCCAGAATATACAAATCATAAATTGCTCTGACAGAGTCAGCGGCATTTTTTTTCGGTTCGCCGCAGCCGCTCAGGAAAGCAGCGCATAAACACATGGAAAAAAGCAAAAGAGAAACATATTTTTTCATGGGAAATCCTTTCCTGTATAAAAACAGTAAAATATTCTGAATCGTTATCTGATTTTCATTCTTATTATATAGGGAAATAAAATAAAAGGCAAGAGAAACAGAAGGCGGTACAGGAAGCAATTGGAGATTTGCAGATTTCGTGGACAAAGAAACCCAGGTGTTTTATAATGTCAGACACAGAGGAGGGAGAGGAAAGGCAGGGAAATAATTAAGAATGGCGGTATATGAAATTGGAAATTATATCCACGATATGAGGGTGGAGCGTGGATATTCCCAGGAAGAATTATGTTTTGGTATCTGTTCTGTGGGAAATCTGTCCAAGATTGAAAACGGGACGCGGATGCCCAACCGGAAAACTGTGGAAGCGCTGACGCAGCGCCTGGGCTGCGGGGAGACGTTTCTGCAGTATTCCAGCAGAGAGGAAATGCAGCAGGTGGAGATATGCAGCCGGATTGTCCGCAAAATTACCAATTACGAGTATGAAGGGCTGGAAGAGCTGATTGACAGATTTGAGCGCACCATAGCAAAAGGAGATATCCTGAATTCCCAATATTGCCGATTTACCAGAATTATAGTGAAACAGCGGAAAAATCAGGACTGGGAGGGAGCTATTGAAGAACTGGAGGAAACTCTGCGCATGACAAAACCAAATGGAATTGCGATGGAAAATATTTTGAAAGGTCTGCTGACTTACAACGAAATGGTAATTCTTATTAACATCGCAAGAGCTTACCGGAAGCTGGGCAGGCGGGATAAAGCCATAGAAATACTTTTCGGACTGAAACAGTATATGGATACTCATATGATAGACCGGAAAGAAAAGGTGCAGAAATATCCGATGATCCTGTTTAATCTTTCCAATCTGCTGCTGGACGAACACAAATTTTCAGATGTGGTGGAGCTGTGTAATCAGGGAATTGCCATGAGCCAGGAAAATAACCGCTTCTGCCTGTTCCCGGAATTCCTCATCAACAGAGGTCTGGCCCTGCTGGAACTGCAGGAGAGAGAACAGGCAGAAGAGTCACTGGTGAAAGGCTGCTGCGCTTTTTATGCCCTGGGGAACAGAACGCAGTGTGAAAGGCTGCAGACTTTTCTGAAAGAAAACTGGCAGATGGAATCAGTAATACTCGATGAGATCGTCAAAATATGACAGGGTGCTGATTCCGGGCAGCTTCAGCTGAAATCTGAAAGAGGGCAGTGACGGAAAAAGTGCAGATAAAAGGCAAAAAGATAAACAGGTGCTTATGATTGTTTTTTTCATAAAAATACCTCCTCTGTGAAATTGACAGTTATGTGTCCGGCTGATGATGGGAACACTGATATGTTGATGGAAGTATAGCATGATATTTGCCGGGCAGCCATGAACTTTGAGGAAAAACCAGGAAAAATTTCCTATTTTTATCTTATCAGGAAATACCGCGTCGCACTGACGCGTGAAAGTAAAGTTCCGGAGCAGGATATAAAAATCTGAAAAACCAGGAAATTTTCCTCAAAGTGTATGGCGGCTGACATAAAATGTCGGTAGAATTATTACAGGGGTATAAAAAGGGGAGAAGATCTCAATTCAATTTTAGCTCCGAAAGAAATCTTTGTGACTGGATTAGGAAAAGTACCTGCAGGGTGCGGTTTCCACAGGTGCAGAGATTTTTTTCCTGTGGCAGGCATATTGAAAAAATTTTGCATATGCTATAATGTCAACAGGCAAAAAAAGAGATAAAAAGTCCATGTGGGCGAAAGAAACGAATCCCCGGACCGGTATGGCAGTACCGTCTGAGGATTCGTTTTTTGTATTTTCTTCTTTTGTACTTTCTTCTTTTGTCCCTGACTATTTGGTTATAAAAACAAAAAGTGCCGGAAACGGAGGAGGGGGGATTTGAACCCCCGCGCCGGGACTACCGACCTGCTGGTGTTCGAAGCCAGACCCTTCAGCCGCTTGGGTACTCCTCCGTAATATTCTCATTACAGACTGGAAATATTCTGTAATGGGAATTGCTGCCTCTTTGGGCAGTGTAATATCCATAGCTATTATACCAGATATTTTCAGAAATGCAAATGGAAACAGCAGAAAAATCTTGTGATGGGCCGGAGAATGAGCTATAATATTTCCGTCAGGCAGGAAATAATTTTTCTGCCGTGAAAAGGAAAGATATATGAAAATACTGGAAATGAAATATGGTAAAGGATGTGAAGATTATGAAAAGAATTGGAATGCTGACAAGCGGAGGCGACTGCCAGGCGTTAAATGCGGCAATGCGCGGAGTGGTAAAAGGACTGAGTAAAAATGTGGAAGATCTGGAAGTATATGGTTTTTACGAAGGGTACAAGGGACTGATATACGGAAATTACCGTCTGCTTACCGGTTCGGATTTTTCAGGAATTCTTACAAAGGGCGGTACGATTCTGGGAACTTCCAGACAGCCATTTAAAATGATGCGCGTGCCTGATGAAAAAGGGCTGGACAAGGTGGAAGCCATGAAACAGACTTATTACAAGCTGCGTCTGGACTGTCTGGTGATTCTGGGAGGAAACGGAACCCAGAAAACGGCAAATCTTCTCAGAGAAGAAGGACTGAATGTGATTCATCTTCCCAAAACCATAGACAATGATATTTACGGTACGGATGTGACTTTCGGATTCCAGAGCGCCATCAATATTGCAACGGAAGCCATCGACTGCATCCATACCACAGCCGCTTCCCACAACCGTGTGTTTATTGTGGAAGTCATGGGCCATAAAGTGGGCTGGCTGACATTGTACGCCGGAATTGCAGGAGGCGCGGACATTATTCTGCTTCCGGAAATCCCCTATGATATTGACAAAGTAGTTTCCGCTATTGCCGGAAGAAATAAAGCCGGAAAAGGATTTACCATACTGGCAGTAGCCGAAGGCGCCATTTCCAAAGAAGACGCGGCCCTGTCCAAAAAAGAACTGAAAGAAAAGAAAAAGAATATGAAATACCCTTCTGTTTCCTATGAGGTGGCAGCCCGGATTGAAGAAAAAATCGGAAGTGAAGTGCGCGTGACCGTTCCGGGACATACCCAGAGAGGTGGAAGTCCCTGCCCCTACGACCGCGTACTCTGTACCAGACTGGGCGCCGCAGCCGCAAATCTGATTCTGAAAGAGGAGTACGGGTATATGGTAGCCATGGTGGATGGAAATACGAAGAAAGTTCCTCTGGGAGAAGTGGCAGGAAAATTAAAAACCGTAGAACCGGATTCCAAAATTATTAAAGAAGCAAAATTAATCGGAATCAGTTTTGGTGATTAAAGATGTCATATACGGCCTTATACCGGAAATTCCGTCCCCAGGAATTTGAAGACGTCCGGGGACAGGAGCATATTGTAACAACCCTGAAAAATCAGATACGGGCAGAACGGGTGGGACATGCCTACCTGTTCTGCGGAACCAGAGGAACCGGAAAGACCACCATTGCCAAAATATTTGCCAGGGCAGTCAACTGCGAACACCCTCAGGAAGGAAGCCCCTGCGGCCAGTGCCCCTCCTGCAGGGCCATTGCCGCGGGCAGTTCCATGAATGTGATTGAAATTGACGCCGCCTCTAACAACGGTGTGGATAATATCCGGGAAATCCGTGAGGAAGTGGCGTATTCTCCAACGGAAGGCAGATATAAAGTCTATATTATTGATGAAGTTCATATGCTTTCCACAGGAGCCTTTAATGCACTGCTGAAAACCCTGGAAGAACCGCCCTCTTATGTGATTTTTATTCTGGCTACCACCGAGGCCCACAAGATACCTGTGACCATCCTTTCCCGCTGCCAGCGGTATGATTTCCGGAGAATTTCCATTGATACCATTGCTGCAAGGCTGGAAGAACTGATGGAAAAAGAGCAGACTGAGGTGGAGCCCAAAGCCATCCGCTATATTGCCAGAGCAGCGGACGGTTCCATGAGAGACGCCTTAAGCCTGCTGGATCAGTGTATTTCCTTTTACCTGGGAGAACGTCTCACTTATGACCATGTGCTGGAGGTTCTGGGAGCTGTAGATACCGAAGTGTTTTCCGGAATACTGCGGAAGATTCTGCAGCAGGATGTGGCCGGCGCCGTCGGCCTGCTGGAAGAACTGGTGGCACAGGGCCGGGAACCGGGACAGTTTGTGACAGATTTCACCTGGTATCTGAGAAATTTGCTTTTATTGCAGAGTTCTGATAATATGGAAGACGTGCTGGATATTTCCAGCGAAAACCTGCAGCTTTTAAAAGAAGAATCGAAGATGGCGGAGCCGGAACAGCTCATACGCTATATCCGTATATTTTCGGAACTGTCCGGCCAGCTTCGGTATGCTGCCCAGAAGCGAATCCTTCTGGAAATAGCCCTGATTAAGCTGTGCAGGCCCCAGATGGAGCGGGATTACGAGTCTCTGGTTCAGAGAATTTCCAGTCTGGAGCAGAAGCTGGAACAGGGAATACAGATACTGCCGGAACAGGTTTCCGGAAGAAGCGGCGGCAGGAATCAGAGAGAAACGACAGCAGGTCAGCCGGAGCCGGCAGGGAAGAATGAGGATGCGGCTCCCCCTGTGCCCAAAGCAGTGCCGGAAGATATCCGGCAGGTAGTACAGAACTGGCGTTCTGTAATTGAAGACCTGTCCGGCGGACTGAAAAATTATCTGAAAACCGCCCGCTTAAGCCTGGCAGGAGAGAACCAGCTTCTGATTGTGCTGGAAGATGAAGTGGCAGAGGCCTTTGTCAGCTCAGAAGCCCATATGCAGGAATTAAAGCAGGTCATATTTCAACGGATTGGAAAAGAAACAGAAGTAAAAATTCAGCTGCATGAGACAGGACGGCCGGCGGAAGATACTTATGTGGATCTTGGAAAGCTCATAAATATGGAAATAGTCATAGAAGACTGAAACAGAGATTAGGAGGAAATACCATGGCGAAACGCGGAGGATTTCCGGGAGGAATGCCCGGCAACATGAATAATCTGATGAAGCAGGCTCAGAAAATGCAGAAGCAGATGGAGGAGGCCACCAAAGCGCTGGAGGAGAAAGAAATTACAGCGGCTGCAGGGGGCGGAGCAGTAGAGGTTACTGTTTCCGGCAAGCGGGAAGTCACAAAAGTGAAACTGACGGAAGAAGTAGTGGACCCGGACGATATTGAAATGCTGGAAGACCTGATTATGGCGGCCACCAATGAGGCGCTCCGTCAGATTGAAGAGGCGTCCCAGCAGTCCATGTCGAAAATCACGGGAGGACTCGGCGGAATGGGCGGCGGATTTCCATTTTAGACACAGGCAGGGAGGGAGAAAATGGATTATTACAGCAGCCAGATAAGTAAACTGATTGAGGAGTTATCTTCTCTGCCCGGAATTGGAAGCAAGTCGGCACAGCGGCTTGCTTTTCATATTTTGCATATGCCGCTGGAGCATGTGGAAAGGCTGTCCTCATCCATAACGGAAGCCAGAAGAAATGTAAAGTACTGCAGGGAATGTTACACCCTCACCGACGAGGAACTCTGTCCCATCTGTAAAAATAAAAACCGGGACCATAAAACCATTATGGTGGTGGAAGATACCAGGGATTTGGCAGCTTACGAAAAAACCAACAAATACGAAGGGGTGTACCATGTGCTCCACGGGGCCATTTCCCCCATGCTGGGCATAGGCCCCGGAGATATAAAGTTAAAAGAACTCATGCACCGCCTGCAGGCAGATGTGGACGAGGTGATTATAGCCACCAACTCCAGTCTGGAGGGAGAAACCACAGCCATGTATATCAGCAAACTGATTAAGCCCACCGGAATCAAGGTGTCCAGAATCGCCAGCGGCGTTCCTGTGGGAGGAGATCTGGAATACATCGACGAGATGACGCTGCTGCGGGCTCTGGAAGGCAGGACAGAATTGTAGAATCCCGTCGAAATGTTTTTCCGGGGCCTGACAGGGATTTCCAAAAACTGCAAACAGAATATGCTACCATGTGGAAAAAGAGGTGAAGACATGATAGAAATTGTTTGCAGAGAGGGGTTACCGGAAGAAAAAGAGAAAAAAATATGCCTTCCGAAGAACATCCGTCAGATGGGCAGCCCTGCAGGGAGACATAAGATATACCTGGAAGATTACGTGTATACATATCTGAAAACTCTGGCCGGGAAAAATGAATCCTGCGCCGCAATATTTCTGGGAAACAGCCAGGTGTGCAAAGATATCCGCTATACCTTTATCAGCGGAGCCCTGGAGTGCGGAAACACGGTATTTCAGCTGGAGCAAATCTGTATGGACGACAGTTTCCGGGAATCTGCGGAACGGGAAATCAGACAGTATTTTCCCGAAAAGGAGATTGTAGGCTGGTTTCTTGGAAAAAAAGGACAGGCCATGGAACTGACGCCCGTTGCGGAGGCAGCTCACCGGAAATATTTTTCAGGCAGGGACAAGGTGCTTATGCTGATGGACGTGCTGGAAAATGAGGAAGTGTTCTTCATTTATGACCAGGGCTACCTGCAGAAACGGGAAGGCTATTACATCTATTATGAGAAAAATATTCCCATGCAGGAATATATGATCAGCAAAAAAGAAGAAGAGCAGCGGCTGGAAGAACTGACAGAGCTGGCGGAGGCAGAAGAACGCACGGAATTTGCAGAACTGCACCGGGAATTGAAGGCCGGAAGGGAAACAGAAAAACAGCCGGGGACAAAAAAAGCCGGGACGCAGAAACGACCGGAAGCAGAGAAAACCCGGACACAGGAGCAGTCAGAGACAGAGAAAACCCGGACACAGGAGCAGTCAGAGACAGAGAAAGCCCGGACACAGGAGCAGTCAGAGACGAAGAAAACCCGGACACCGGAACAGCCGGAAGAAGCCCCCCAGGCACAGACATGCCCGGAAGACGAGACAGTTTCGGAGCAGCGTGGGAAATCAGTGCAGGAACCATCCGAAACAATTTCGGCGGCGGAAGCATTTCAGGAACTGCACCGGGAGCTGGAACGGGGAACGGAACCGGGAAATCCGGAAAAAATATTTGCCAGAAACAATCTGGAAGAACCCCGGACCCATGCAGAAGAAGCGCTGGAATCCTACCGGAACATGATACTGGAACGACAGGGCAGACAGCTTGCAAAACAAAACCGGAATTTCCTTTATACCGCTTCCTCCTTTTTCCTGGTGGTCGTCTGTGTTCTGGGAATTACCACCATCAATAATTACCGGAAAATGCAGAAAGTAGAGGATGTTCTGGATGTGATGAGTCATGTGGAATCGGAAGGGAAGCGTTCCGGGGATGAGAACGGCCCTGTGGTGGAAAGCGTATCCTCCCAGGTATCCCCGCTGGAAGAAGAAACTTCTGCTTCGGAACCTGGACAGGCAGGAGACAGCCAGGAAGCAGGTACCGGAGAAACAGCAGCCCAGGGCGCTTTGCAGCCGGAAACTGCCGGTGACCAGACCGGGCAGGGAACCCCGCAGCCAGGAAATACTGATAATCAGGCGGGACAGGAAGCTCCGCAGCCAGGAAATGCTGATAATCAGGCGGGACAGGGAAACACGGGCAGTCAGGAAACTGCAGAACCGGATGCAGCAGGAACAGACTCTTCTCCGGAGGCTCCTGCAGAAGATAATACCGCACAGGAAACCTCAGGCGGACAGGCGGCAGAACCCCGGTATTATACGGTGCAGC
>Ga0137307_100721_pt1 | contig 38016 bp, 25 predicted proteins | sample NAcewD2O_March_2_FD_97180 | JGI IMG/M metagenome (GOLD analysis project Ga0137307, IMG submission 97180) | Mouse cecal microbial communities from Vienna, Austria - N-Acetylglucosamine amended D2O_March | ecosystem: Host-associated > Mammals > Digestive system > Large intestine > Cecum | place... | reverse complement strand
TGTACTTGAAATGTGGAGGAATTGCAAAATCTTTTCCGGTTTATCCGGGTTAGGTTAGTCAATGGAAGTTTCCGTGCCCATGATGCGCCCGCCGCCGATCTCTACGCCGGAATAGCTGGGTGCGTCGGGTATGCCAGTCTGCCCCAGGTAGGAAGTGAGCGCCTGCGCCGCCTGGGTGCCGGTCATGGAGCCGGTATAGCTGATGTTCCCCTTTGCCACAGCCCCGGTGACGCCGTTGGCGAAATCCCCGCCCTTTCTCACGGAGGATTCAAAAGCCCTGCGGCTGATGGGGTTACTCGCGTGCCCGGTCATGGTCTGCATGGCGCTCTGGGTGAACTGCCTCCCCACAGCCCCTGCAAGCCCGCCGGAGAGGAAGGATGACTGGTTCGTGCTGTTTGAACTTCCGCCCACACGGAAGGAGCCGCCGCGGAAGCTGGAACCGCCTGCCACGTTCTTTGCAGTGGTAAGCCCCCTTGCGGCCACCATCAGCTCTGCCATCATGTTGCCGCCGGTATGTCCCACGTTGATGCCGAGGCTGGATAAAAAGCTGTCGATCTTCTGGCTGATCTTCAGGAAAGCGATGGCACATAAAAACCAGATGAACACGTTCCCGGCGGCGGTTTCCTTGCCGACTGCCTGCACATCGCTTTCTGTTACGGCGAAAACAGTCATGGACTGGGAGAGGAACAGTGTGGCAGTAAATATCAATATATTAAATTTCTTTTCTTCATACAAGCCCTCCTACAGTGATAACGGGTTGGACAGGAAGCTGCCCACCATGGATGTGAACAGGCGCAGGCACCATGCGTTCATCATCAGCAGAAAGATCTGCCCGCCAAACATCCGGCACCACGACTTGAAGATGTTTGAGGTGGCCTGGGATGCGCCGGTGGCAAATGCCATGGGTGCCGTATACACGATCACGCCCAGCAGGATGTAGCGTTCCGCCGCCTCAAAGAGCAGCTTGATGTAGTTCCATGCAAGGATCAGCAGGAGTATCAGCGCGATCAGGGCAACGGAGCCGCTGGCGCATACGCCGAGGATGGTCAGCAGGACGGAATTGAAGTCTGCAAAGTTTAAGGGCGGCACTTCAGAGGTGAGAATCCAGGAATATGGTGTCCCTCCTATGGCAAGGACCATATCCGTGATCTGGTCACAGTAATAGATCAGGCCGATGAACAGGACGGACCGGATGCTCAGTCGGATGGGGTCCTCTGCCTCCATCCCTTCAACCAGCCCGAAGTTCTTGAAAAGCTGCCATACCCAGTTTAAGAGTACAAGGCCGATGGCAGCGGCAACAAAGACTTTATACAGCGTCTCTACAGCCGGGAAGTACCGCAGGAAAGTCCCCATGTCACAGCCCAGGGCACCCAGTACCGAGGTGGAGATCAGGTCAAGCCCGTTCATCACCTGCTTGGCAATCCATTCCACGATGCCGTCAAGTATCCCCATGGGTCATCCCCTCCCTTCCATCAGCCGTTCCATTTCCCGTCTGAGAAGAACGGTGTGACATAGGCAAGGATGAACCCAAGCCCGTTCAGGATCACCCAGGAGATGGCAATGCGCTTGAGCCATGCGCGGGATTCGTCCACGGTCTTGCCTGATTTGGAAAAATTCATCAGGAGCAGTGCGACGGATGCGGTGACAATGGCAGCAATGGTGGAGATGCCCAGGATCTTGCCATAGACATCCTTCATGATGGATTCCGCTTTGGTCCACATATCCGTTGCGAGCACCTAGTTGGTCTGCAGGACAAAAAAGTAGGCAAAGGCTGCCACACCCAGGATGATGTTCTGGTAGGGGATGCGGAATTTCTTCTTTCCGGGAAGCGTGTTCCCTTTGATTTGGTTGGTGTTCTCTTTGTTTTTCAATGAATTACCTCCTGTAAATGTTAATATGGTAGAAAAGACCGGCAGTCCGTGAAAGGCTGCCGGTCAACTGTGCCATGTCAGAAGACACGGCATACGGACTGCAAAAAAACAGCACCTGCGGGTTTGCAGATGCCTGAAAAATGGAATGGATATGGGCGCAGTTACAATTTTGAGCATGACCATTATAGCATGGGCATTTTTACCTGTAAATCGCAATACCGTGCCAGTTTGCGAAATTTGTGCGCCAATCCGCTGCCAATTTGTCATTTCCCTTCCGGAAAGAACTTATCCAGCATTTCAAGGCAGTCTTTTGAGGTGTACCCCCAGAGGATGGAACTGAGTGCCTGGACCGCTTCCGGCGTTTTCGGTAATAGGTCCTGTGGGAAATGTTAGCAATATGCGGCCGCAGGTTCTCGATGATCTCATCCGTGTTCTGGAGCTGCTGGGGAGAGAGATAGCTGTAATAGAGTATCCAGTAATATTGTTCCCCATGCTTATGCTTGCTGCGCAGGATGTCTACAGCAGAGTTTAGGAGTGTCAGCATCTTGTTGCTTCGTTCAATGCTCTTTGCGTAATCCTCCAGCTTTGATCCGCCGATGTCTGCCCCGGCAAGGTATATGGAGTCTAGGAATTCTTCAATGCTGCTTCCGTACTCAATCTCAAAGGTGCTCCTTACCTGCTGGACGGCCAGCTCCAGGTTCCAGACGGCATCCCGGTAGTTTTTTAACAGTTTCCATGTGTCATGGAACAGGGGATTCTCCTGCTCTGAGGGAATATTTTTGTTTTGTCTTGTATTTGGCATGATGGTTTACCTTCTTTCTTCATTTTCTGTATCATCTTGGCTGGATCGTGTAGGTCTGCTGTTATCCTCTGGTGGGCTGGCGGGGGAAAGAGTCAGCTCAAACCGGTAGGGCATCTTCCCGTCCGGGCAGGCGATCTGTAAGGAATACTTAACTATAGTTTCTTTGCAGTCGGATAAGGGATATAACTTATACTGGGTTCGGGGGCATTCACAGCACGAAACTCCTTGTGCCGCAAGGATTTGCGCCACTTTTTGGACGATTTTTTTCATGTGCGGTTTTGAAACGCTGGCGGCCTGTCCTGAAACGCTGTTTTCCGCCTCCATAATGGTGATCTGTTCCTCCCTGATCGGTTCTGCTTCAGGAAGGGATGAAGCCTCCGGAACGTGTACTGGGATCTGGAATGTCATGGAAATCTCCTCCTTGTCAATCATTACGTCACTGATATTGAACATGGTAGATAAGTAGCTGCACAGGTAGATGACACTGCCATGCCTGCCGGTGAACGATACCAGTGAAAGATATTCTTTGTCCTGTAACTTGTTTAAGGTGCGGCTCACTGTAGCCTTTGAGATGCCCCAGCGCAAGGCAAGGTCACTGAAGTTTGTCAGAGGGCTGCTGGTGCAGTTGCGGAAATACACCACAGGCCCCAGCTCTGAACCCTGCACCTGCCCGTCGTTGTAGATGGCATGTACCCATAGGTCCAGCACGATGTCCATTTCCGAACATTTCCCCATGCTGATCAGCTCATGGACGGCTGCAACCGGGAAAAAGAAAAAAACCACATCCTTCAGACATGGGTAATTGTAGTCCAGCGCCGTATTATGCTGCTTCCAGCCGTTGATGCTGAATTTGACCAGGTTGTTCCTGCAGAGCCGGATATAGGTGATGTAGTTCTGTTTCTGCAGGAAGTCCAGGATGGACAGTGCCTGGTGCTGGAAGCGTGTGCGGAACCATTCCGCCAGCTCCGAGGTCTTGCATATCCATTCGCCCGGACCGACCAGATAGGAAATTCCTTCTATCCGGCGGTAGGAGGAGCGGAAGTTGGCATAGGAGCAGAGTGTCATGTAATAAAAAAGATAGGAGCTTCCGTTTGTGCGGATGTCCCTATCTTCCATAAGGCTGCGGATGAACTCACGGTAGATGTGGCACCGTGGGTAGTCCACAATTTGTTTAAGTTCTAATTGATAGTCCATAAAAACCTCCTGAATTACAAAATGCCCCGTAGTAGATTACAGGGCATTAGGAATAAATAACTGTTGTAACGCGATTGTTCTCTGTTGTATAATGTTTAGGCAGGAGAACATTGATTCGGCTACTGATTTCATGTGTACTGACGGCACATGAGATCATGGTATCATTACATGAAGCAAGTGCATTTTTATTGATAGATTTTCCGATTGTCAATGTAAGTCTGCCTATGTGAAACCGAATCCGAGTGCGCCTTCATGAGCAACCCGACAGAGGCAGAGCTGCTGACACAGGACAGCTATCAAGAGCGGGTTGCGTGGGCAATCTATATGGGAATCATGCAGATTATCAATACCTGAGCCTGCACAAAAGCATATGCCCCAAATCATACAAAAGATGACAGAACTGGCAGAAGCACTAGAGCGTGTTTGACAAATAAAAAATGTACAAAAAATATGTTCACACCTCATTTTTTATGGTAAAATAAAGAAAAAAGGGTGTTGATGAAAGATGACCGTCTGATATTCCATCTAAAAAGGGTGCAAAATTCGAACGCCATTGTGGCTGGTGGCAGTATAAGGACAGGCATCTGGTCGAGAAATATTTCCGCAAACTAAAAGCATTTTGTCGGATTGCCGCCAGATATGACAAACTGGCATGCACCTATCCTTATTAACCAATAGACAGAGAAAGGATGAACCAGTATGATGGAAGAAGAATCTTCGGAAAGGATGTTTAGACTTATCCTTCTGTCTAACCCAAAAAGAATAAGTCTGTATTATACGAGGAGTTTTTAATGAATACACGTAAATCAGTCCCTCAAATTAGAAAGGGCGATCCTCTCGCTCAAATGAATCATTCCAAAAATCAAACTCTAGTTTCAGATCAAAATTCAATTGGTTATAAATTAAATATAAGATTAAGAACTCTTCGTACTGCTAAAGGGTGGTCACAAGCTGAACTTGGTGAAATACTTGCTCATGCAATGGGGCTGTCTAAAAAAATTCCTACCTCAACAGTAGCTAGCTGGGAACATAAAAATGCTTTAATTGCTAAAATTCCTTCCGCAGATAAAATAAATGCATTGGCACAATTATTTGACGTAACTACAGATTATTTAAAAGGACTGTCTGATAATCCCAAAAAATCAGCTCTTGAGTATATTTCAAATCATTCAAAACCTGAAAATATTGAAATTTTACCACAAGAATTAGCACAACATATGGGAGAACCTATATGGATATCATGCTCTGAATACAATGGCTGGATGTTTTTAACCAACTTTTATGAACTTGTTGATTCCAATGGAATCACACATTCTGTACCAGAGATTCGAAAATGGAATCCTGTTTTTTCAATTTTTCCTCCCTGCTCCCTATATCTCAAACAAATTTATAATCATTATGTGATACCAGAAACCCAAATTAGGAATTACAGAGAACGTATGTGGGTTTGTATCAACTCTCCAGATAAGTCTCTTCAATTATTAAATGGATGGTATTCACGAACTTCTGATGGTATTGGTGTTAAGGGCAAAACATTCCTCTCCTTTGATTCCTACTTTGATTTCTGGATTGCCTACACTACACCTATATCGGAATAATCAAATTTAACTTGTTCCGGGTATTAACATATCAAAGAACAAATGACATGGATAAGCTCGCTGAAGCGGGCTTATTTATTAGTACTGCAGCGAACCTCCGGTGGACAGTCACTGCATTCTTATTATCCTGTTGTGCAATAATCTGGTATCGTGTATACTGGACTTGGAAAGAATACAGTGCAGTCAGAGGAGGGGATCACATGCATGAGAACAAGGCAGCACTCGGATATCAGAATTTCGAGGAAGTGAGAACGCAGCATATATTTTATATTGATAAGACTGATTTTATCAGGGAATGGTGGGAATGCGCAGACAAAGTTACGCTGATTACACGGCCGCGCAGATTTGGAAAGACACTCAACATGAGCATGACGGAGTGTTTTTTCTCGAATAAATACGCCGGCAGGAGTGATTTGTTTGAAGGCTTGTCTATCTGGGAAAAACAGGCTCCTGACGGGGACTATCCGTACAGAAAATTGCAGGGCGCTTTTCCGGTAATTTTCTTGAGCTTTGCCAATGTGAAGGCGGCGGCATACGAGGAGATGCTGTTCAAGATCACAAAAGTAATCACTGATTTGTATAATAAAAATGACTATCTGTTAGAGGGAAACCTGCTCAATGAAGGAGAGAAGAAATATTATCAGGAAATAGAACTTGGCATGAGTAGCAGTCAGGCTCCTGATGCCATCAATACAATGGCAGGCTTTATGCAGCGCTATTACGGCCAGAAGGTAATCATTATCTTAGATGAATATGATACGCCCATGCAAGATGCTTGGGTTTCAGGATACTGGGAGGAGACAGTCAGATTTTTTAGCGGCCTGTTTAACGCCACCTTCAAGACAAACGAATACCTTGAGCGCGGGCTGATCACAGGAATCACAAGAGTGGCAAAAGAGAGTATTTTTACTGGCATGAATCACTTAAATGTCATCACAACAACTTCTGATAAATATATGACGGCGTTTGGCTTTACAGAAAAAGAAGTCTTTATGGCGCTTGATAATGCTGGATTAGGAGAACAGAAACAGAAAGTAAAGAGGTGGTATGACGGATTTATCTTCGGTACCTGCGCTGATATCTACAATCCGTGGTCAATTGTGTCCTTTTTAAACGAAAAAGGGAAATACGACACATACTGGTCTAACACAAGCGGGAACGGACTTGTCAATCAGTTGATTCAGAAAGGAAACCCGCACATCAAACAGATTATGGAAGATCTTCTGCAAGGTAAAAGCTTTGAGGCTGAAATTGACGAAAAGATTGTATTTGACCAGTTAAACGGCAGCACAGACGCAGTGTGGAGTCTTTTGCTTGCCACTGGATATTTGAAAGTATTACATGTTAGGATTCTGGATACAGATGAGGAGGGCGTAGGCGAGGAAGGCGATGTCTGGTATACGCTTACCATCACGAACCTTGAAACAAAACGAATGTTCCGAAAACTGGTCAAAGGCTGGTTTAAGAAGGACACAGAAGTATACTATAATGAGTTTCTCAAAGCACTTTTGAACGATAATGTCAAAAAGATGAATACATTTATGAACAAAGTTGCACTGAATACATTCAGCTCTTTTGACAGTGGGAACAAGCCCTCCGAGCAGGCAGAGCCAGAGCGGTTTTACCATGGTTTTGTGCTCGGCTTAGTGGTCAATCTTTCCGATGCCTACAAAGTCCGTTCCAACAGGGAGAGCGGATTTGGGCGCTATGATGTGATGATAGAGCCGCTTGATAAAACCAAGAAAGCTTTTATCCTTGAATTTAAAGTGTTAGACCCCGACGAGGACGAGAAAACACTTGAAGATACCCTTGCAAATGCCCGCGCCCAGATTGAGGAGAAGCGGTATGAGACAGAGCTGGTATCGTCTGGCTGCGCGCCAGAGCAGATTCGCAAGTACGGGTTTGCATTTAAGGGCAAAGAGTGCCTGATTGGATAATTTCTGCTATCCTGCCAGAAGGCGGGGGAAAACAATCAGGATATCGTCTGCAATGAATACTGGGAAGGAGTCTTTGTCGCCAGATTTATTCAGAATACAAGGGCATCTTTTGACTATCTGGAGATGCTTTCCGCGAAAAATTATGGAGAGATCAGCGTGGAGGAGATCAATTCCTGTAGCTGTTTTGATGGTTATAGTGTGGCTTCAATCTCGTCAAAGGTGATTGTGGATTCATGAAAAAAACTGCGGGGATAAAAATTTTCGCCTGTCTTAGACGAAATGTTACAAAAATTTTACACAATACCTTTATTTAAGCGCAGGAATGTGCTAGAATAGATAAGAATTAGAGCACAAAAATAAGCGTGACTGAAATTTATAGGAAAATACGGAGATAATAAAATGCAAACAACAATCGTTGCCATAGGAGATGGAGATACAGCGGAGAGTATTGATGAAAAGCTGTCTGTGGCAGGAGACATCATCAGGCGCGGCGGTCTGGTCGCTTTTCCCACGGAAACGGTCTATGGTCTAGGGGGCGATGCACTCTGCCCTGCGTCGGCGAGAAAGATTTATGCGGCAAAGGGAAGACCGAGTGATAATCCGCTGATTATACACATTGCGGAGATGGCAGCGCTGGAACGCATTGTGTGTGAGATTCCCAAGAAGGCAGTAAAGCTTGCAGAGGCTTTCTGGCCCGGGCCGCTCACCATGATTTTCAAAAAGGCAGCAATCGTGCCAGATCAGACGACAGGAGGGCTTGACACGGTGGCGGTGCGTATGCCAAGTCATCCGCTTGCGGCGCTTTTGATAAGAAAGTCGGGCGGGTATGTGGCAGCGCCGAGCGCAAATCTGTCTGGAAAACCCAGTCCTACGCTTGCAAAATATGTGGTGCAGGACTTGGACGGCAGGATTGATATGATTCTGGCGGCAGATGGTGTTGAGATTGGACTTGAATCCACAATCGTAGATTTGACAGGGGAGATACCAGTGATATTAAGGCCCGGTTATATCACGCAGAAGATGTTGTCCGAGGTGGTCGGTGAGACAGAGCTGGATATCACGATATACGACAGTGACACCGCACAGGCACCGAAAGCCCCGGGAATGAAATACCGGCATTACGCGCCAAAAGGAGAACTGGTGATCGTGGAGGGTGAGCCGCAGCGTGTGGCGCGCTATATTAATGAGCAGGCGGCTGCGCATGAGGCAGCAGGGCTGCGCACCGGCGTGATCGCTACGCTCGAACAGTTTGCGCAATATCAGGCGGCGAGTGTCAAAAATGCGGGCAGCAGGTGTGACACGCATGAGGCTGCAAAGAAACTGTATACTTTTTTGCGGGAATTTGACGATGAAAAGATCGACTGCATTTACGCGGAATCCTTTGCGGACACGCTGGATCAGGGCTTTGGACAGGCAGTGATGAACCGCTTGCTGAAGGCGGCGGGGCACAAGGTAATCCATGTATAAAAATTTTATTTTCATATATTTTTAAATAGAAAAAGGAGGATGACAAGATGTTAGCAATTGGAAGTGATCACGGCGGATATGAGTTGAAACAGGAGGTTATAAAATACCTCGCCGAGCACCAGATCGAATATAAGGATTTTGGCTGTTACGACAAGGCTTCCTGCGACTATCCAGCGTTTGGGCAGGCAGTGGCAAAGGCGGTGGCGTCAGGAACCTGCGACAGAGGAATCGTTATCTGTACGACAGGAATCGGCATCTCCATCGCGGCGAACAAGGTAAAGGGTATCCGCTGCGCGCTCTGTTCCGACACCGTGTGTGCAAAGCTGACAAGAGAGCACAACAATGCCAATGTGCTGGCACTTGGCGCCGGCATCGTCGGACCGAATCTTGCGCTGAGCATAGTTGACACATTTCTGAACACTGCGTTTCCAGGCGAGGAAAAGCACAGCAGGCGCGTGGCAGCGATACAGGCGATCGAAGAGGAGTCTATGAAGTAAAAAAATAAATCAAAAGAAAAACAGGAGGGCAGCAGCATGGCAAAACTCGTAGTGATGGACCACCCACTGATTCAGCACAAAATAGGCGTAATCAGAAGGACAGAGACTGGTACAAAGGATTTCAGGCAGACAATCAGCGAGATTGCAAATCTGATCTGCTATGAGGCTACCAGAGAGTTAAAACTTGCAGATGTGGAGATCGAGACGCCCATCTGCAAGACAACAGTGAAGGAGCTGGCGGGCAAAAAACTTGCGGTGGTGCCAATCCTGCGCGCAGGGCTTGGCATGGTGGACGGAATGCTGCAGCTCATACCGGCTGCGAAAGTAGGGCATATCGGGCTTTACCGTGACCCGGACACGTTAGAGCCTGTAGAGTATTACTGCAAGCTGCCCGAAGATTGCAGCCAGCGGGAAGTTTTCGTGGTGGACCCGATGCTTGCTACCGGCGGTTCCTCCTCCGCGGCGATTCGTATGCTCAAGGACAGGGGCTGTAAGAACATTCATTTTATGTGTATTATTGCTGCGCCTGAAGGGGTAGAGCGCATGAAAAAAGACCACCCCGATGTAGATCTCTATATTGGCGCGCTCGACGAACGGTTAAATGAGCATGGATATATTGTTCCGGGGCTGGGCGATGCAGGAGACAGAATCTTTGGTACAAAATAGGGTGAGAGCTAGTGAGTTTCACACCAGAATAAAGTGAGCAAATGGGAGTTCGTGTGGAAGGAAAGAGAAATTCATGAAAGTGTCATATAAACGGCCGGCGGCAATGCTGCTCGCTACAGTGGTAGCAGTGGTACTTGCCGGCAGTGTGTCAAAGACAGTCTATGCCGAGACAACGCTGGAACGGCTGCAAAAGGCAAAGGCTGAGAAGGAAAAGACAGAGGATGCAAAAGAGGACACAGAGGACCGGAAGGAGTCTCTGGAAATTACGAAAAACTCCCTTTTGGGGCAGTTGAGTTCACTCAATGATGAGCTCGCACAGGTCAGCACGAATCTGGAAGTGATTGAGGCGGATATCAGGCAGAAGGAAGCGGATATTGAAAAGACGCAGGCGGCGTTAGAGGAGGCAATCCGCATACAGGATGAGCAGTATGAAAATATGAAGGTGCGCATCAAGGCGATGTATGAGCGCGGCGGTGCCGACAGCTATCTGGACATATTGTTTTCGTCCACCAGTTTTTCGGATTTTCTGAACAAAAGTGACTATATCGACCGCATACATGCCTATGACCGTAAGATGCTTGAGCAGTTTAAGAATACCCGCAAACAGGTGGAGGAGACAAAGGCGCGGCTCAATGAAGAACTGCTGGCACTGAATGATCTGCGGGCGGAGGCGGAGGCGGAGAAGAGCCGTGTTGCCGGACTTGTCAGCAAAACCTCTGCAAATGTGTCAAGCTACTCGAACCAGATTGCCGACGCGGAGGCTACGATCGACGCGCTGGAATCCATGCTCGACGAACAGGAACAGGACATTGCGGCGCTTCAGAAAAAATATGAGGAGGAGCTGGCGAAGTCGCGTCTGGCTCAGAAGTCCAAGTGGCGTGATATCTCCGAGGTGACGTTTGAGGAGGGAGACCGCAAACTCATTGCAAACATCATATACTGTGAGGCAGGCGGAGAGCCGTATTCCGGACAGGTTGCCGTGGGCGCAGTGGTCATCAACAGAGTGCTCAGCTCGATTTATCCCAATACGGTCGTCGGCGTGGTTTACCAGAATAAACAGTTTTCGCCGGTGGCGAGCGGCCGTCTGGCGTTAGCGCTGGCAAACGACTCTGCAACAGCAAGCTGTTACAAGGCGGCCGACGAGGCGATGAGCGGCGTGACGAATGTTGGGCAGTGTGTGTATTTCAGAACGCCGATACCGGGACTTGAGGGAATCCGAATCGGCGGGCATATTTTTTACTGACAGGATTACAGAAGAAGGTGTTAGCATGTACAGGATAGCGATATTGGAAAAAGACAAGGCGTACCGTGAACGGCTTATTCTTTTCCTGCAAGAACATCATGGAGAAAGTTTTGAGATCACTGTGGTGGAGAATCTCGATGCGCTTGATATGGAGATCATGCAGTGCAGCGCACTGTTTTTTGGCGATGATGTGCCAGTGGACGCCGCGCTGTTCCCGGAGGAGGTCGCAGTAGGATACCTCACGGAAAATGACGAGAGCAGCGAACAGCACATCAATAAATATCAGAGCATGGAGAAGATTTACAAAAGAATGCTGCGCTTGTGCGAGGAAAAAAATGCCTCCGTTGAGGAAACCAGACCGCAGGAGCTTCCGTATCAGGCAGAGACTGTGACAGAAGGTGAGGAGACGTACAGAGTTTATCAGATTCCAGAGGACCAGCTCGACAGGCTTGCCGTCAAGATGCTTGCCGGAAACCGGATTCAGGGGCTGCCGCAGACTGCTTACCATGATGGTAGGCTGAAAGTGCGCATTACCGGGATGGAGAGTTTATATCAGTATTTTGGCAAGAACGCTGCCCCGCGGGGAAAGGAGAAGCTGCTGGCATTTTTTTCCGATCTGATTACGACTGCGCTCAGCCTTGAGGAGTATATGCTCTCAATGGACAGGCTGCTATTGGATGCAGGAGAAATCTATGTGAATGCACAGACAGCGCAGGTGTTTATTCCATATATACCAGTTCAAAGTGATGAGGTGAAGAATGCGGTGCAGTGCCTTGAGGAAATCAAGGCGTTGTGCAGTGTGCTGCTCGAGGCAGCGGAGGCTTCGCATTGTGAGGAGACAGTGCTTCAGAGTGCAGAATTTCAGGTTCCGGAGCCTCAGGAGGACTATGGGAGTACAGAGGAGTTTGACCGTCTGCAAACCTGTGCGAAGGAGAGTCTTGAGTTAAAAGAGGGCACCAAAAATCTCAAAAAAGAGAAAATTCCCTATCTGGTGCGCAAGAGGACGGGCGAGCGCATCGCCATTAACCGCACGCTTTTTAAGCTGGGAAAAGATGCCTCCTATGTGGATTACTGCATCAAGGACAATCCGGCGGTGAGCAGGAATCATGCGGATATTCTCAGAAAGAAAGACGGGTATTATCTGGTGGACAAAGGTTCTTTGAACCACACGTTTGTCAATGGGAAAAAACTTGCATTGGACGAATACAGGAAACTTGAAGATGGCTGTCTGGTGCAGCTTGCAAATGAGGTTTTTGAATTTGGGTTAAAGGGTTGATAAGTAGGAGACGCTTATGAGATGGCATTATACAGTGGCTGCGCAGACGGATGTGGGAACAACCAAAACGGTGAATCAGGATTGTCTGACCGTGAAAGTAGCAAACACCATTTACGGGGAAGCTGCTTTTGCAGTGATGTGTGACGGCATGGGAGGCTTAGAGCAGGGTGAGGTGGCGAGCACGATGGTGGTGCGCGCCTATGAACAATGGTTTTTGAGAGAGCTGCCCCAGCTTTTGTCAAAAGGCTTATCGGAGGACAGTCTTAGACAGGTATGGTATCGTCTGGCCAATGAGTGCAATGACCAGATCGGGGCTGCAGGCGGAGGAAAGACAGCGATGGGCACGACGCTCACAGCGCTGCTTTTGCTGGAGGGACGCTATTATATCTCCCATGTGGGAGACTGCCGCGTCTATGTGATGGGCAACGGAATGGAGCAGCTTACAACAGACCAGACCTATGTGGCAAGAGAGGTTGCGCTGGGGCATATGACACCGGAGCAGGCGTTAAATGATGCGCGCAGAAATGTATTATTGCAGTGTATCGGCACGGTGAACTGCGTGAAACCTGATTTTTTGATGGGCGATTTTTATGCGGGCGACAGTTTTTTGCTGTGCTCGGACGGCTTCCGCCACCTTCAGACAGAGGCGGATATCTATCAATACTGCCATACGACGCTGGAGCAGATGGACTGGCAGGTGGCAAAGAGACTGGAAAATTCACATTTTATGAATGGAAGGCTCCGCGGCATTATCGACAGCATCAAAGAGCTGGGAGAGCGCGACAATATATCAGCAGTGCTGGTCAAGGTCATGAATACCATAGATTAACAATAGCAGGATAAACATATGTTGAAAATTGGTTCCGTCGTGGACGGAAAATATAAAATATTGAATGAAATCGGTCATGGCGGCATGAGCAATGTGTACCTTGCCATCAATGAGAAGGCAAATAAGCCGTGGGCGGTTAAAGAAGTAAGAAAATCCCTGAACAGGGATTTTAATCTGTTAAGGCAAAGTCTGATCAGAGAGACAGATTTATTAAAAAAACTCCATCATCCAAATCTTCCAAGCATCGTAGATGTCATATCTTCTGACGAAAATTTTCTCATTGTAATGGACTATATAGAAGGGAATACTTTAGAGACGCTTCTGGCAGAGGAGGGCGCGCAGCCACAAGAGCGGGTGGCGGACTGGGCGCTGCAGCTCTGCGACGTGCTGGACTATCTGCACACGCGCAGCGCGCCAGTAATTTACCGCGATTTGAAGCCGTCGAATATTATGCTCAAGTCAGACGGAAGCGTTGTTCTCATTGATTTTGGCACTGCGCGCGAGTTCAAAGAGCACCATGCGGCGGACACCTGCTGTCTTGGCACAAATGGATACGCCGCCCCGGAGCAGTTTGGCGGCATGGGGCAGACAGATGCGCGCACAGACATCTATTGTCTGGGGACGACACTGTATCATCTGGTGACAGGACATAATCCATCAGATCCGCCCTATGAGCTGTATCCTATCACGAAATGGAATCCCAAGCTGTCTACAGGCTTGGAGTGCATTCTTCAAAAGTGCACGCAGAAAAATCCGTCAGACCGCTACCAGACCGTCAGAGAGCTGCGCTATGACATCATGCATTATAAGGATTTGGAAGTACAGGCACAGCGCAGTTACCGCAGGCGGCTGAAGATTTTTGGCGCGTCTGCGGCGTGTTCCCTGCTGTGTGCAGCAGCCGGGATTGCGCTCTCGGCAGCCGCGGCGCAGCAACAGGAGGAGGCATACCAGAATTGTGTGCAGATGGCTGGGATTGCAACAGATTCTGTCGAGGCTTGCAGCCTGTATTTAGAGGCGGTTTCGATTGACGATCAAAGGCAGGAGGCATATCATGGTTTTTATGAGCGGGCAATCGAAGATGGCGTGTTCAGCGAGAAGGAGGAGGAGTTATTTCTGAGACTGGGCATCAGCAAGAACCGGAATCTACAGAATTTCCGAAAAAAGAATCCACATGCGTATGCGGATTTCTGCTATGGGATGGGCAATGCATACTGGTATTATTACGAGCGCGAGGAGAACCGCCAGGTGCGGGCGGTCAGCTGGTTTCAGACAGCACAGGAATACTATAAGACAGATAGTGCGAAGGCGATGGAGTACAGAAGGTGCAGGCTGTATGTCGAGCTGGGGACTTTTTACAAGTCGGTTCTCGCCTCCCAGATTAACGGCACGGACGCAGGAATGTATGGGGAGTACTGGCGCAGTCTGGTTGAACTCAAGGAATTAAATGATGTGGAGCCGGACAGGGACAATATCACGCTGCACATGTACCGGGAAATAGCGTCAAAGGTGGTGGAGTATGCAGTGTATTTCAGAGAGGACGGCGTACAGGGAGATGAGCTTCTTGCGATTCTCGACGCGCTCGAGAGCGACATGGCGCAGATGGAGCAGCAGGCGACAAGCACTGCCCGAAAGGAGCTTGAGGCGATTCGGTGGATTGTAGACGGGGCATATAAAATGGTGCGTTCGACGTATCAGATTGAAAAAGGAGGTCTGTTCTGACATGGTTATAACGGCATTATCCGGCCTGCTTCTGACAGCGGCAGGCGTGTTTGCGGCAGTGGCAGCGGTCTTATTTTTCACGCTGAATATCCCCAGATGCCTGCGTATGGTATCCGGCGGGCGGCATGATACAAGGCGAAAGGCTGACAAGGCGCAGATGTGCAGGGAGGACAAAACCTGTATGCTGGAAAACGGCGAGGAGACAGTGCTGCTTGCACAAGATACTGTGTTGATGCAGGAGGCGGATAGAAATTCGTAGTTAGAGCTTCTTTTATTTGAATGCAGAAAAGGAACAGGGCAGTGCTGCCTGTTCCTTTTTCAGTATAAACCGGTGCTGTTTACAGATTTTCCTCCAGTTCATGCAGAGTGATTACCCGCTCATCTACCCTTGCACGGTGGCATTCACTCAATTCCCTGTAATTTTTTATCAGCCGGTGTTCTTCTGCTGAGAGATTTGTGTAGGGAGAGGCTTCGTCTGGTTTGCGGAAATCAGTGCATAAGCCAATCAGAAAATCGGAGGTGGTATCCAGCGCCACAGCAAGGCGGCGTATGATCTCCGCTTTAGGTTCGTAGATGCCATTCTCATATCTGGAAAGTGTCGTGGCAGTAATGCCGATCTCAATCGCCAAGGCTTTCTGGCTTATCTCACGTTCTTCCCTCAAAAAAATAATTCTTTCACCAATCGTATCCATGTACATAATCAAACCTTTCATAAAGTGGCGGTAGCGAAAACCTTGAATTTGTACTGTACATTTTGAAATGCAGTAAGGCAGTGAGCGTTTGCAAAACACGTTTTAATAGTAGGATATCCACTCAGAAAATGGATATTCTTTGAATATTCAGTATAAAGAAAAATACAGAGGAAAAATAAAAAGTTGCCTTTTTTATATTTTTGTTAAAGAAAATATAAAAATAGACAATTTTTTTTGATGAAAGGCACTCCAAAATTGCTTTTTTGATAATTTTAAAAATAAAATTGCTAAAATGATTGCAATTGCTAATTTGATATGTTAGAATAGGAAATCATAAAAAGAGCAATCGACTGACAGATTCCTGTCTGGCGGTTGACAGGAATTATGCAGTAGAGGAGGAGAAGAAGTATGATCAATAAACGGATGGGTACTAAGATTATGGCAGTATTGCTCGCCGCCGTGGTGGCGCTGCCGTCTGCGGGAACTGTCATGGCAGCAGAACCAGCGTCGGCGGAGACTGTGGGCGAGGACACTAACGAAGCAGGAAAATCCCTGTGGAACAGCCTGTTTCGCAGCGCGTACCCCAAGAGTGACAGCACAGAGGAGGGAAAAAACACACAGTCAGGCACAAAGACAGGTACAGGTACCAATACTGGTATTGGCGAAGTAAAGGTCGCGCTGTCAGTTGCGGTGGCAGAGGACATCGTATACGGGGACAGTCTGGCAGATAAGATTACCGTTACCGCAACAGATTTGAGCGACAGCACAGAGGTTGAGAATTTTACAGAGTATGAGCTAAAGTACTATGACGAGGAGAAGAATGCTCTGGAAAATGAGCCAAAAAATGCCGGCAGCTATTATGTCGAGGCAGTGGTCAGGGAAAACAGTGATAAATATAAAGGCGATGCCTCTGGGCAGGTACTTTTTGCGATTGCGCAGAAGCCAGTCAGACTGGTACTGGAAAACCAGCGCATTGATATCAATAATAAAGAAGAAAAACTGCCAGATACATATCCTTTGAAACTGGCAGAAGACAGTACTCTGGCGTATGATGAGAAATTTGAGGAAGGTTATCCGCAGGCTTCTTATCAGATCATGAAGGACGGGGAAGTAATCCCAGCCGATGCGCTGCAAGCAGGAAAATATATCTTAAAAGTAGAGGCTGACTCGGTTGATTTTGGACTGAATGTGAAGAAAGAAAATTATCGAATAGAGCCAGTGGCGGACGCAGAACTGATCGCCGCAGACATGCTCAAACTGGAAGTGACAGGGGACAAGAAATTTCAATATGGAGAGTTTGACGATTCTAAATTCCTCAAATCCGCGGTGACAGCAGTCAATGCGCAAGAGGAGGAAGAAAAACTCGATGAGGAAAGACTTTCGTTAAAATACTATGATGCGGAGGGTAATGAGCTTACAGAACTGCCTAAGAATGCAGGCAAATATGCTGTGGTGGCAGAATATGCGTATGATGAGAAAGACCAGAAGGCTGGCGAGAGCGACCCATTTTCATTCGAAATCACGAAGAGAGAGATTGAGATCAAATTAGACAGCTTTGAAATCCCCAATGGAGAAAAACTTCCTACAGAGGAAGAACTGAACAAAAAGCTGACGATAACTGGCTTGGTAAAAGAGGGAGACGAAGAAAAGCTTCCATATGAAGATGAATGGGAAAACGCACCGAGGGCATATTTTGAGAATGAGAATATTGACACGACGGCAGAAGGCGAATATAAGATTCTTTTCGAAGCAAAACTGCCAGAAGCAAATTATAATTTGACCGTTCCAGAATTTGCTACCATGACAATCGCGAAGCCGGCTGGTGAGGAAAAGGACGAACTGGCTGTAAAGCTGGAAGATGTCAGCGTCGTATATGGCGACAGCGTTGAGGATACTGTAAAAGCAGGCATCACAGCGTCAGACAAGGAAGGCACAGTAGAACTCGCGCCAGATAAATATGTATTGAAATATTATGACGCAGCAGGGACAGCGCTTCCAGAAGCGCCGGTTGATGTCGTTGAGAATGGCTATCAGGTAAAGGCAGTTTTTGAGGGAGATGGCATTTATAAAAAAGCTGAATCTGAGATGGTAAAACTGACTATTACCAAGCGTGAAATTACTGTCAAAGCGAAAAATTATGGGATTGCAAACGGCAAACCGCTGCCTGAAAAATTTGATTTAGAAGAAGAGGTAAAGCTCTGCTACCAAGATCAGTGGGCAGAGGGCGGCGAGCCAAAAGCTGAATTAAAGGATACTATTACAGATACAACAGTGGCAGGGACGTATGACATTATCGTAAGCGCAGAAGTAGAGGAAGCTAAGAAAGGCAATTACGATATTAAGACTGAAAGCGGTACACTGCGGATTGCGGCGTTGAATCCCGACACTGGAAAGTCAATAAATAAGCTGTCTCTGGCTGAGGGCACTGTGACCTCAAAGGTATATGACGGCAAGGCATTTGAAAATCCGATTCCCAGAGAGGCAGTGATCAGTGACTATGAGTATGCGGGAGAATTTGAGTACATCTGGTCTACATCAGACGGAAAGGCGCCAAAAGATGCAGGCAGCTATAAAATGATAATCCGTATTCCTGATTCTGATCCTGACTGGGAAGGCAGTTTGGACGTTGATTTGACAATTGACAAAGCAACTGTGATAGCGACAGCAAAACCGGTAAGCACAGAGACATATGCAGGAGAGCCTGTCAAGTGCAATATTGAAGCGACTGGATTTATAGAAGGAGAGAAGGATAGCTGGATTAAGAAGCCGACAGTCAAGGTGGTGGAAGGCGATGTTAACAAAGCAGCTCCCTATAAGGTACAGGCAGCAGGCGGAGACGCGGGCAATAATTATGATATAAAATACGGCGAGGCTGCTACAGTCAATGTACTGGCAGAAAGAAAACCTGTGATCAGCAGCGTGAAGTTTGGCAAGAAGGATACATACACTGCGAAATATACAGGAGAGCAGATTCGTCCAACTGTGACAGTAACATGTAATTATACCAATGAGAAGGGGAAGGCTGCGACACAGAAGCTCAAGCTTAATGTAGACTATTTGGTGAGCTATTCTGAGAACGTCAATGTTGGTACAGCGACCATTACCGTGCAGGGTATTGGGGAGTATGCGGGCGTCATTACAAAAGATTTCACCATTACGCCCAAGGAGATGAAGAAGGTTACACTTTCTGCGGTAGGAGACATCAAACTTGGCGACACACCGGCATTGGTTGTGATGGATGGAAATTATGAGCTTTCACCAGACGATTATGAGATTATCGTAAAGACAGAAAAGAATGGTTCCTTTAAGCCGTTATCAGAAGTTACATGCGGACCAAAGGATATTCTTGAGAAGGTTGAGTTAAAAGTCACGGCAAAAGAAGGAAGCAACTATAAAGGAGAATCTTCTAAGAAGGTGAAGTTCAATATTTTAGGCAGCGAGATCAACGCTACCCCGATAGCAGACATCACTTTTGACATGACTTGTCTCAAAATACCTGCAAAGGGATATACTTATAATGGAAAGACCCAGAAACCTAAGGTGACAGTGAAGGGTGCAGACGGAAAAAAACTCAAATCAAGCGAGTTTAAAGTAGTTTACAGCGGAAATGTCAATGCGGGTCTGGCAAAAGTCCAGATTGTAGGCTTATACAATAAAAAGAAAAATACTGGATATTACGGCGTGTCCGAACCCGTTTATTTCGAAATCAAGCAGAAATCCTTCAAGAAGGTATCCGTTTCCTCCGTGGCGGCGATTCCAAAGAGAGGAAGCCTTGAGAGCATCACGCTCACTGTAAAAGATGGAAAGCGCATTCTCACCGAAGGGCTGGATTACTGGGTAGATTACAGCAATATCGTAGATGACGGAAATGGCCAGATACTGAGTGACAAAATCACAGTAGGACAGAAATATGATGTGACACTTTATGCATACGACGGCGGAAATTACCTGACAACTGGTGAAGATGGCAAGAGAGTGGTGAAGGTTAAATTCGGACAGCTCAATCTTGCAAGCAAGACGGCAAAGTACAAAGCAGTGCTGACCAGTGACAGTGCATCTGGATTTTCGTTTGAATACAATGGTGTGCCATTGACACAAGGTATAGATTACACTGTAACAAAGATAAAACAGGATCGGAAAACTGGAAAATATACAGTGACGATCAAGGCTGTAAAGGGCAAACAGTGCGCTTACAAGGGATCAAGGTCAATCAAGAACCTTGACATCACACCAGCCACAAATCAATAGACAGCATCAACTCCATTTGTTTAGATTTAACCGGCAAAGGGAATGGTTTTAGCAGACCATTCCCTTTTGTCATGCATATTTTTAGAAATCTAAACAGATCCTAAAAAAAGAATTAAGGAACTTGTTTAGATATTGACCAATAGTCATTTTGTGTTATACTAAGCCTAACAAGCATCGAAGTCATGAAAATTATCAAGAACGTTTTCACTGTGAAAGGAGAAAAAAATGGCAAATAAAAATCATGTAAAACTAGGTGTCGCAGCGGCGGCAGCAGTCGCAGCAGGCGCGACCGCAATTGTATCAAAAAATAAAAAGCAGGCGCGCAAAAAGGAGGTGGCCGAGAGGGTAAGCAACTTTCGCAACACCGAGCGCGGGCGGTACGAGCGCAACAGCAAGGGAATATACTACAGTAATGGTAATTACGAAGCCTTTGCCCGCCCTCTAAAGCCCGAAGGCGTTGACGAAAAGTCCGCATACATTGTAGGAAGCGGGCTGGGCGCACTTGCGGCGGCATGTTTCTTAGTGCGAGATGGGCAGATGAAGGGCGAATGCATTCATGTGCTCGAGGCGATGGAGCTGCCCGGCGGCGCATGTGACGGAATCTTTGACCCGTCAAGGGGCTACATTATGCGCGGCGGGCGTGAGATGGAGAACCATTTCGAGTGTCTGTGGGATCTGTTCCGAAGCATACCGTCGATCGAGACACCGGGCGTGTCTGTGCTGGATGAATATTACTGGCTGAATAAAAAAGACCCCAACTACTCGCTCTGCCGTGCGACCGTAAAGCAGGGGCAAGATGCCCACACCGACGGCAAGTTCAACCTGAGCCAGAAGGGCTGCATGGAGATTATGAAGCTCTTTATGACAAAAGATGAGGATTTGTATGATAAGACCATCGAGGATGTGTTTGATGATGAAGTGTTTGACTCGACGTTCTGGCTGTACTGGCGGACAATGTTCGCATTCGAGAACTGGCACAGCGCACTGGAGATGAAGCTCTATTTCCAGCGGTTCATTCACCATATCGGCGGACTTCCTGATTTCAGCGCCTTGAAGTTCACGAAGTACAATCAGTATGAATCCCTGATTCTGCCGATGATCAAATACCTTGAGGCAGCAGGCGTCACCTTCCAGTACAACACAGAGGTCACAAATGTCATCTTTGAAAAGACAGACGACGGCAAAAAAATTGCGCGGACAATTGAATGCAAGGTGGACGGCGAGGAGACGACGATTGACCTCACAGAAAATGACCTTGTCTTTGTGACCAACGGAAGCTGTACCGAGGGCACCATTTACGGCGACCATACCCATGCGCCCACAGGCAATGCGGAGGTTCGCAGAAGTGGATGCTGGAGTCTCTGGAAAAATATCGCTGCGCAGGACGCTTCCTTTGGACACCCTGAGAAATTTTGTTCGGATATCGACAAGACAAACTGGGAGTCTGCGACTGTCACGACCTCGAACCAGCAGATTATCGACCAAGTCCAGAAAATCTGCAAGCGCGACCCGCGCACTGGCAATGTTGTCACAGGCGGCATTGTGAGCTGTATGGATTCCAAATGGCTGTTAAGCTGGACAATCAACCGTCAGGGACAATTCAAAGAGCAGAAGAAAGATGAAGTCTGCATCTGGGTGTACAGCCTCTTTACCGATGTCGAGGGCGATTATGTGAAAAAACCCATGAAGGAATGTACTGGCGAGGAGATTACTCAGGAATGGCTGTATCACTTGGGAATCCCTGTGGAGGATATCCCTGCGCTCGCGAAGGAGGAGGTGGTGACAGTGCCTACCATGATGCCCTATATCACCGCATTCTTTATGCCGCGGAGAAAGGGCGACAGACCCGATGTCATTCCTGACGGCTGTGTCAACTTTGCATTTTTAGGCCAGTTTGCAGAGACGCCGAGAGATACGATTTTCACGACGGAGTACTCTGTGCGTACTGCGATGGAGGCCGTGTACGGACTCCTGAAGGTAGACCGCGGCGTGCCCGAGGTATGGGGAAGCGTGTACGATATCCGCGAGCTGCTTGACAGCACCGTCAAGCTGATGGACGGCAAATCGCCGCTGGATATCGAGCTGCCCGGTCCCTTAAATGCGTTGCAGATACCGCTTCTAAGGGCAGTCAAGGGCACTGTGATCGAAAAGCTGCTCGAAGAACATCAAATTATACAGAAAAAACGATAAGGACGAAGCCGCCGCACAGAAATTGAAGAACTTCTGTGCGGCGGTTTTGTGCGGAATTTTCAGTCCTCATTTGAAAGAGGCTCCGCTGTCGGGAAAACGCTTGTATTTCCATGTATTTTTGTGTATAGTATACATTAGAGCGTGTTTGAAATCTGGCAGAAAGCATTTTTCAGGCACGCTCTGGGAATGGAGAGGTGGTTATGGCCAGCAGAAAAGTGGTAAATATCGGCGCACAGCAGTTTGACAGGTTAATTGAAGAGAACAAATTTTATATTGACAAGACAGGATTTATCAGAGAATGGTGGGAAACTGGCGCGGACGTGACACTGATTACGCGCCCGCGCCGTTTTGGAAAGACGCTCAACATGAGCATGGTCGAGTGTTTTTTCTCAAACCAGTACGCCGGCAGAAGTGATTTGTTTGAGGGGCTTTCTATCTGGACAGTGCCGCAAAATCCAGAGGACAAGGATTACAGGCACATACAGGGGACCTTTCCTGTGATTTTTTTGAGCTTTGCCAAGATAAAGGCAGCCGATTCAAAGGGCATGAAATATGCGATGTCCAGCATTATTTTCGAGGCGTATCAAAAAAACCGCTTTCTCTGCGAGGGTGATTTTCTGAGCGAGGCGGAAAAACGGTATTTTAACAGCATAGAGCCGGGAATGGAAATGGAAATTGCCGTGGACGCCATTTATACCTTATCTAATTTTTTGTGCCGATATTATGACAAGCGTGTCATAATTTTGCTCGATGAATACGATACGCCCATGCAGGAGGCGTGGATATCTGGCTATTGGGACGAGGCAGTTCGGTTTTTCCGAAACTTTTTCAATGCTTCCTTCAAGACGAATCCCTATATGCAGCGGGCACTGATTACAGGGATTACAAGGGTATCCAAAGAGAGCATTTTCTCGGATTTTAACAATCCCGAAGTGATTACGACGACTTCTGACAAGTATGCGTCATATTTTGGTTTCACAGAGCAGGAGGTTTTTCAGGCGCTGGAGGAGATGGGGCTGGAGCAGGAAAAAGAGGGTGTGAAACGCTGGTATGACGGGTTTACCTTTGGCAGTGTGACGGGTATGTATAATCCGTGGTCGATTATAAACTTTATCGGGAAAAATGGACAGTATGATACATACTGGGCAGACAGCAGCTCGAATGGACTTGTTAGCCAGTTGCTTCAAAGTGGCTCTATCAATATAAAACAAACGATGGAGCTTTTGATGCAGGGAAACAGTTTTGAGACTGAGATTGATGAGCAAGTAATCTTTGACCAGCTTGAAACGGACGAAAACGCTGTCTGGAGCCTGCTGCTTGCGACAGGGTACTTGAAAGCAGAACAGCTTAAAAGAAGGGGGAGGCTGCTTAAAAAGGTATATACATTGCGGCTTACAAATATGGAAGTCGAAAGTATGTTTGCCAAAATGATCCGCGGCTGGTTTCGCAGCACCACTGAGGTTTACAATGAATTTATCAAGGCACTGCTAAGCGACAATGTGAAGAAAATGAACACGTTTATGAACAAAGTGGCGCTCAACACCTTTAGCTTCTTTGACAGCGGCACAAGACCGTCGCAGGGCGCAGAGCCAGAACGTTTTTACCACGGTTTTGTGCTTGGCATGGTGATTGATTTGGCGGACCGCTACAGGGTGTGTTCGAACCGTGAGAGCGGATACGGGCGCTATGATGTGCTGTTAAAGCCGCTTGACAAAAGAGAGAAGGCATTTATATTTGAATTTAAAGTGCTTGACCCGGACGAGAACGAACTGACTCTCGAGGATACACTTGCAAATGCACACGCCCAGATTGAAGAAAAGCAGTATGCGGCAGAGCTGGTAGCAGAGGGCTTCGCGCCCGCGCAGCTTCGCAAATATGGGTTTGCATTTCAGGGGAAGAAGTGCCTGATTGGCTGATTCGTTTTAGCATAATTTTATATGGAAGGAGAGATGGTCTTATGAGATGGGAAAAACAGGTGTTCATACAAAACGGAGACAGAGGCCCTTTTGCCCATGCAGAATAGCGGGCATATAGCACTCTGTATGGGCTGGCAAAAATGAATTGACAACACTATATGTTCTGCTGTTTCTGCACTTTATTTATATAGGAAAGTCTATAAATAAGGAGTGGGAAAGATGAAATATATCAATGCAGCAGAAATACTGCCGGAAAAATTGTTAAGAGAGCTTCAGACATACGCTGACGGAGAGCTGCTCTATATTCCAAAGGCTTCAGCCAAAAAGGAATGGGGTGCTTCCAGCGGTTCTAAGCTATTTTATCAAGAGCGCAACGAGACACTTCGGAAACTTTTTCAGGAGGGCTGTTCTGTGGATATGCTGGCAAAACAGTATGGTCTGGCGTATAGTACGGTAAAAAATATCATATATCAACAATAGTTTATGGGGAGGCTGTGACGCAGGTGACAGCCTCTTTTTTCGGAACAAACTGGTGCAAACGCGGACAGGACTTTTGAGATGCCATCATCTATAATAAGCATTACAAGGAGGGAAAACAAGATGTCAATACAGCAACTACAGCAGGCAATCATTTATATGGAAGAGCATATTTTGGAAGATATTAACTATGTGGATGCCGCAAGGAGTGTCCATATGTCGGGTTATAATTTTCACCGTACCTTCAGCTTCGTTGCCGGAATGACTGCCAATGAGTACATTCGCAGCAGGCGCTTGACACTGGCGGCGCAAGAGCTACAGACAACCGAGTTGTCGGTGATAGATGCTGCATATAAGTATGGCTATGAATCGCCGGAGAGCTTTTCCAAAGTCTTCTCACGCTTTCATGGCTCTACGCCGAAGCAGGCAAAGCAGCCGGGCGCAAAACTTCATCTGTTTAACCCCTTAGTGATCAAATTAATTGTGGAAGGTGGTAGTATTATGGATTACAGAATGGAACACAGAGGACGTCAGCAGTTTATCGCGGTGGTAAGGGCATTTCCCAATGAGATTATCAATGATGATCACGACCACAGTATCCCTGATTTCTGGACAGAGTGCACTGAGAAAAATCTGCTCGGCCAGTTGAAAGCGCTTCGCCCCGATGGCAAGAAGGATTTGTATGGCCTGTGCAGTCCCGCAAGGAGTAATGAAACGCATTTTCATTATGGTATTGGCGTTGTGCGCGATGAAAACACAGATGCGGAGGGCTGCGATGCGCTGCTGGCAGACGGGTTTACCATGTGGGAAACAGAACCAGCAGACTATGCCGTGTTCAAGTGCTTTGGCGAGGATGGAGACTGTCTGGAAGAGACATGGCGTAATTTTTTCAAAGAATTTGCACCACAGACAGGCTACACGCAGACAGAGGACTCGGACTATGAAATTTATTTTGAGCGCGGTGAAAAAGGGCTGTTCTGCGAATTGTGGGTGCCAGTACGCAAGAATGGGCAGGAATGAAAAGAAAAGGAGGCTGCCTGAAAAAATAAGCCGCTAAAGCGGCGCACGGATTGCGCGAGCAGAGAAGATAAACTTTCTCTGCTCGATTGCAATTAATATATCAATAGACAAGTTATCGGTTATTGTGTTTGTTTTAATCTTTCGTTTTCTGCACGAAGCCGCTCGATTTCAGCATTTTTTTCTGCAATCGTACTTTGCGCTTGGGCTAAAGCGGCTTTTTGCTGTTCGAGCTCTTTTTTACTTTCCTCTACGCCCATTTGAAATAATGTTTCAGCAACTTCACACACAGCAAGTCCCTCCTTATATGATTCCTGCGCAGTCAGATACCGCTGGTCGTCAGTGATGGACGCTAACGTATGCAGTGTGTCTTTCGTATGTGTCAATATCTGACTGCTGGTTTTAAGTTCCTTAGATAATTCTTTTTTATTATACCCCTCAGATAAAAATTTTGCAATATACTGAAAATCTGACCGAAACAAATTTGCCTGCCTTTTCGAAAGCTTGCGCAGTTTGATAAGGTTTAGTTTGTAGTCTTGAATATACTTTCTGATACTTATATCCTCGGGGATATCCATCATGGCACAGATGCTGTCGGGTATTTCTTCGTTGCCATAATACAATACCAGTGTGATGACTGGCTTTACTTTTTGTTCTGGCAGAAGATGCGCCACATAAGGATGGATATCGTGCTTCTTGTTGTAGGCTGCAAAGGCTTCGATCTGCCTGTCATATGCAGTGAAGTTGTAGCCCATAACTTTAAAAGGCGTCGTGCGGTCGGGCACATACTGGTTTTCTAGGCCCCAGATTACATAACGGATGCCGCCGCGCAGATCCTCCATGCAGTTGTCACGGTAGAGTCCTCTTAGCCTGCCGCTTTTCGTGATGGTGCTGTTGACATAAAAAGGTTTTAGATTCGCTGCCTCAAGGACGGTACGCCCCTTGTAAATGATGGTATTGATGATGTCTGCAAAGACATCAGGGTGTGAGGTAAGGCTGTTGGAAGCCAAATCGGTTTGTCCCATCTCATTCCTCCTTGCGATGTTTTATTGTTAAATCGTTTACTATATTGAAAGTATAACGCAAGTTGGAGAATATTGCATTGGACGGATTGTCCACATGCGCTGCGGAGATAGAACGTGTACGTTATTTACACTCTAACAAAGCCTTCACACCAGTTTAAGGTGCCGATTTTGTGATGGTCTAATGCCCACTCTGTCCGTTGAAAGGTTCGCTGCATTCTGTGAAGTACGGATTTGGCACGTCTGTGCGACACAAAGCAATCGCTTTCAGTAATGTCTGTCTCATCAAAATATTCGTTGATATTCCAGCCCTGTACAATCCATATCCATTCAGGCGTGATCTGGCTGGGATTGTCGGCAATGACTTTTTCCACAATGCGGTATGTACAGTCATACTCGCAAAACCCCTCTATATTTTTCAGATAATACCGCGCTGTTTCCTCCGCCTGTTTTTTGGTCAGAAAGAAGCCAATACAAAAATCCTGTGAATATTCATCATACGATAATTCCTGATCTGTCAGGAGTAACAGATATACTATATTCGAAAACATTTTCTTCCCCCCTGTTTCATTGTACTTGTTTTGCAGCAGGATTACAACATTCATTATAATTATTTTCAATACTTGTGTGGTTGTTTTTCTTTTTCTATAATATATTTAGGAACTTACAAAACCCTGTATGAAAGGAGAACACAATGAAACATATCACAACAAGACCATTTCATATCATGGCTGACTGCGGCAAAGTCTATCAGTTTTTGACTGATGTCTATGAGCGGGACTGGAAAAATGGGGTGCCAGCGCCCTTTTTTGAATATGCCTATGCGTCATTTGCTAGCTGGATGGACATATCTTATTCCTACAAGAACCGTATTTGGGAATGTGACGGAGAGATGGTGGCATTTTGTTTTTACGAATATCCTGTGAGCGACATTTATTTTGCACTAAAGCCCAGCTATGAGGAGCTGGCATCTGAGATGGCGGAGTACGCTGATCAGAATATGCCCGTGAATGGAAACAGGATACAGTTTGTCCTTTTTGGCGGGCAGGATGCACTGATGCGCGCCGCACAGCAGATTGGATACCGCAAACAGTCGGAATACCTAAATTTGCAGTATGATTTTGCAAATGCGCTGGACTATCCGTTACCAAAGGGGTTTCACTTTGTAAAACCGCAGGATTTAGATTTGTCAAAGGTGGGGGCGTGCTGCTGGAAAGGGTTTGACCATGAACAGACCGAGGGGGCATGGAATCCTGCGCAGGTGCACAGTAATTATCTGCTGAGCACTGCGCCGCACGCAACCCCTGAGCTTGATGTGGTGATTGCAGACGAAAATGGGGAATATGCCTGTTTTGCGGGAATGTGGTGGACGCCTGAAAATCATCTGGCATACATGGAGCCGCTCTGCACCATACCCAAACACCGTCATAAGGGGCTTGCGGCGGCGGCGCTGTCCGAATTATACAGACGCACCAAAGTGCTCGGCGCAACGCATATGACAGGCGGCGCCAATCCATTTTATCAAAAAATTGGGTATCAGCCTGCGGTGCAGTGGACTTATTGGGGAAAAGAGGAGTGAAAATGGAAAATATATTGTGCGGACAAAATTTTTGAGGAGTCGTTTATATAACCCAGAAAGGCAGAACCGTTTGTGAAAACGTGTCAGGTTATGCTGACCTGAAAAATAACATACCAAACACGCTGGACACCCGTTTTGCGAGCGCGTCTGCTGGAAAGGTGTTTGTTGCGGCAGGGATTTTGCAGTTGATTGCGCAGGGAAAAATCGGGTTTGAGGATACGATTGGAAAACATCTTGCGCTGGACTGGCACGAAATTGACAGAGATGTCACAATTCGGCAGCTCTTGACACACACCTCCGGCGTGCCGGACTATTTTGACGAGCGCACGATGGGCAATTATGAGGACTTGTGGAGGGAGTTTCCAAACTATAAAATCAGGCAGAACAGGGATTTACTCCCCTTGTTTCTCGAAAAACCGATGATGTATCCGCGCGGTGAAAAGTTCCAGTACAACAATTCCGGGTATGTGCTGCTTGACATGATTCTTGAGGAGGTGACGGGCATGGCGTTTGACGCGTACCTGAAAACGGCGGTTTTTGATGTGTGCGGCATGACTTCAACGGGTTATTTTGAGCTGGACAGGCTGCCGTCACTTTTATCACCGTGAAGGACATTGTGCGGTTCTGGACAAACCTGCTGAGCGGAAGTCTGTTCGACAAGGCACTCGTCACAGAGATGCTTCGCAGGCAGAGCGGTGACGGCGCAGATGCGGAGAAGGGGTATTACGGGTACGGGCTGTGGATTATTGCAAATCCAAATGGCCGTGATTTTGCCTATTTTCAAGGCTGTGACCCCGGCGTCAGCTTTATTTCAGAATATAATATTGAAAAAGACATGATATCGGTTCAGGTTAGTAATTATGGCGATAATGTCTGGCAGGAAATGCGCAAAATTCGGGAAATATTTTATTGATATCAAAAAGCGGTTACAACGTGTTAGGTTGTAGCCGTTTTTTTGATGCACACGGACGCGGAAAGGAAAGTGTCAGCAAAAGCTGCTTTTGTGTAAATCTTTTTGGCAATATTGGATAAAAAAGTTATAAAAAGATTAGCAATTAGAGCAATAGAAAAATTTTTGCACAAAATGTAAAATAGAATTATGGTTTTGCGCAAACGTTTGCGCAACTGTAACTACAAGGAGTTGCAGCGGTTGATAAAACAAAAGGAGGTAACCTATGCATAGGAAAGTAAGGCAGTATTTGAAAAAAAGTCTGTGCGGAATCTTGAGCGCAGCTATGCTTCTGACCAGTCTGTCCGTGCCGGACAATACGGTTCGGGCGGCGGAGGTGTCGGCGGTCGAGGAAACGGAGATGCTGGAAGAGAGTGCTGGTGCAGATGAGATTGTGGAATCTAGTGAGAGTAAGGCATCGGAGGAGGCTGCAGAGCCTGATGTGATGAATCCATCAGAGGAGATGGAAGCAGCGCAGTCAAACGAAATGACAGAGACTTCTGTTACAGAAACAATTGATTTAAAAGAGGAGGAAGAAACAAGTATCGAGTCCGTAGAGAGTGAAACACTAGAAATGACCTCTACTATGGATGAGAAAAGTATCGAAGAGGATACATCTTTGTCAAACGGCAGTAAACCAGAAGAAACTGAAGATTTTGATTCAGAGGTTTTGAATGAGGCAGATGAAACTGGAAATTATATCATAAATGGAGATTTTGAAAACGAAACCGAAGCTTGGACGATTGAAAATATTACCTCAAGGGATAATAGTGCGGATGGGCAAAATATAGGTAGTAATTCCAGCAAATGTATGTATATATGGAGTGAGAATGGAACCAACATTTCTATGAGCCAGAGCATTACTCTTGGAGAGGGAATTTATAAAGCATCAATAGAGGCAGGTGGAAACTATCAGGCAGAAGCTTTTTCGTTAATGGTAAAGAGGGATGATGGAAGTGTAATTGAAGAAAAGAAGTTTCATGCAGGCACAGGTAATTGGGGAGACTGGTATACAGAAGAAACAAATTCCTTTGAACTATCCAGTGAAAGCAGTATAACGATAGAGATATTAGGGAATTTGAATGAAAAAGAACAGATATATTTAGACAATGTAAAATTATTTCTATATTCTATGCACACAATAGAAGAGTTAACTGATTTATATAATAGTACAAATGAATACAAAGAAGAATGTTATACAATAGAAAGCTGGAATCAATTGGCGAGTGCTTTGGCTACAGCAAAAGGATATATTGATAATAATTCTAGTGGTTCTGAAGAGGATATTAATACAGCATATGAGAGTTTGAAGAAAGCAATAAATGAATTACTAATAAGGGCGACTATTTATTATTTCATTGGGGACACAGAGCAGGAAGTAGGAGTTGTTAAATATGGAAATGTTTCTAGTTCTAAAACAGAAACTGAAAACTGGATTTGGGATACTACAGCAGCTTATGTGATGGATAGAGTAGAAAATACGGGTTGGTATAGTGTGGAATTATATCTTCCTGCAAAGGAAATTGGTACAGGATTTGCAATTTATCTAAAAGATAAAACAATGAAGTATCAGTGTGTTCCGAACTGGGAGGGAAATCCAGAACATTATGAAAAGTTAATATCTGGTAAAGCTTCATCCTATGCAATTAAAGATATTGATGATACATGCACATTATATCAAGGAACAGGAGATATTGTATCGGCAATTGACAGAAATGTGGTTTTGTATGTGTATAGTGAGGAAGGTACGCCATCTATTGTGACCGTTGGACAGCTTTCAAATGTGTTTGATGGAAACGGTGTACAAATAGTAGAACAGTTAACAGAGAGTCATAAGGATGCAGAAAATTATTATTACGACATGACACCCGACACCGAGAACTGGTATACACTGACATTTTCCGCACCAGATGCCGACAAGGTCTGTGATTTATACACAAAAGACACGGATAATAACTACACCCTTGCAGTCTCTTTCATGAACGGTGAGACAAGCAGTGAAAATGCCGTTGATTTTACCTCTGTCTTTGACGGTAATATTTATTACAATAACGGAGGTTTCTACAAATCCAAAGAGCTCGCCACAGGTGTAACATTGGCAGATTTGGAGGAGTTGTATCAGCAGGCAGAAGCATTAGAGGAGACAAGATATACAGAAGAAAGCTGGGCAGCGCTGGCAGAAAAGATGGCAGCAGCCAAGACCTTGATTGATGGAAATTCAACTGACGTTGAAGCCATCACTGCTGCTTTTGAAGCCCTCAAAAGTGCGAAGGAGAACTTGGTATCGGCAGGTATTCGTTTCTACTATTATGCTGGTGACACCGAAGGGAAGAAAGTCGGCATTTACCATTGGAGCGAAAATAATAATATTTCATCAACTGCGGCAAATAAGGACTGGATATTCTGGGACGTGCCAATGTTTGAGATGATCCCGGCTGAATACCCCGGCTGGTATAGTGTACCGCTGACATTTGCAGGCAATGTTGAAGATTCAGCCAATTTTCAAATCTTAGTGGAAGGCAGCGAGACACCCCTTTTTAAATGTGGCAGCCAAATCAGCCCTGATAATGGCGGCAATGATGATATATATCAAAAACTCTTTGCAGGTGAACAAACAACCTACGCAGTAAGAGAATTTGGCGAAGGAGACACAAAGACAGCAAAATTATACGAAGGTCTTGACACAGCACAAACTGCCATGCGCTGTATCACCCTGTACGCATACAGCGAGACTGGCACGCCGGCGGTCGGGGCGTCCGTGGAACTTTCAGCGCTTAATGAAAGCACCGGAGAACTGTCAAAACTGGCTGCATCTAAGACCGAAGGCAGCATTCATTATTACAATATGACCCCGGAAGCGGCAAGCACCGAGGCATCTGAAGAAGAAAGCGCCAACTGGTACAAGCTGACATTTTCTATGCCAGTTTTGGAAGAAAACACAGATGCCGGCCTATACACACTGGCAGAAGAAACCTACACTTTAGACAAAAAATTTGCAGAGAAGGACGATGAGGGTGCTGTCAACATCACACCTGTTTTTGGTGGAAATGTGTACTACAGAGAAGGACAGCTCTACAAATCAAAAGAAGAAGCAGCGGGCATCACGTTAATGCAGTTAAAGGAATATCTGGAATCAGAAGAAGTCACAGCCGTTGTCAAAAACGGCGAGAGTATGTATACCGCTGAGTCGTGGGAAAAATTTCAAAGTGCCAAAACAAAGGCAGAGGAGCTGGCTGCCAAAATCGAAGCAAACGGAGAAGGATATAAGGATGCCGAGACTACAGCAGCGTACAGCGCACTCAAAGAAGCTGTGGAAAACATGGTTTCTACTGGAAAAGTAGTCAACCTCTACTATTATTCAGAAGCCTTAAATGACTACGCAGACACCGACACCGAGAAGTACGGTCTGTATTTATCCGTGTGGAGCAATCAAAAAGTAAGCTCGACAAAAGAGGAAATCCAGCTCTCCCAAGGAGAATGGGCGTACAGTGCGTATGCATTTGATAAAGTTACCGACGAAGCCATCAACTACGGATATGACAACTGGTATTCTGTCCCAGTAAAGCTAATCGCAGCAAACGATGGCGCCGACAAAGACGGCTTTTTAATCCAGACAGGAAAAGCGGTCACTGCGGACGGTGCGACGACCCACACAGCACTCGAGGCAGATACTGGGCTGATCAAAATAAGTTTTTGGGAAAATAAAGCCATCTATGACAGCATGTCAGCGTTAGAGAATGGCGGGACGATTGCGGTCAAAGGGACGAATACATACGCTTCCATCTATGAGGCGGAGAATGTGACAATCGACAAATTGCTGGCGCTTTATGAGAAAGCGGCGGCACTTGATGAAAAAGATTACTTGAAGGGCGAACAGTGGGACCAGTTCCAGACAGCCCTTGCAGCGGCAAAGGCAGTAATTGACAAAGAAAAGCCGTCCGCTGCTGAAATAGATACCGCATACAACACTTTGAACGAGGCGATGGACGCGCTTGTCTACTCGAGAACCGCAGAGATTAATGTAAAGAAGGTTGCACTCGCGGAGGACTTCATCACAGGCGCAGACCTTTCCTCTTACATCGCACTCAAAGACAGCGGCGTTGTGTTCCGCGATGAGAACGGTAAGCCGTTAAGCGATTCAGAATTTTTCAGCTATCTGCGCGACGGCGGCATGAACTGGGTGCGTATCCGTATCTGGAATGACCCCTATAACAGCAGCGGTAATGGATATGGCGGCGGCAACAATGACCTTGAGAAAGCAATCCGGCTTGGACAGATGGTGACAAACGCAGGAATGCGGGTTTTGATTGACTTCCACTATTCTGATTTCTGGGCGGATCCAAAAAAGCAGAAAGCGCCTAAAGCGTGGGCTGGCTACAGCATTGAGGAAAAAGAAACGGCAGTTTATCAGTTTACGCTGGACAGCCTGAACGCTTTGAGAAGTGCCGGTGTAGATGTCGGCATGGTACAGGTTGGCAATGAGACAAACAACGGCATTGCCGGCGAGACTGCATGGGACAACATGGCAAAACTTTTTAAAGCAGGCAGCAGGGCAGTGCAGGAATTTGACAAAAACTGTCTGGTCGCAGTGCATTTTACAGACCCGCAGAAGGGATATGCTGACATTGCAAAACGCCTGAATGATTCAGAGATTGATTATGATGTGTTTGGAAGCTCTTACTATCCATTTGGACACGGTGACGCCGCCAATCTAAAAAGCGTGCTGGAATATATCGTGGAGACCTATGGAAAGAAGGTCATGGCAGCAGAGACTTCATGGCCCACTACATTGACAGACGGTGACGGCTATGGCTTTGCCACACCGTCCTCCATTCCAGAGATGTATAAAGATCAGGATTACGGCGTGTCTGTTCAGGGTCAGGCAGATGAGATGCAGGAATTAATCAGCAAGGTAAACGAGATCAATGACACCCACCCGGGCAAGTCAATCGGTGTATTTTACTGGGAGCCGGCATGGATTTCACCGTATTATATCAAGGACGGTGACGGCAATGACAACGACAGCTTATACAAACAGAATTTTGATTTATGGGAAAAATATGGTTCTGGCTGGGCGTCCAGCTATGCGGCGGAGTACGACCCAGATGATGCCAGCGTGTGGTTTGGCGGCAGCGCGATGGATAACTCCTCATGGTTTGATTTTGATGGAACGGCGCTTCCGACAGCCAAAATATACAGTCTGGTCAGAACCGGCGCCTCGACCGAGAGAAGGATTTCAAGTGTGGATAGCAATCCCGTCCTCAAGCTTGGTGTTGGAGAAAAAATTGACTGGAGTACAGTCACCGTAACGGCGAAGTATAATGACGGAACATCAGAGCAGAAAACTGTGACATGGGACGAGGACGAACAGAGGCTGGTCAATATCTATAAGGCGGGAACATATATCGTTCATGGTATTGTCTCCACAGAGGACAAGGAATACAAAATTAAACTGACAGTTCAGGTGACACGGTCTGCGGTGAACAATATTTTGCTCAATCCAGATTTTGAGAGCGGCGTGGAAACCCCGTGGGTGATTGACACCAGACAGGGCCACGGTTCAGCGGAGACAGACCCCGTGGCGGGCGTGACAGGAGAGGACCCGCACAGCGGCGCCAAAGGACTGCACTTCTGGTCTGCAATTGGACTGGATATGACCGTATCGCAGACAATACAGCCGGAAGCAGGCATCTATACATTTGGCGGCTACATTCAGGGCGGCGGCGCAGACAGGGAAGATGTCCAGTACGCATATGTGACAATAAGAGATAAAGACGGCAAGGTGAAATCCAATCTGAGGGCGTCCTTTACCCTCGACGGCTGGAAGAACTGGAGCAATCCAGAAATCACAGGAATCTCCGTAGAGGAAGGAGATTCGATGGAGGTTGGCTTGCTGATGAAGTCAACACAGGACGGCGCTTGGGGAACCATAGACGATTTTTACCTGTATGGCGAGCATACCATTTCTGTTGAGAATTCAATTCAGCATGGCACGGTGACAGCCAATGTGGTGAAAGCCAACAGCGGTGAGAGAATCTATATCACCGTGACACCCGAGAGCGGATACTACCCCGAAACACTGACACTGACCGGTGCAAGTGTCAAGGCAGATACGCTGGCAAGCAGCAATGGTACCGTGGTATTTAATCCGGCAGCAGAAGGAAGCACCAGCAGTCAGGCAGTACTGACATACACCAAAAATGCAGAAGAAAAGACAGAAATCTTTATGATGCCAAACGGTAATGTGACCGTGAGTGCTGTATTTAAGAGCATTTTTGATGGAAATAACAAGATTTCACTAAATGCAAAAGATGCAGAAGGAAGATATCTGGTTCAGGTAAACGGCGCAGACGGCGAAAACCCGATTGAACACCAGTTCCATACTGGCAAGGCAGTCCAGCCAGCGCTCGTCCTGTCCTACATGGGATATGAGCTGACCACGGCAGATTACAGCGTAACATACGATAACAATAAAGCGCTCACCACAGATGCCGCCAAAGCAAAACTGACACTGACAGCAAAAGGTAGCAAGTTCGAGGGCGCAAGGGAAATCCTCTTTGATATCGTGGCGGATACGAGAAAAACCTTTGACAAGAAAACGATACAGGTGGTGTATGTGACACCCGATAAATTTCCCACAAATGAAAAGATTGTAAAACCTTCCGACGCAGTATATTATCTTGGCAAACAAAAGGCAGTAGAGCCGAAAATCAAGTTGTATGCCGCCGAGGATATAGCGCTTGCGACACCAATTGACGATAGCCTCTACGAAGTACATTACCAGAATAACAAGAAAACTGGCAAGGCAGCATTGGTAGTACTTCCGTCTGACAAGGCATTGAAGGACCCGAACGGATATAAAGAAGGCTCTGTCACAACGGCCTTCACCATCGCAAAATGCCCGCTGAACCAAGAGAATGTGGAAGTTATTGTCTCTAAAAAGCCAAGCTATTATACAGGAAAGAAGATAGAGCATTCCATCACGGTCAAATATACTTATCATGAGTGGACTGGCGGGGAAGCCAAGAAAAAGACAGTTACCTTGGCAAAAGGCACAGATTATGCCGTTGCATATACCAACAACGTAAATGCAAGTGTATATTACGATGAAAATGCATATATTCCTGTGAAGCCAAACAAAGCGCCGGCCATCAAGATTACAGGAAAAGGAAACTTTACAGGAACCAGAACGACAGAAAAAGTTACATCTGACGGAAAACCAAGCGGCGAAAAACTTACATTCGATATTCGCCCGAAACAGATTGGTGACACTGTTGTGACCGTGGGAGACTTGGCGGGGAAGCCAAGCGCACAGACGCCGAAAATCACAGTGAAAGATGGAACAAAAGTTCTACCTGCAAGCCAGTACAGAATTAAGAATATCGTTAAGACCCATGATCAGGACAGAAAGCCGCTTCCGGTACCCGAGCAGATTTATGCGCTTGAGGGAAGTGTCGAAACTGGAACGCCGAAGGTCCAGTCCGCAGGCACCTATGAGATTACGATTGAGGGCAGGGAGAAAACCAATTATGAAGGCGTGAAGGATAAAACCAACAAAATTTCAACGGATAAACTGGTATGCAGAGTCGTGGACAAAGACCATCTGATTGATTATGCAGCAGTAAAAATAAATGGCAAATTCTACTATACAGGGGAACAGATTACACTGACAGCAGGAGCAGAAACATCAAACCTTGTCGTGAAAGCAGGAAAAAATAAAGTGCTTCTGGCAGCGCGTGAAAAGCCGCAGAATGGGGCAGCCGAAGAGGACGGTTACTATGTGACGTACACCAACAATGTCAATGCCGGAAAAGCGACCGTCACCATTACCGGTACAGGCAGCTATATCGGAACAAAGACGGTCACATTTCAAATTAACAGGAGAACACTTGCGAACACACTGACAAAACAGCAGGACAAACTTCAAAAAGGTCTGCTTCAGACACCCAAGCTCTCCGAAAAAGGCGCAGCCGGGAAGCTCGATGCAGTCTGGATTCCGGCAAAGGAGAATGAAAAGGGCGTCATCGTAAATTCAGACAATGGCAAAGCCGGCGAAACAGGCTATCTGGAGGTTCCATACACAGGCTATACCATCAACCCGGACTTCAGGTTCAGCGCTGTAAATTATAACCTGAATGGCGATGAACTGCTGCCTAAGGAGTTGTCCTCAGGCGATTACACAGTTTCCTGCAAAGTGGGGGCATGGAAGGACGACAAGGCGCCAGTCACTGTCACTGTCAAAGGAAAAGGCAACTACAGCGGCAGCGTGAAGTTTGAAAATCTCTTTACACTGACAGCAAGGAGTCTCACGGATTTAAATATTGATATTGCACCTGCTGCGTACAATGGCAGTGCATTGAAACCGGCCATAGTCTTTTATGACAAGAGCACCGGAAAGCTTGTGGATTTGAAATTAAACACGGCATACTCCGTAAGCTATAAGAATAACAAAGACACAGCAGTCGTAAACACCAATCCGGATAAACAGCCAGAGGTAATCCTCAAGGTGAAAGGCAAAGGATGGAAAACGGACAGGAACGATCCCGCAACAACGACATGGAGTAAAAAGTTTGTCATTGGGCAGGCGGAGATTACCAGCGCAGATGTCGGCGACGTGGTGTTCCAGTCATTCCTTGGCAAGGCAGTCAAGCCCAAAGTTACTGTCAAGGTCAATGGAAAGACCTTGAAGGAAGGCAGGGATTATCTGCTGACTTACAGCAACAATGTCAAACGCGGCAGCAAGGCAGCCCTGCAAATAACAGGAAAAGGAAATTATTATACCAGCGAGCCGATACGCAAAGTCTTTGTAATTAAATAAACGTCACTT
>Ga0137307_100720_pt1 | contig 38050 bp, 33 predicted proteins | sample NAcewD2O_March_2_FD_97180 | JGI IMG/M metagenome (GOLD analysis project Ga0137307, IMG submission 97180) | Mouse cecal microbial communities from Vienna, Austria - N-Acetylglucosamine amended D2O_March | ecosystem: Host-associated > Mammals > Digestive system > Large intestine > Cecum | place... | reverse complement strand
AGGGATTGTCCGACTGTCTCAATTGGCTGACAGCATACTCAGTTCAGATGTTGACACAATGAAGATTAATGGAGATGCGGGCTTGGAGAAAGATTTTATCGAACACAGCATCGCCGTACATTCCAAAGGGATGACACATGAAGACTTTCATTTGATATAAGTTTAAAAATGAATCTTCTCTTGCAAATAGAGAAATTAATGCCTATATTTGCAAGCGTAAGACCCTGTTGTCCCTGCTGAACAAGCAAACTTCAGGGTTATTGTTCTTTTCAGAATCCGTTTCTTCCGGTCATTTCTTTAGCGCAACTCAGGAAAAGCCAGATCAGTACACAAATGAAAAATAACATAATTACCTCCTTCTTTTGATGAAACATTCCGAAGTATATATCTTAACTGTTTTTATATTAGAAAGGCTCGTTTAGTTGTTGCATATACCAACTATAGGAACCTAAAATGAGAAACCTATTGGGCAGAGTTGACAATGTGCTAAGATAATTCTGCCAAACGAGTATAATATGTTTTTTAGTATTCTCAGTCACAAAGATATATTTTTTACCTATTGTTTTTATGGTTAAGCATGCATTTTGCCTGTTTTCAAGTTCTCTGCTACGCCTGTTTATATGGAGGCTTATACATTGAAAAACACCAGATATTCCCCTTCTGCTTCGATGGTGAACTCGCTGCCGATACATTCGTTAAGAGTACCCTGCCACCAGTTGGTGAAAGCGTAGAGCGGATAGACAAGCCCTTGGCTCTGCATCTTGCGGGCAGTGAAATTGAAGATGGAGACTTGCTGCCCTGCGCGGCAGGGAAAGATCCGCTTCCCTTGGCAGGGAATGAAAACACCATAGTCGGTATAGGTGCGGACATCGGCTCCAAGGCGCATATACTCGATGAGCAAACTGATGTTGCCCACGGTATGATCCTCGCGTTTGCCCGTTGCTCCGACGATGGCGATGCGTCGTTTTCCTTGTTCCAGAAGGAAGCGCACGGCTTTGGTCTGGTCGTTGTTCTCCTGCTCACTGATGGCGTGGAGGAGGTTGCCGTATCGCTGCTGATACTCCTTGTTAAGCGAATCCATGTCGCCTATGATGATGTCGGGCACTTTCCCTTGACGTATGTATTCGTTTGCTGCTCCGTCGCAACAGACTACGTAGGGAGCTTCTTCTACGATTTGCAGAGGAAGCGGAGAGGACGGATAGTCGCCGTTGGCAATGATTACTGCTTCACACATATTAATTTTTTCCATTTTAAATAACCGAATATGGCAATGATAGTGTATAGTGCATAGAGGGCAGACGTGAAGTAAAGCCCTTTATAGATGTACAGACCCGAACTTACGATGTCCGTTGCAATCCACGGCCACCACTGCTCTACATATTTCTTTGCCAGCATCCACATGCCTATGATGCTCAGTGCCGTAGTGAAAGAGTCCAACCACGCCACATCGCTGTCCGTGAAGTTTATCAGTATCGTGGCGATAAGGAAGAACGCTAGTGCGAACACTGCCGTGAGGGGCAACCAATAGCGGCGGGGCATATAAGTGATGGGCGTTTCTGTTGCCGTTTTTGCCTTTTCCGACCTTTCATTCATGTTACTTTCCGCTTCTTCCTTCACGTTACCCGGTTTTTCTTTCCCGTTCCGGGCTTTGAAAGAGGAGACCTGCCAGCAAGTCCAGCCGTAGATGGCGGCAATGAGGTAGTAGATGTTGATTCCGAAGTCGGCGTAAAGCCCTGCTTTGTAATAGATATAGAGGTAGATAGCAGGCATGATGATGCCCACTATCCACAGATAGATGCTTGCGCGATATTCCAGCCAGAGATATATCAGCCCTACGATTGTCCCAATGATTTCCAGCAGTTCCATTCCTGTTCTCTCTCTTTGGTTCTTTAGAAGTTGATGGACACGTGGGCGAGCAGATGGGTACCTGCCTGTGCGGCATAGCCGGCATAGTTGTAACGAACCTTCCGGTCGCCATCATAATAGTAACCGCTTCCGGCATAACCGTTGTTTTCGTACTTCTCGTTGAAGAGGTTGTAGAGGGTGCAACCGACGGTCATTGATTTCACTTTCGGCAGCTTGAAAGTGTAGGCGAGGGCGAGATTGCTCACAAAGTAGGCATCCAGCGTGCACTCCTCTTGCTTGGCGTTGCTCATGTACTGTTTGCTGACATACTGCGACTGAAGCGAGGCTTCGAAGCCCTTGTAGGTGTAGCCGAAGCGGTTGTTCAGAATGAAGTCCGGTGAGAAAGAGAGCGGAGTATTGCCGTGGTTGATGACCCAAGCTTCGGTGCCTGCCTCTTCGTTCTCGAAGAGGGTTTCGGTGAAGTTCTTTACGCGGTTCTTGCTCAGTGTGGCGTTGATGTTCCATGTGAAACCGCAAGGAAGCCTGAGGTTTGCCATCAACTCTACGCCCATACGATAACTGTCCGGTACATTGCTTGCCATCGCTTCGCCTATCTCGTTCAGCTCGCCTGTCAGTACCAGCTGGTCTTTATAGTCCATATAGTAGAGATTGGCACCTGCCTGGAATGTCTTGCCGGCAAATGTGTAGCCCAGTTCGTAGTCTAACAGCCGTTCCGGCTTGGGATGTTCGTCGAAGCGACCGTCGGTATAGTTGTTGCGCGTAGGTTCTTTCTGCGCTTCGCTGAAGGAGACAAAGAGACGATGATGCGGGTTGATTTGCCACGAAAGTCCGGCTTTGGGGTTGAAGAAACCAAAGTCTTCGTGGATGTCCAGCCGTTGCATCTCCGAAGCCAGCCAGTTGTATTTGTCGTTCGTGCCGTCTATCTTGTAGCAGATGTGGCGGTATTGCAGGTCCATGTAGGCGTTCACTCCTTTCGCCAGTTCATAGTTGGCTTTCAGGTAGATGTTGCCGTCGTTCTTCGTAGCGTTGTTGAAGTAGTAGTCGGTGTCGGGATTCAGGTCGCCCACGTAGCTCTTCACCCACAATACCCGTCCGAAGTGGTCGCCGTCGTAGCGGTTCAGGGCACCGCCGAGGGTGGCTTGCAGGCGGTCGCCCTTGTAGGTGAAGGAGAAGATACCTCCGCCAAACTTGTTGTCCATGGCTTTCTTGCGTACGAGGTCGCTCTTCGTCACCTCTTTATCATCGTACACAAAGGGGGACAGCCCGTATTCCACAAGTGTGCGGCGGGTCTTGTATTCCTGATAGTAACCGTCGCCCTTGGTGTAGTGCAGCCCGATATTCATGTTCCATTGGGAGTTGAAGCGGTGGTTCAAGAGCAGTTGGTAGTGCTTTTGGATGTAGTTGTCCGTCTGGTCTTCGTAGAAGTGTTGCACCCCTTTCTCGTCTTCGTACATCAGTCCGCAAGAGTTGTAGCGTCGGCCGTATTGCTCCATTTCCTCCTTGCTGGCATAGTTCCAGGCGTGGTAAGTACGTTCCTTGTTGGCAAAAGTGATAAGCCGGATGCTGGTGTTGTCGGTATAGTATCCTCCTTGCAGGAAGTAAGCGTTCAGTCCCACAGAGGCACGGTCTATGTACCCGTCAGAACTGACGTTGGAGAGCCGGGCGTCGAATCCCCAATGACCGTTGATGATGCCTGTGCCCGCTTTTACGGTCTCTTTGTGGGTGTTGAACGAACCGTAGCTTCCGGAAAATTCGGCGTATGGAGTGGGCGATATGCCTTGCGTCTGCATATTTATACTGGCGCCGAAGGCTCCTGCGCCGTTGGTTGAGGTTCCTGCTCCGCGCTGTATCTGCACGTCTTGCAGGGAGGAGGCGAAGTCCGGCGTGTTGACCCAGAAGATGGAGTGGCTTTCCGCGTCGTTCATCGGTATGCCGTTGGTGGTGACATTGATGCGGGTGGCGTCAGTGCCGCGCACTCGGATGGAGGTATAGCCAATGCCCGCGCCTGCATCGCTCGTGGTCAGCACCGAGGGAGTGAAGGTCAGCAGATAGGGCATATCCACGCCTGTATTTGCTTTTTTGAGTTGTTCTTTGGAAAGGTTGGTGTATGCCACCGGCGTATGCGCTGTGGCACGAGTGGCGATAACTTCTACTTCCTGCAGACCTACAGTCTGCAAGCTGTCTTTCTCTGGTGCTTGTGCAAAGGCACCTGTTGTTGCCATGAGCAGGCAAACAATCATTGCATTTCTTCTCATTCGTAATTCCTTTAATGAATAAATTAAGAAAAGGGGGAACTTTTCTTCTTTTCCCTACGTCGGCACTATCCGAATCAGGTCAATGGGTATGATCTCAGCCCGTTGTATTAAGGCACCCCTTCATTGAAATCGCGGCAAAGATACATCATTTTTTTATTCTTATGCCAATTTGAGTTTGTAAGTTTTCAACTCACCAACTCACCAGCTTGAGCCGTGCGATTGTCACTGCTGTCTCTTTTTCTGTCTTATTTGTATCAAAAACAGGCATTGAGATGATAAAGGCATGAATTTATAATGTTCGGGATGTAAAGATACGTATATTTGCGATGATAAAACAGAAAACTAAAGTTAATGTCATGAAGAAGAGAAATATTCTTTTGATTTGCTTGTGCTTGATTAGCCTTTGTGTGGCGGCGCAAGAGAAGAAGCCTGTAAAGATAGCTTGCGTGGGCAACAGTATCACTTACGGTTGGGGCATCAAGAACCGCTTCCAGAATAGTTATCCCGGTATGCTCTCCCAATTTATGGGCAAAGAGTACGACGTCCGCAATTTTGGAATCAGCGGTCGCGTACTACTGAACAAGGGAGACCGTCCTTATATGCACGAACCTCTCTTCTTCGACCTGCTGAAATTTGAGCCGGATATTGTCACCATCAAGCTGGGGACGAACGACAGCAAACCTTGGAACTGGTGCTATGGGAAGGAGTTCAAGACCGACCTGAACGAAATGCTGGACAAACTCGAAGCACTGCCTTCGAAACCGAAAGTCTACCTCTGTCTGCCCGTGCCTGCGGTGCAGCTGAACTTCGGTATACGCGACAGCATCATCACTACCGACATTATTCCCCTGATACGCAGTGTGGCAAAGAAACGCCGCCTGCCTGTCATCGACCTTTATAAGGTGTTGGAGCCGCATCCCGATTATTATGTCGACGGCATCCACCCCAACGAGAAAGGTGCCGCGCTGATAGCCGCCGAGATTTACCGCACGCTGACCGGCAATGAAGCACCTGCCATTGATACCACACAACCCTTTCCTGGAAAGAAGTCGCAATGGGAAGGTTTCGACCGTTACGATTTTCTCTGCAATATGCGCCAAGCCACGGTAGTCGTGCCCCGACGGGCAGCTGAAGGACGTCCTTGGATATGGCGCCCGGCTTTTTTCGGAGCCTTCCCTGCGGTGGATAAGGCTTTGCTGGAGAAAGGATTCCATGTCGTATATTATGACCTGACACACCTCTATGGAAGCCCTCGTGCCCTACGTTTGGGCAGTGATTTCTACGATGTGATGTGCCGTAACTACCGCCTTTCTTCCCATGTGACGCTGGAGGGTTTCAGCCGTGGCGGACTTTTTGCCTTCAACTGGGGAGCGAAGAATCCCGATAAAGTGGCATGCATCTATGTCGATGCTCCCGTTTGCGACGTGTTCAGCTGGCCTGGCAGACACCGTGAACTGTGGAAAGGTCTGCTCGAAGAGTGGGGATTGAAAGAAGAGGAGATGAACAACTTCAAGGGTAATCCGATAGACAATCTGGCTCCCCTGGTTCGTGCAGGCGTTCCCGTTATCAGCGTCTGCGGCGACAGCGACCGGACGGTACCTTACGAAGAGAACATGAAAGTTGTTGCCGAACGTTACCGTGCCTTGGGCGGGCAGGTGGAAATCATCCTGAAACCCGGCTGCGACCATCATCCTCATAGTCTGGAGCAGCCCGAAGCCGTGGTCGATTTCATCGTCCGCAACCAACCCGACTATCAGAAGAAGTAGGTCATCCACCGGCAGCACACCCCACGCCTTCCCCTTCGAAGGCCGTGCTGTGGGCATCTTCTGCGTGGCCGGTCCGCAAGCCTGTGTGCTGGAGTACAGCGTGGATGGCGCCCCCTTCAAGCGGTTGGATACGTTCACCGACTGGAGCCATCGGCTCTATATCCCTTGGGTGTACATGCTTGAGACGGAACTCGCCCCGGCGCGCCACATCTTGCGCCTGCGCGTGGCGAAAGGCGGAAGGGCGGAGTGCCAGATACGGAACTTTGTGGTGAACAAGTGAGAGATTTTCTTGGGAACTTTATTGTTTTTCTTGCCTGATGTTAGTACATTTGCCTGTGGATGCTAAATCTTTCTACCATGGAGAAACTTTCTTTCTGCCATGATGGAAAGAAAATTTCCCCACGGAGGAAAGAAAGTTTCTCCATGGTGGAAAGAATAAATGTCTGCTGCGAAAATCCTTGGCCATCGCAAGGAAAAGGGATAAAAGTAGCGGTGGAATAGCTTAACTCCGGTACTCCATGTTTCACAAGCGTAGGGTATCCGTAAGAAAAACATATAGAGATGAGTGCATATTATGATCTTTTTGAAAAGCCTGATGTTCGCCAAACCGGTGAGCAACAGCCTCTTTACGCCCGTTTCATTCCCAAGGGTACCATCGACCGGAAAGAATTTCTGAACCGTGTACATCTCTTCACCGGTATCAGCCGCAGCGTGCTGGAGGGGGCGATGGCTTCGTTCATAGACGAGTTGTGCGACTGCCTTGCCGATGGCTGGACGGTGGAACTTGGCGAGTTGGGCTATTTCACGCCTGCCTTGGCTTGCCGCCGTGAAGTGATGGAAAAGAAAGAGCTGCGTGCCGCTTCGGTGATGCTTCGCGGTCTGAACTTCCGCCTGGGAAAGAAGTTCTACAGGAAGCTGGATAAGAAGATGCAGCTGGAGCGTGCCCCGAAGTCGGCCGGACAATCCGTTTCTTCTGCATCGCTCCTGTCCGTGGAACAGCGTTTCCGCCTGCTCGACGACTATTTGCGTCAGGAACAGCCTTGCATCAACCGCGCACAGTATGTCCGTCTGACGGGACGCAGCGTGAAGCAGGCCATTACGGATTTGAACCTCTTCATTGAAGAGGGGTTGCTGATGAAGTGTGGGGCGGGGCGGAACGTGGTGTATATGCGAAAATCGTGACTCATGTTGTGTACATAAAGGAATCATTACAGAATAAAACCAAAATAATCCAATTATGAATACAATTGATATTCCTGTGTTGCTGCTGACCGGCTATTTAGGCAGTGGCAAGACCACCTTGGTAAACCATATCCTTACCAACAAACGTGGCATCAAATTTGCCGTCATCGTCAATGATATCGGCGAGGTGAATATCGATGCGGCACTGATAGAGAAAGGCGGTGTGGTGGGCAAGAAAGACGACAGCCTTGTGGCGTTGCAGAACGGCTGCATCTGCTGCACCCTGAAGACAGACCTGATTGAGCAGATGTTTGAAATCATGAAGATGCAACGCTTCGACTATATCGTCATCGAAGCCAGCGGCATCTGCGAGCCCGAACCCATTGCCCAGACCCTCTGTTCCATTCCCCGCATGGGAGGCGCCTATACCAAGTATGGCATCTGCCGCCTGGACTGCATCACCACCGTGGTGGATGCCCTGCGCCTGCAAAGCGAATTTGCTTGCGGCGACGGCCTGACCCGCAAGGGCATTGACGAAGAAGATATCGAAAGCCTTATCATCCAGCAGATTGAGTTCTGCAACATCATCCTGCTGAACAAGGCCGACGAGGTGCAACCAGAAGAGCTGAAACGCATCAAGCACATCATCCGCACCTTGCAACCCGGCGCCGAAATCATAGAATGTAACTATGCCGATGTAGACCTGGGGAAGATTATCCATACCGGTCTCTTCGACTTTGAACGTGCCGCCACTTCCGCCGGATGGATCCGGGGCATAGAACGCCCTGCCACCGAAGAGGAGGAGAGGGAAGCTCATCATCACCACGAGCATCATCATTCGGAAGAAGACGTTCATCATCATCATGAACACCATCACCACCATCATGTGGAAGACGGCGAAGTGGAAGAATATGGCATTGGTACGTTTGTCTACTATCGCCGTCCGGCTTTCAACATCCACAAGCTCGACCACTTCATCGCCACCCGATGGCCGCGCAACGTCATCCGTACCAAAGGCGTCTGCTACTTCAGCCACAATCGCGACATGTCTTACTTGTTTGAACAGGCAGGCGTGCAAAAGCAGCTTACGGAAGCCGGACTGTGGTACGCTACCGCCCCCGAAGAGGACCTGGCGGAATTGAAACGGCAAGAACCAGGGCTGATGCGTGACTGGGATCCGGAGTATGGCGACCGTATGCAGAAACTTGTCTTTATCGGACAGCATCTGGATAAAGAGCAGTTGGCACGCGACTTGGATGAATGTCTGGAGTAATACTTCTTTCGTATATATATCAAGGAGATAAGAATAAAGCTAAATGGTATTACATCGGTGAGAGTACAGTGGAGAAAATCGCAACAGTGGAAGACCAAATTTGGTTTTATACCCAACCGTTTTTGCCCGATATGGAACCAACCTTGCTTAACGTCAATCAAACAGGATTGCCAACAGGCCGTCCGTCAGCAACAAACAACAACTATACATTTGCATGGTGTGTTCCTTCTGGGACAAGTGGCAAGTATCCGGAAGAATTGAAAATCGATGGCAAACACCGTTCGTTCGTTTACCAATTTGGCATGGGACTGGATGCGCTTACAGAAGATGCTCTGTATCCGGCATATTACATTGTACCCGGAACGACAGCTATTACATACCGCTTGATTAATATCAACCCAAGATTTATCGCATCGCAGAATCAGGGAAACTGATACCCAATGGGGTGAAGAACAACCCATGATTGACGATAAAGCGTCAAGGGAAATAATAGATTTCTTGTCGGTTTCGTAATGGATATCTGTTTTGAACTGTTATTAAATAGAGAATCCGGTTAATAGTATAGTATAAGGATAGGATTGCGTTGACTATAGCGTAGGCGAAACGCGGTTCTATCGCCAACAAGGTTTTTAACTTTCATCCCTTGACCCGTGAGAGTGTGTGTCCGGTTTGGCCTTTGGGGGCTTCTCTCGGACATGCTCTCTCTTTTTTCATCCGGAAATCTGTGTCTATTTGTGCAATCTGTAGATGAAACGTCGTTTTCCCTGATAGATTTGATGACCTGTAGAGATTGCCAGCCAGCCTACCATTCATTTTCAGTACTTTAGCATCTCAAACTGTAGAGATGGCATTCCGCTTCTTCCTATTTCCCCTTTTTCCCGTTTGGGAGCATTTTCTCAAACTGTAGAGATCTCAAATTTTTATGCTACTGTTTATCAGTGGTTTAATATATTTAGCTGTAGATGTCGTTTCTTAGGCTTTCGCCGCATATTGCCCTAACTTTGCGACATCGATTCTGAGAGAATGAAACTGCCGACCGTTGAGGCCTCACGGTAAAACGTTTCCTTATTTCGGATGAGATAAGAGAGATATACATTATTATTTAAACCCTTAAAAAGTGAAAAGAATATGGCTATTAAGTATGAAGTAAAAAAGGTGGTTTTTGGTTTTGACAAGACGAATACGGAGAAGTATGTGGCGCAGGCGAAAGTCTTGGGCATGGTGAAGTTTGACAAACTCTGCGAAGAAGTGCAGAAGGTGAGCATGGTGCCGCGCGGTGTGGTGAAGATGGTGATTGACGGATTGATCGACACTCTGAATATGGATTTGGATAAAGGATATTCCGTGCAGTTGGGGGACTTCGGCTGTTTCCGTCCTGGACTGAACGCGAAGAGCCAGTCCGGGGCGAACGATGTGGATGCCAACACTGTGTATCGCCGGAAGATTATCTTTACTTCCGGAAGCTACTTCAAGGACATGTTGAGCAAGGCTACTGTAGAAAGGCTGGTAGTAGGCAAGGGCACCGTGATTGATGCTGCGAGCGTAGCTCCGAAACCGGATGAAAACGGTGGCGGTGGACAAGGCGGTGAACAAGATGGCGTGGATGAGAATCCTTTCGGATGAATTTGAATTTTTTCAAAAACTCACAATCGTAAATTAAATATCTATTTCCCCGGTCAAGGAATTGAAAGGTTTCCGTATCTTTGTATTCAAGAAACGAATTATCAGTTATGAACCGTATTCTATTAACCTTGAAACGCCCATTCATCTGGCTGCGCCGCTTTCGTCACCGTTGCGGTTACGGGATACATTCTCCTTTTGCTTTCAACCTCATTACGTTTGTGATTTATGAAAGCACTCCTTACTATAAATACAAAGCCCTGGCGGCAGAACAGAAAAGGCTGGCTCCGCAGAAAGGCAAGGACTGGAACCGCGAATCGAAGAAAGTGAAACGCCTGCTGTTTCGTCTGGTCAATTACGCCCAGCCAGCCACCATTGTGGATGCCGGCCGCCTCTCCGCCTCTGCCCTCTACCTGAAAGCGGGCAAGATAGGAGCGGACTATACGCCTGCGTCCGATCTCTCCGACCTGTTTCTGGAAGCCGGGACACCGGTCGACTTCCTCTATCTGCACGACTGGCAGCGTCCGGAATTTGTGGAAGAAGTGTTTCGCATCTGTGCCGCGCGTACTGCCGGTAGCTCTGTCTTCGTAGTGGAAGGGATAGGCTACACTCCGCAGATGAAAGCACTGTGGAAACGCATGGTGCAGGACGACAAAGTGGGCATAACGTTCGACCTTTATGACCTTGGTATCCTCTTTTTTGATAAAACAAAGCTAAAGCAAGACTATATTGTCAACTTTTGATTAGCTTTAGGCGTTATAATACTAAAAAAACAACCTTATGAAGATATATACCAAAACCGGAGATAAAGGTACCACCTCCCTTGTAGGGGGTACCCGTGTGCCGAAGACACACATCCGCCTCGAAGCCTACGGCACAGTAGATGAACTGAACTCCAATTTGGGATTGCTGATCACCTACTTGTCCGACGAGAAAGACAGGACATTTGTCCGCAATGTCCAGAACCGCCTTTTTGCCGTAGGCTCAAGCCTGGCTACCGACTTGGAGAAGACCGACCTGAAGTGCGCCAGCATTGTCCATCCCGAAGATACGGAATGTATTGAGCGGGAGATAGACCGTCTGGATGCCCTTCTTCCTCCTTTGCGTGCTTTTGTCCTGCCCGGAGGCAGTCGTGCCGCTTCGGTCTGCCATGTCTGCCGAACGGTTTGCCGCAGGGCAGAACGGCGCATACTGGCTTTGGCAGAACAGTGCGAAGTGGCTCCCGACTTGCTCGCTTACGTAAACCGTTTGTCCGATTATTTGTTTATTTTGTCACGAAAAACCAATCAGGATGAGAAAAAAGATGAAATATTTTGGGATAATAGTTGTAAGTGAAATATTTTATTATACTTTTGCCGAAAATATAGAAAGTAGGACTTAATATAATAGTCACCATTTTAATACTTAGGATTTATGTATTGGACATTGGAATTAGCATCTAAACTGGAAGATGCTCCCTGGCCGGCAACCAAGGATGAATTGATCGATTATGCCATACGTTCGGGTTCTCCGCTCGAAGTAATTGAGAATTTGCAGGAAATGGAAGATGAAGGCGATATTTATGAAAGCATCGAAGACATCTGGCCCGACTATCCGAGCAAAGAGGATTTCTTCTTTAATGAAGAAGAGTATTGATATGCTTTTTTAGGTGGTGAAAAACGGTTATGCCACACCCCTGTTGACACATAGAAAGAGGTAGTCCGTAGACTCGTTTGTGATGAGTTGTGAAGGACTACCTCTTTTTTTAGAATTTTCCACTATATGGTTGAAATGCAAAAAGAAATGGCAGGTCGTTTGCCGGAGTTGAAACAACGGCAGTTGCCTGGCGGCTGTCGAGAAGCGGTACATGCGCTTTTGAGAGAAATATATGGGTACGAACAATTTCGCGACTTGGAAGTATACGACGATTTATTCCGGGGAAAAGATACACTGCACATTTCGCAGGGGCAACTGATAGAGAGTGTCATTGCCGAAGCCGAAAAGGCACACAAAGGAGAAACGGAGATCAACAATGTCCTGCTGACGGCACCTACAGGAGCCGGAAAATCCCTACTGTTCCAGTTGCCCGCCATCTATCTGGGCAGAGAATACAGGCTGCTTACCATCGTGGTATCTCCCCTGAAAGCATTGATCACAGACCAGGTGGAAGGTTTGCAGGAGTTGGGATATACGCGCGTGGCGTATGCCTCCTCCGATCTCTCACCCGAACAAAAGAACGAGGTGTATCGGCAAGTGCGCGAAGGCGAAGTGGACCTGTTCTACCTCTCGCCGGAACTGCTGCTCTCTTACGACATCAGGCATTTTGTAGGCGAACGCCGCATTGGCCTGGTTGTGGTGGATGAGGCTCATACGGTCACTACGTGGGGGAAGGAGTTTCGTGTGGACTATTGGTTTCTGGGGCGTTATCTGCAAGGCTTGAAGAAAAGTCTCGGTTACACATTCCCGCTATTTGCACTGACGGCTACGGCAGTCTGGAATCCGAAAGGAGGCAATGACATGGTGTTTGAAACGATCCGTTCATTGCAGATGGAGCCTTGTGTGCTCCATGCAGGTACGGTGAAGCGCCGCAATATCGGCTTCGACATCCGGCAGATGGAGATGGAAGAGGGTGAGACATACGATAAGGCCAAACAGCGTGTTATAGCCAAAAGGGTGGAAGACTTTCTCGACGGACATAAGACTATTCTCTACTATCCCTTTGCAGGCGGCATCGATATGCGTCTGAAGGCATGGGTGAAGTCTGTCGACTGGCATTTGGTGGCTTCCTACTACGGAAAGAAAGACAAAGAACAGAAAGCGGCAATCGTGCAGGACTTCAAGGAGGGCGAGAAGCGGATGATTGTAGCCACAAAGGCATTCGGCATGGGAGTGGATATCAGTGATATCGACCGTGTGTATCATGTGGCGCCCTCCAGTACATTTGTCGACTATATACAGGAGATTGGACGTGCCGCCCGCGATGCTGATATTCAGGGCATCTCGGCGACGGACTATCATGAGAGGGATTTCTATTATATGAAACGCCTGCACATGACGGGCAACATCACGCAGGAGCAGTTGTCGCTGATCTTGAAGAAGTTGATGGAAGTGTACCGGATGAAAGGTAGAAAACAGGAGATGCTGCTTTCTCTGTCCGATTTTGAATTTGTGGTGAAACTGCCTCGCATGAAGAACAAGTTGGAATACGAAGCGGAATTGGGGCAGCTGATAAAGACAGCCCTGCTGTGGCTGGAAGATGACTTGTGTCATCGCTACGGCAAGCACCTGCTGGAAGTCAGTCCGCAAAACCTGCTTGCCGAAGGATATATACAAGATAAGACAGGCGATGCCTTTATCCGCGAGTTCAGTGACTATCTGACTAAAGTGCCTGGTACGGAAGACGTCTACATGGCGCGTCTGGAGAAACTCTGGGAAGAGCGTTTCGCAGAGTTCGGCTATAGAGAGTTCAAGCAGAAACTGAATAATGGAACGTTGTGGGAAGGTTCGCGTGCGGTGTCCGTGGGCAAGCACGAGGTGCTGCTGAAAGAAGATGCAGCAGTGATTCGTCGGCGTATGGATGCGCTGTTCGGCAGCCTGAAGACCTTACTGTTCGACAAACTTCGTAAGACGAAAGGGCGTTTTGATGAAGAAGAGTTGCGTGCGGTATTTGCCGAGCATGGCATGGATGTACCGTCGGCAAAACGCTTCATCGGCTCCTTGTTAGAATCGCGTACGGAAGAGGGACGCAGCGTGAGCTACATCAGCAGTGTGAAGAAGAAAGATTCCAACGAACTTTCTTTCACGGTGACGAAAGGCTTCGACCTCTTGCTATCCCGCTATCAGAAACTTTTCACCCAGCGCATTGTGGGTGAGAAAGGAGACCGCCTGCTGTTCTATACGACACCTTTTTCTGACTTGAACATGTTGTTCAATCTGCTTTCTATGCTCGATTGTCTTTCGTTCAGCGTAGAGGGTGGGGGAACACCTTGCGTATCGGTCACTTTCGACGACCCGGAACTGCTGGAACAGATTGCGTCTTCCGATGAATACCATAATCTCATTCTCGATAATAATGAAAAGATATTTCAGGAACAGATTGAATTGTTCTCCTTCTTCTTCGGGACAAGCGGAATGGATGATGCAACACGCTGGAGTCTGATTGAAGACTATTTCACCGGAATGGGAGTGGAGGGGCTGAAAGTGAAATATACTGCTCCATCCTGAAGCCTATGCTTGAAGATGTATCATGACTTGCTATTGGTGAGTCCGTTTTTATAATGATGAAATACAGTTTTATCCTGAAATCGGCAATCTGGCTGTGCCTCTTCTTCTGTGCGGCAGGAGTACGGGCACAGTTCGACGCACGCTTTGGCCAATATTGGGCGGTGCCGGGCTATTATCATCCCGCATGGGCAGGGCAGACGGAGAATAAGCTGAATATATACGGTTCGTATGGTATGCAACTGATGGGTTTCACCCATGCCCCGCGGGTGATGTATTTCGGTGCGGACATGCCTTTCACGCTGTTCAACAAACCTCAGGGTGCTGGCGTGGGATTTTTCAATGAAGCCATCGGTCTGTTCCGCAACCAGCGTTTCTGGGGGCAGTATGCCTATCAACAGAAAATCCGTAAAGGCAAGCTGGGCATCGGCTTTCAGGTAGGCATGCTGAACATTACTTTCGACCCTTCCGACATCAATCTTGGTGAAGAAACCGACGATGAGGCATTTCCTACTACGGCAGAGAGCGGGAGTGCCGTTGACATCGGGCTCGGTGCCTACTATTCGCATCCTCGGTTCTATGCCGCGCTTTCCGTCCACCATCTGACGGCTCCCCGCATCTCTTTGGGAGAAAAAAGCGAGATAGCTGTACATCCTATCGTTTATTTGACAGGCGGATACAATATTCAGACGCGTAATCCGTTAATTTCCATACAGCCTTCGATGCAGTTGCAGAGTGACTTTACTACTACACGGCTGGACCTGACGGGGCGGTTGTTCTATGCCTATCGCTCTAAGGTGCTGAGCGGGGGAGTAACCTATTCACCCGGCACCTCGGTGACACTCAGTCTTGGGTTGACGGTGCAGGGCGTGACACTGGGGTATGCATACGAGTGCTTCACCTCGAAGATTGGCGCGGCAAGCGGCAGCCACGATTTGATGGTCAGGTATGCATTGGACTTGAATGTATTTAAGAAAAGCCGGAACTTGCATAAGAGTGTACGGATTTTGTAAGAGATATACGAATGATGAAACAGAAGAAAGGGATGAAAGCTATTCATGCATGGTACGGGGCGGCACTGTTGCTGCTCGGTTCATTGGTGTCGTGCATGGGAACAGTGGGTAACACTTCCATGAAAGGCGGTGAGGTGATAGGTGCCAGTGCGATGGCATGGAGCGAGCCGGCGCCATACGGCATGGTGTTGGTGAAACGCGGTTCGGTGAAGATGGGACCCGATAAGCAGGACAGCTTGTGGGGAACGGTCGTTCCTTCGCGGGAGATTTCGGTAGAATCTTTCTGGATGGACGATACGGAAGTGACCGTTGCTGAGTATAAACAGTTCGTCAACTGGGTGCGCGACTCCATCATCCGCGAGCGTCTGGCAGATCCTGCCTATGGTGGCAACGAAGTCTTCAAGATAGAGGAAGACCGCGAAGGGAATCCGATAAAGCCTTACTTGAACTGGGCGAAGCCCATCCCTTGGAAGCGCGCTACGGAAGATGAACAGATGGCTATCGAGAGTGTGTATAAGCGGCATCCGATTGACGGCACACTGATGCTGGACGGTGCCCAACTGAACTACTACTATGAAGTGTATGATTATGCGGAAGCCGCCAAGCGCCGTAACCGTCTGAACCCCGCCGAAAGAGTCAAGAACACGGATATAAAGGTGGATCCCGAAGAGGTGGTGATGATAACTAAAGACACGGCGTATATTGATGACGAAGGCCGTATAGTGAACCGTACCATCACCCGCCCACTCTCCAGCGAATGGGATTTCCTGAACAGCTACATCGTGAACATCTATCCTGATACGACCTGTTGGGTGAACGACTTTCCGGATGCAAACAATGAGCAGTACATGCGCCTGTATTTTAACCATCCCAGTTACAATGAGCATCCTGTGGTAGGTGTCAGTTGGGAGCAGGCGAATGCTTTCTGTGCCTGGCGGACCAACTATCTGCTTGCCGGATTGGGTGGACAGGCAAGGTACATCCAGCGCTACCGCCTGCCGACCGAGGCGGAATGGGAGTTTGCTGCAAGGGGACGCGAAAACAACAAGTACCCTTGGAAAGACAGCGAAGAGACCAAGGACGAGCGCGGTTGTTATAATGCGAACTACAAGCCTGGCAAAGGCAATTATACCAAAGACGGTAACCTGATATCCACTCGCGTAGGCGCCTATTCGCCCAACTCGAACGGGTTGTATGACATGGCGGGCAACGTGGCGGAATGGACTTCGACGGCTTATACCGAATCGGGTGTGTTGCAGGCAAGCGACATCAATCCCGATATCCAGTATAAAGCGGCACCGGACGATCCTTATGCCATGAAGAAGAAAGTGGTTCGTGGCGGTTCGTGGAAAGACGTGAACGCCTTTATCCGCTCTGATGCCCGTACGGCGGAGTATCAGAATGAGCAACGCTCATATATCGGTTTCCGGTGCGTACGTACGCAGGTGGGATATAGCAAGAAAGGGAAATGACTAAGTCGCTAAAAAGGTACAAGATGATGGAACAAGAGACTGTAAGAAGAAAAAAGAGTTTGGGGCAGAAGTTGCAGGATTTTATGGCAAGCTATCGTGGCAAGGTAATCATGAACTATGCCTATAGCTGGGGTGCTGCCGTAGTGATTGCCGGTACACTGTTCAAACTAACCCATCTGCCGGGAGCCAATCTGATGTTGTGGCTTGGCATGGGGACAGAAGTGCTGGTATTCTTTATTTCTGCATTCGATTTGCCGGGCAAACCGGTGGCAAATGCTGCGGGCGGAGTGATCGTCGTGGGCGATGGAATGTCGCAAGCCGATCTTTCTCAAGCCGGCCTTGCTCAGAACGGTCCGGTGCAGGTGCCCGTCGGCGCAACGAATCCGATACGCGTGAACCAGCCGTCAGTCAGTCAACCGTCGGTGAATCGGTCGCAAGCGAATCAGCCGGCTTCTGTGATTGTAGGAGGTGGTAGTCCTTTGTCCGGAAACATGGCATCCGCCTTTACGTCAGAGATGGAAGAAACTACCCAGGCTTATATCGCCCAGTTGAAAGAGATGACTGAGATGCTGTCCCGTTTTACTGCCCAGGCAGAATCCCTCTCGCACGATGCTGAGCAGATGAGTACGCTGAACCGTAATCTTGCGGGAATCAATGCCATCTACGAAATGCAGCTTCGCAGCGCCAGCACTCAGATCAGTACGATAGATCAGGTGCATGAGCAGACCCGTAAGATGGCACGTCAGATAGAAGAACTGAATGCTGTCTATGCCCGTATGTTGCAAGCTGTGCAAGTGAGATGACTGATGGGTTAGGATTGTTGATTTATAATTTATGACTTATAAATTATAAATCTTAGTTCCTGATTCATAATTCCCAACTCTTAATTCATACCTGTTAATCCCTAATTGTTAATTCATAACTCATAATTCATAATTCCTCATGAATATCAATCCGGACTCTCCGCGCCAGAAGATGATTAACCTGATGTATATCGTCTTGATGGCGTTGTTGGCACTAAACGTTTCGTCGGATGTGCTGAATGGTTTCTCGTTGGTCGACGAGAGCCTTTCGCGTACGACGGTAAATTCGACGGTGCAAAACCAGTCGTTGTATGACGGGCTTGCCGGTGCAAACAAGCGTAACCCGGAAAAAGTAGGACCTTGGTTTGAGAAAGCGGTACGCGTAAAGAACAACTCCGATTCGTTATATGCCTATGTCGACCAACTGAAACTGCGCATTGTGCGCGAGGCGGACGGGAAGGATGGCGACGTTGCCAATATCTCTAACCGCGAAGACTTGGAAGCAGCCTCTTTTATCATGCTTGCCCCTGGAAGCGGACAAGGTAGGGAGCTGTTTGACCGCATCAACCGATATCGGGAAGACATCCTCTCTCTGGTTGCCGACCCTGTGCAGCAGAAGATTATCCGTGAGAACCTGAGTACGGAAGTCCCGCGCAAAGTGTCGGCAGCAGGGAAGAACTGGCAGGAGTATATGTTTGAGAATACCCCTGTGGCAGCTGCCGTTACTTTATTGACCAAACTACAGAGCGATATACGCTATGCCGAGGGCGAAGTGCTCCACTTGCTGACGCAGAACACCGATGTGCAGGACGTGCGCGTGAACCAGTTGCAGGCATACGTCATTCCTACGTCGCAGAATGTCGTTCGCGGTAGTGTTTATAGTGGTCGTGTTATTTTGGCGGCTGTAGACTCTACGCAACGCCCATCCGTCTATATTGGTGGAGAGAAACAGCCGGACAGTGCGGAAGGCTGGTTCGAGACGGTCTGCAACCGTACGGGAGAGTTCTCTTTGGATGGTTATTTGGAGTTGGTGCAAGGCAATGGGGAGGTGCTTCGAAGGGATTTCTCCCAGAAGTATACCGTGGTGGAGCCTACCGCTACGGTATCTGCTACGATGATGAACGTGCTCTATGCAGGCTATGACAACCCTATCAGTATCTCTGTTCCGGGTGTTCCTGCCGGACAGGTCCAGGCGAGCATTGCCAATGGCAACGGTACGTTGAGCCGTACGGGGAACGGATACATCGCACGTCCTACGGCTATCGGTAAGGATGTAGTGATTCGCGTGACGGCATCGGTCGGCGGACGTACGCAGTCGATGGGAGATTACACCTACCGTGTGCGCCAGTTGCCGGATCCGTCGCCCTTTATCGAATATACTGAAGACGGGGCACCGAAGCGCTACCGCGGCGGGCGCGGATTGCCGAAGGCTGTCTTGATGAACACTCAGGGCATCGTGGCCGCCATTGACGACGGACTGCTGAACATCAACTTCCGTGTCTTGGGCTTCGAGACGGTCTTTTTTGACAATATGGGCAATGCTGTGCCGGAAGTCTCTTCGGGCGCATCGTTCTCTGCACGCCAGAAGGAGATGTTCCGCCGTCTTTCGCGTGGGAAACGTTTCTATATATCCCGGGTGCGTGCAGTCGGTCCGGACGGTGTGGAACGTCTGTTGCCTACTACGTTGGAAGTGATTGTGAATTGAGATCAGATATTGACTATAATAAAAGGAATAATACTATCTATAATAAGGTATAAGAACTATGAAACTCTCCTTGAAACTCGTGATAGTTGCCGCCCTGTGTATGCTGAACCTGTCAGCGGGGTGGGCACAAAGACAATATCCCGGTTCGGCAAACTTGCCGGACGACGTGATGTGGATGCGTGAAATCTATCGCACGCTGGACTTGACGAAGGACACTAATGGTGCCCTCTACTATCCAGTGGAGCCGCAAGGCAATCGGATGAATCTCTTCACCACTCTGTTCCGCCTGCTGGCGCAGAAAAAGATTCCGGCATATGAATACCAGCTGGATGGCACAGAGCGTTTTCAGAAAGATGCCGAGATCACTTTCCGTGATGTGTTGGACCGCTTTCAGATCTACTATGAGTTGAAGAAGGTGGCTAACCGCCGCGACAGCGTGCTCTCTCTCAGCAATAGCGACATTCCGTCGGCGGATGTGCTGAGCTATTTCATCAAAGAAGTATGGTACTTCGACCAACGTACTTCGACCTATGGTTCGGTGATAACCGCCATTTGTCCTGTGTTGCACCGTTCGGAAGAGTTTAGTTCGGAAAAGGTGAAGTTGCCTATGTTCTGGGTGAACTATAAAGATTTGGCTCCTTATCTGACGCAATCCAAAGTGGCTGTGAGCAACTATAACAATGCTGCAAACAGCACGTGGGACGATTTCTTCGCGGCGCGTCTCTACAAGGGCGATATCTACAAGACAACCAATCTGCAAAACCGCGTCCTGTCGCAGTACTGCACCACGGACAGTGCCTTGGTGAAGGAACAGCGGCGTATAGAGCAGGAGTTGGCGGACTTTGAAAAGGGGTTGTACGGTCGGGACCTCACCGCAGAAACAGATTCTGTTTCTGCAACTTCGGGTGCAAAAGTCTCTACGGTTAACTCCAAAAGGAAAGGACGTGACAATGCCGTCTCTGCACGAAGTAAAACTTCTTCTACTCCGAAGGCGAAAGCATCTTCAGATAAGTCCCAGTCGGTATCTAAGCGAGAGTCTGCAGCTCCCAGAGCGTCAGTCCGCAGGCAGCGCCATTAAACAAAATTGTTTCTTTTCTGTTCTTTTTTGGATTCTGTTTAAATTTTTTTTCAGTCTTCTTTTTAGAATTCTTTTTGAGGATGTTTTTCTGTTTTTATGAGGATCATAGCGGGCTATGTAACGAATAAAAGAGAAAAACAGACCGAAAAGAAACTCAAAACAAGCTGAATAAAAAACTTTTTGAAGAAAATTTGAACAGGTTCTAAGAATAAATGTATATATTTGCCCCCGATAAATTAAAAGAAAAAAGATTATGAAGAAGATTTTAAGTACTTTCGTTATAGCTGTATGCTGTATGTTTATGGCTATGCCGGTTCAGGCGCAACTCATTAAATGGGGTGTGAAAGGTGGTGTCAACATGACGAAGATAGATTGGGATGGCGGCTATAAGGGTAACAAGGAGAATTCTACCGGTTTCTTCATCGGTCCTATGGCTGAACTGACTATTCCTATTGTAGGTTTGGGGGTTGACGGTGCTGTGTTGCTTTCGCAAAGAGGCAAGGATGATCTTAAGCAAATAGGAGCGGAAGTGCCTATTAATTTGAAATATACGATTGGTTTGGGCAGCCTGCTGGGTGTTTATGTTGCTGCCGGACCCGATTTCTTCTTTGATTTCAAGAAGAAAGACAATATTGACCGCAAGGCACAGGTAGGACTTAACCTGGGAGTCGGTGTGAAACTGATCAAGCATTTGCAAGTAGGTGTCAACTATCAGTTCCCGATGGGAGACAGTTTCACATTGAAGAACGCCGTTGATGCTGTTGGCGCGAAGAACAAGACTTGGCAGATTTCCGCTGCTTATCTCTTCTAACCGGAACGGTATCGTATGAAATAAGCGAGGTTTTGTAGAACTATATTGAATCCACCGTATTGGGTCTATGTATCCGGTACGGTGGATTTGTGTATCTTTCGGCAGATACTTTCAGCTATTGGATACTTCTTCGTATCTTTGCCGTCACGATGAAAAAGTTTGCGGATGTCATATTGCCCTTGCCCTTGCCCCGTTATTTCACCTACTCTTTGCCCGAAGAGTGGGCAGACGAGGTGCAGATAGGTTGCCGCGTGGTCGTGCCGTTCGGACGGAAGAAGTTCTATACGGCAATTGTGCGCAACGTACATTATTTCAAGCCGGAAGAGTATGAGGTGAAAGACGTGTTGACGCTATTGGACGCCCGTCCGATATTATTGCCGGAGCAGTTCAAGTTTTGGGAGTGGCTGGCAGATTATTATCTCTGTACGCAGGGAGATGTGTATAAAGCGGCTTTGCCCTCCGGACTGAAGTTGGAGAGCGAGACGATGGTGGAATATAACCCTGATTTTGAGTCGGAAGTCCGCTTGCCCGAACGGGAACAGAAGATTCTGGATCTGCTTTCCGTCGCCCCTGAACAGTGCATCACCAAGCTGGAAAAGGAGAGTGGCATCAAGAATGTCCTTCCCATCATCAAGTCGTTGCTCGACAAAGAAGCCATCTTCGTGAAAGAAGAACTCCGCCGCACCTATAAACCGAAAACCGAGACCCGTGTCAGACTGACGGAGGCTGTGCGGAATGAGACGAGGTTGCAAATGCTTTTCGATGAACTGGCGCGCGCCCCGAAGCAGTTGGATCTGCTGATGAAGTACATCGAGTTGTCTGCCATTTTGGGAGGGGAGGGACTGAAGAACCTGCCTAAGGAGGTCACAAAGAAGGAGCTCCTGCTCCGCGCCGGTGCTTCACCCGCTGTGTTCAATGGCTTGGTGGAGAAACACATCTTTGAAACCTACCAGCAGGAAGTGGGGCGGTTGAACACTATGGTTCGAGACACCCTTCCGATGAATCCTCTGAATGAACACCAACAACGGGCTTACGACGATATTGTGCAGAACTTCCGTTCGAAGAATGTCTGTCTGTTGCACGGAGTGACTGCCAGCGGAAAGACGGAAATCTATATTCATCTGATAGAAGAAATCATCCGGCAAGGGAAACAGGTGTTGTACTTGCTTCCTGAGATAGCTCTCACTACACAGATTACGGAACGCCTGCAACGTGTATTCGGCAACCGTTTGGGCATATATCACTCCAAGTTTCCCGATGCTGAGCGGGTAGAAATCTGGCAGAAGCAATTGTCTGACAAGGGATATGACATTATCCTCGGTGTCCGCTCTTCCATCTTTCTTCCTTTCCGCAATCTGGGACTGGTGATTGTAGACGAGGAGCACGAAAATACCTACAAACAGCAAGATCCTGCCCCTCGTTACCATGCCCGTAATGCGGCAATTGTCTTGGCAACGATGTATGGTGCCAAGACCTTGTTGGGTACCGCCACCCCCTCCATCGAGACGTGGTACAATGCTTCCACCGGCAAGTACGGACTGGTGGAGCTGAAAGAACGGCATAAGGAAATACAACTTCCGGAAATCATTCCCGTAGACATCTACGAACTGCACCGCAAGAAGCGTATGAACGGTCCTTTCTCGCCATTGCTGTTACAGTATATCCGAGAGGCACTGGCGCAGAAGGAGCAGATTATCCTGTTTCAGAACCGCCGTGGCTTTGCCCCGATGATTGAGTGCCACACATGCGGCTGGGTGCCGAAATGCAAGAATTGCGATGTCAGCCTAACCTATCATAAAGGCCTGAACCAATTGACTTGTCACTATTGCGGTTATACCTATCAGTTGCCTCGCCAATGTCCCGCCTGCGAAGGCACCGACCTACGTAACCGCGGTTTCGGGACGGAGAAGATAGAAGATGATATCAAAGCCTTGTTTCCGGAAGCTACGGTAGCTCGCATGGATTTGGATACCACCCGTACCCGTTCGGCATACGAGCGCATCATCGCAGACTTCGAACAAGGCAAGACAAATATCTTGATCGGTACGCAGATGGTCTCTAAAGGACTGGACTTTGCCCATGTCAGCGTGGTCGGCATACTGAATGCGGATACGATGCTGAACTATCCCGACTTCCGCTCTTATGAGCGCGCCTTCCAGTTGATGGCTCAAGTGGCGGGGCGTGCCGGACGGAAGAACAAACGTGGGCGGGTTATCCTGCAGACTAAGAGCATCGATCATCCCATTATCTCCCAAGTCATCCATAATGACTTCGAGCAGATGGTGTCCGGACAACTTGCCGAGCGTCAGATGTTCCATTATCCGCCCTATTACCGTCTGGTCTACGTCTATCTGAAGAACCGTAACGAACAGTTGCTCGATCTGATGGCGCGTACTATGGCGGATAAATTGCGTGCGTTCTTCAGCAGTCGTGTGCTGGGACCGGACAAACCACCCGTTGCTCGCATACAGACGTTGTTCATACGCAAGATTGTGGTGAAGATAGAGTATAATGCTCCCATGACACGTGTGCGCGAACTGTTGGTACAGGTGCAGAAAGAGATGGTGGCGGAAGATCGCTTTAAGTCGCTCATTGTCTATTATGACGTGGATCCGATGTAAGGTTCCAATTTGTCGGACTCCCCTGGATTTTGTGTCCGAATCCCCTGGGCTTTGTGTCGGATTCCCCTGGGGTTTTCCAGACAAATGCGGGGCAATTTCCCGGCAAACCCCTGGGGTTTCGGTAGCAAATGCGACGGCTTTTTTGTAGAAAACTTCTATCTTTACGCTCTAAAATGTAAAAACGTACTTATGAAACCTCGTAAAATACTTTTCGTATGCCTCGGCAATATCTGTCGTTCCTCTTCTGCCGAGGGAGTGATGAAACATTTGCTGGAAGAAGCCGGACTGGAAAATGACTTTGTGATAGACTCCGCCGGTATCCTTTCCTATCACCAAGGGGAGTTGCCGGACAGCCGGATGCGTGCACATGCCATTCGTAGAGGATATGACCTTACCCATCGTTCGCGCCCTGTACGGACAGAAGATTTCTACAATTTCGATTTAATCATCGGTATGGACGACCGTAATATAGATGATTTGAAAGAGCGCGCCCCTTCTGTCGAATCATGGAAGAAGATTCACCGTATGACGGAGTATTGCACCCGTTTTACCTATGCCGACCATGTTCCCGACCCATATTATGGAGGTGCTGAGGGCTTCGAGTATGTCCTCGACCTGCTTGAAGATGCTTGCGCCGGACTATTGGAAAGCTTGAGGTAGGGCTATTATAAAGAATTTACCGGAAATCAGAAGGGATTATCGGCCGATAACTCCTTCTGATTTCCGGTAACTCTTTTCTCTACGAACTATCTTTTGAGTTCAGGATAGCTGATGCGCGTATGATAAATGGTTGTCAGTTTCTCTTTGAATACCGATTTAATAATGGCAATATCCTTGAAGGTAATGGGACATTCCTTGAAATATCCCTCTTCCAATTGCGAATCTATGATCTTTTCCACCAAGTTGTTGATACTCTCCTCCGTATATTCAGGCAGACTGCGGGAAGCCGCTTCCACGGCATCCGCCATCATCAATATGGCTGTTTCGCGAGTAAACGGGTTCGGACCGGGATAAGTGAACATTTCATCATTCGGCTCTTCGTCCGGATGTTCGTTTTTCCATGAGATATAGAAATATTTTGTTTTCCCCCTGCCATGATGGGTACAGATAAAGTCCTTTATCACCTTAGGCAGATTGTTCTTCTCTGCCAATTTCAGTCCATCCGTTACATGTCCGATAATGACTTGTGCACTTTGTTCGTAGCTGAGGTTCTTGTGAGGATTGATTCCTCTTGACTGGTTTTCGGTGAAGAATACCGGATTCTCCATCTTGCCGATGTCGTGGTATAAAGCACCGGTACGCACTAACTGGCTTTTGGCACCGATACGGTTGGCTGCTTCTGCGGCAAGGTTGGCGACTTGCATGGAGTGTTGGAAGGTGCCTGGAACAGTCTCGGACAAACGACGCAATAGCGGATTGTTGATATTGGAAAGTTCCACCAATGTTACATTGGACGTAAAACCGAAAGTCTTTTCCAGCAGGAACAGCAGCGGATAGGCAAATAGCAGCAACACGCCGTTCGCTATAAAATAGGTGTACATACTACCATTCAGCTTCGACAAATCATTTTCTGTAATCAGTTCAAAAGAAAAGTAGACGGCAGCATAAGTGAGTATCACCAATACCGCTGTCCGGAACAACTGCGAGCGTTGCGACAACTCACGCAGGCTGAATATGGCAACAAGCCCTGCCGACAGTTGCAACAAGATGAATTCATGCGGAAAGCGCAGACAGATGGAACAGATCAGTATAGTGACCGTATGCGTAAGGAATGCCGTGCGCGAATCAAGGAATATGCGGATGATGATAGGCAACATGGCGTACGGAAGGATGTAGACATTATAGATATTATGTGTAACCATGAGAGCAGTCACCACGCAATAGAATACGATGATGCAGAACTGTAGTGACAAGCTACCTTTATGTTCGTAATAATCTTTGCGGAATAACTCCAGATAGAGCATGAAACATAGGATGAATACACCGACAAATAGTATCTGTCCTGTCAGTATCAGCCTTTTTTGTCCGATGGATTCACTACGCTGGATGGATTCCTTGCGCAGACTTTCGAGGATGTTGTAGGTTTCTTTGGTAACGATCTCTCCTCGGTCGATGATTTTTTGTCCACTGACAACAATGCCATTTGCCCAAGCATAATTGTCGAGGATTTCCTTCCTCGCCGTTTCTGTCCGTTGTTCGTCATACGTCAGGTTGGGGTATAAGTATTCATTGAGGGCGCATTGCCGCAATATATGCGGAGAGTAGTGTACGGTATCTGCCGTTAGCAGGTAGGAATAGGCCTCTTTCACGGAATACAATTGTTCGGTGGCGCGTTGGTTGGCAAGCTTGTCATCGATCACCATGATGGAAGCGGTACTGTCTTCCTGTAGCTTGTCGAGCCCTTCGGTGGAGACGATTCCTGCTTTATATATTTCAGATAATGTTCTTTCTATATGACGCATATAGTCCGTAGAGGGTACAATGTCGTGCAGATGAGTTTGATAATCGTTCTTTAACCTGCTGAGTACACTCTTCTCTATGCTTTTGTCCAGTTGATAGTAAGGCTGGAACGTGGCGAGTATGCTGTCTTGTTCTCGCTTGACGATGGCATCTTCCTTATAAATGGGGAATTCAAAAGTTGCCATCAACTGACCGTATTTCCATGGCTTGTTTATGTCGAACTGATAGTTGAACTTGCCGTCACGCGGCAGAAAGTAAACAATAGCAGCCACTGTGCCGATAAAAATGAGCACTTTGTATAGCAAATCTCTATAAGAAAAGTTTTTCTGAGGTCTATATTTATTCATATCGGTTGAATTTTTTGCGAAAAGTACAAAAAAAAACAATAGTGTGGAAAAAAAGATTTAATTTTGCCATCTAATTATCTCATAATTGATGCATAATATGACAGAAAGAAGAGTCCGAGTTCGTTTTGCTCCCAGTCCCACGGGAGCGTTGCACATCGGTGGTGTGCGTACGGCATTATACAATTATCTTTTTGCACGCCAGCATGGAGGCGATTTGATTTTCCGTATTGAAGATACTGACAGTAACCGATTTGTACCGGGAGCGGAAGAGTATATATTGGAGTCCTTCAAGTGGCTGGGTATTCATTTCGATGAAGGAGTAAGTTTTGGAGGAAACTATGGCCCGTACCGCCAGTCCGAACGTCGCGATATATACAAGAAGTATGTGAAACAGTTGCTCGATGCCGACAAAGCCTATATCGCTTTCGATACTCCGGCAGAATTGGATGCCAAGCGTGCTGAGATTGCCAACTTTCAGTATGATGCCTCTACGCGTATGCAGATGCGCAATTCGCTGACACTGCCCAAAGAAGAAGTGGATGCATTGATTGCCGAGGGTAAGCAATATGTAGTCCGTTTCAAGATAGAACCTAATGAAGACGTGCATGTCAACGACCTTATTCGTGGCGAGGTGATCATAAACTCCTCTATTCTTGATGATAAAGTGCTTTATAAGTCGGCAGATGAATTGCCTACTTATCATTTGGCAAATATCGTAGACGACCATTTGATGGAAGTCTCCCATGTGATTCGCGGTGAAGAGTGGTTGCCTTCGGCACCATTGCATGTATTACTTTATCGTGCTTTTGGTTGGGAAGAGACGATGCCTGCTTTTGCCCATCTGCCTTTGTTGCTGAAACCAGAAGGAAACGGCAAATTGAGCAAGCGTGACGGTGACCGTCTCGGTTTCCCGGTGTTCCCGTTGGAATGGCATGATCCGAAGACAGGTGAGGTATCTTCCGGATACCGTGAATCGGGATATCTGCCCGAAGCTGTCATCAATTTCTTGGCTCTGTTGGGTTGGAATCCGGGAAATGACCAAGAAATCATGTCGATGGAAGAACTGGTGAAACTGTTCGACCTGAGCCATTGCAGCAAATCGGGAGCTAAATTTGACTTTAAGAAAGGTATCTGGTTCAACCATGAATATATTTTGTCGAAGCCGGATCAGGAAGTTGCGGAACTCTTTATTCCCATACTGAAAGAACATGGTGTGGAAGTTCCGTTTGAGAAAGTTGTAACGGTAGTGGGGATGATGAAGAATCGCGTGAGTTTCGTACGTGAGTTGTGGGAGACATGTAGTTTCTTCTTTGTCGCTCCGACTGAGTACGACGAGAAAACGGTAAAGAAACGCTGGAAAGAAGATTCTGCACGTTGCATGACTGAGTTGATGGAGGTCTTGGCAGGCATTGAAGATTTTAGCATCGAAGGTCAGGAGAAGATTGTTATGGACTGGATTGCTGAAAAGGGATATCATACAGGAAACATCATGAATGCTTTCCGGTTGACACTGGTAGGCGAAGGGAAAGGTCCGCACATGTTCGATATCTCCTGGGTATTGGGCAAAGAAGAGACACTGGCACGTATGAAACGTGCGATTGAAGTACTGAAATAAATCGAAGAGTGGAAATAGGGACACGCCATCCGGTGGTTGTGTCCATTTTCTGTTTTTTTTCTTCGATTCTTAATTCTTTAGATTTAATGAGTATGCTTTACGACCTTGCGATAGGCATCTACGATCTTTTGGTGCATCTGGCGGCTCCGTTCAGCCGTAAACCCCGTAAGATGATGAAGGGGCACTGGGTGGTGTATGAACTTCTCAGGCAGCAATTGGAAAAAGACGTCCGTTATATATGGTTTCATGCTGCTTCTTTGGGCGAATTTGAACAGGGACGTCCTCTAATAGAGAAGATACGTGCCAAATATCCGGATTACGGTATTTTATTGACGTTCTTTTCCCCTTCGGGATACGAAGTGCGCAAGAATTATCGGGGGGCGGATGTCGTGTGTTACTTGCCGTTTGATAAGTCTCGCAATGTGAAGAAATTCCTGGATATAGCTAATCCTTGCATGGCATTCTTCATTAAATATGAATTCTGGAAGAATTATTTGGCTGAATTGCATAGGCGTCGTATTCCGGTATATAGCGTTTCGTCTATATTTCGTCGTGGACAGATTTTTTTCAAATGGTATGGTGGTACTTATCGCCATGTATTGCGCAATTTTGATCATCTGTTTGTTCAGAACGAGCGTTCAAAACGTTATCTGAGCAAGATAGGCATTAATCGTGTAACAGTGGTGGGCGATACGCGCTTTGACCGTGTGTTGCAGATACGCGAGGAGGCAAAGGACCTGCCTTTGGTAGAGTTGTTCAAGAACAATACGATGACTTTCGTTGCAGGAAGTTCCTGGCAGCCGGATGAAGATTTGTTCATTGAATATTTTAACAATCATCCGGAAGTGAAGCTGATAATAGCTCCGCATGTGATAGACGAAAACCATCTGGTGGAGATTATCCGTAAACTGAAAAGGCCTTATGTGCGTTATACCCGTGCGGATGAAAAGAATGTATTGAAGGCGGATTGCTTGATAATTGATTGTTTCGGTTTACTCTCTTCCATCTATCGTTATGGCGAGATTGCCTATATCGGCGGAGGTTTTGGTGTGGGTATCCATAATACGCTGGAAGCGGCTGTCTATGGCATTCCGGTAATATTTGGTCCTAAATACCAGAAATTTATGGAAGCTGTTCAACTGATAGAAGCCAAAGGGGCTTTCTCTATCAAGAGCTATGAGGAATTGAAGGAATTGCTCGACCGGATGTTGACAGATGAGGCATTTCTGCATGAGGCGGGTGCGAATGCCGGACATTATGTTACGAGCAATGCCGGAGCAACGGATAAGGTGCTGGGCATGATTAATTTCTGAGAAAGGAATTAGGTCGGTTGAGGAGCTTTTAAGAGTTGCGTTCCCCTTTTAAAGCCGAAGGATATAGATTGTTGAAATGATGATGGTGATAAGGTGATAATGGTGATAAAACGATAATGAATTGTCGTTCTATCACCATTATTATTTTCCTTTTTGTCACTACATTTGTCTATTCATCTTTTTTGTACCAGTCAGAGTACATTAAATAGTTATGTGCTATCTTTTGGTTCAGTTCTTTAGCTTGGGCGGGATCTACTTTTTTGATAAATTTGGCAGGTACGCCGCCCCAAATGCTTCCTGGTTCGATGATAGTGTTACTCAGAACCAATGAACCGGCAGCGACAATGGCGCCTTCACCCACTACGGCATGGTCAAGCACTGTTGCTCCCATTCCCACTAAAGCATAGTCTTTGATTGTTGCTCCGTGGATAGTCACGTTATGTCCTATGGAAACATTGTCGCCTATTTCAATGGTTGACTTTTCATATAAGGTATGCAGTACACTGCCGTCTTGTATGTTCACTCCATTGCCGATACGGATGGAATTAACGTCTCCGCGTAATACAGTGCTGAACCAAACGCTACAGTCTTTTCCCATTTTGACATCTCCGATGATTACGGCATTGTCTGCTAAAAAGCAGTTGTCTCCGAATTCAGGAGTGAAACCTCGTACTGATTTTATTAGTGCCATTTCTTTTATACGATATGATTAATGGTTGAATTTTATAAGTTACTTGTTGCTTCCTTTAACCAGGCTTGCTCCTCTTTGTTTAGGCTGGGCGATAATTTTTCATATACCATCTGATGATACTTGTCGAGCCATTCTATTTCCTCTTTGGTCAACAGGCTTTTGATAATACCTTTCTTGCAGATGGGGCAAAGGGTAACTGTCTCGAATTGCAGGTAATCGCCGAACATGCCTTTACCCGCGGGAACTACTAATACGAGGTTCTCTGTACGCACTCCATGACTGCCTGCCTTGTATATTCCCGGTTCATTGGAAGTCAGCATTCCTAATTGCAGTACCACGGGGTTTTCGTTCATGCGGATGCTTTGGGGACCTTCGTGCACATTCAGGAAATGTCCGACGCCATGTCCGGTACCATGCAGATAGTTCATGTTTCGTTGCCATATCGGCATGCGTGCCAGAACATCCAACTGTGCTCCCCGTGTACCGGCGGGGGATTTAGCCATTGCCCGTGCAATGTGTCCTTTCAGTATCAGGGTATAGTCCGTTTTTTCTTCTTCTGTCAGGTCGCCCAATGCGATGGTACGCGTAATGTCGGTCGTACCGTCCAGATATTGTGCGCCGGAGTCTAATAGCAGGAACCCTTCTGGTTTCAACGGAACATCCGTTTCTGGTGTGGCTTCGTAATGCACGATGGCTCCATGTTCTTTGTATCCGGCGATTGTATCGAAACTTTCACCCATATATAAATCCTGTTCTGCCCGGAAGCCATGCAATTTCTTGTCGATGCTGATTTCGGTCTCTTCACCAGACGGAACGGCTTCTTCCAGCCATTTCAAGAATTTCACTAAGGCTACTCCATCCCGTTGCATGGCGGCATGTATTCCGTTGATTTCCTGTTTATTGCGGATGGCCTTCAGCGGAGTGACAGGCGAAGTACCGCAAATAATCCTGCAAGCCGGATTAACTGCTGAATATACAGCATAGTTTGTTTTAGCTGGGTTGATGAGGATACTCTCCACTTGAATCTGCCGGAGGTAAGTCTCCACTTCTTCATAAGGGTGTATGCTTACTTTGGCATTTTTCAGATACTCAGCAACTTCGGCAGTAATCTTTTTCGGTTGGATGAAGTAATGTATGCTTTGTTCTTCAATCAGCAGGTAGCTTACGAGTACGGGATTGCAATGTACGTCGTTTCCACGCAGATTCAGTGTCCATGCTATTTCGTCCAAGGCGGAGAGAAGTAGTGCCTGCGCATTGTTTCTTTTCAGCTCTTCGCGGATGATGGCTATTTTTTCTATACAACTTTTTCCGGTATATTTGGTTTCGTGGATGAAAGCGGTAGCTTCCGGCATCGGTGGACGGTCAGACCATAATTTTTCGATAGGATCAGAAATACTTTTTATGTCTATCTCGTGTTTCTGCAGTTCGGAACGCAGATTCTCCACTTCTTCTGCGGAAAACATTTTCCCGTCGATGCCGACCGTATCTCCTGCATTTAGTTGTGTGCATAAGAATGTGGAAATGCTCGGTGTCTCGGGTAACATCTCTTTATAAAGTTCTATTTCCGTCTTTTCCAACTGTTGGGCGGCTTGCAGGAAATAGCGTGAGTCTGTCCAGAGTCCGGCTTTGTCAGTAGTGACGACAACAGTCCCTGCAGAACCTGTAAACCCTGAAATCCATTCACGGGATTTCCAATGGGGAGCGACATATTCGCTCAGATGTGGGTCTGTGCTAGGTATGATAAAAGCTTGTATGCCTTCATTCTTGAGTAATGCCCGTAGGGCTTGAATCCGATTATTTATTGTCTGGCTCATACGATATAAAGTTTAGTATATATAATAAGGTGTAATATTCTCCTCAAAGATAAAAACTTTCTTTGGATTTTCTGTAGTGTGCTGCACTTAATCTGCTTTTATGTTGCGCCTCTTTCTTAGAACTTTAATTTTGGAATAGAAACCTATCAGTATGCTGCATGATGAATCTTATTTTGTGATTTTTATCTTATATCTTTACGAAATGTCCCCAAAGACTCCGCCTGACTGAGGGTGTTTGAATGAATCTCTGAGTGAATGCCTTTGACTCAGAGGTTGAAAGGCATTCACTCAGGAATCATTTGTTCCATCTTTGTCTGCTCCTTATATGGATACAATGGCAGCCACTCCAGCTGAAAAGCAAATGCAAAGAGCCGTGTGTTTTTTGCTGTTTTTTTGCAGAAAGTTTTGTGAATTAAGAAACTATGTGTAATTTTGCCGCTCAAATTAATCGTGATGTTTTTTTAATCCATTAAATTTTAATAAAAAGAAAATGATTGTAGTACCTGTAAAAGAAGGCGAAAACATTGAGAAAGCGCTGAAGAAGTTTAAAAGAAAATTTGAGAAAACTGGTATCGTTAAAGAATTGAGAAGCAGACAGCAGTTTGATAAACCGTCTGTAGTAAAGAGACTTAAGAAAGAACGTGCCGTTTACGTACAACAACTTCAGCAAGTAGAAGAATAATAATTCGTAGAATCTCTTGAATTATTGATTTCTTTTTCATACATTCGTTGCATGATTTAGATGTAGCGATATATGTGGTTGACAAACTCTTTTTTTGATTATCTTCAATATGAACGGTGTTATTCTGAAGAAACTATAAAAGCCTATCGGGAAGATCTCCGTCAATTTGAAGAGTTCGTTAAAGGGGAAAATGAAAATTTGAATCTTATAGAAGTAAAGGCTGAACATGTTCGTGAATGGATTGTTTCATTGATGGATAAGGGATATACTTCTACTTCGATAAATCGGAAGTTGAGTTCGCTTAGATCGTTCTATAAATTTCTTTTGCGGAAAGGTGAAGTGACGGTAGATCCGTTGCAGAAAGTGACAGGGCCTAAGAATAAAAAGCCGTTACCTGTCTTTCTGAGAGAGAATGAAATGAACAAATTGCTGGACGAGGTTGATTTCGGTGAAGGATTTAAAGGGTGTCGTGATCGTATGATTATTGAGATGTTTTATGCTACGGGTATGAGACTCTCGGAATTGATAGGATTGGATACTTGCGATGTGGACTTTTCTTCTTTACTGATTAAAGTGACGGGAAAACGAAACAAACAGCGGTTGATACCTTTTGGCGAAGAGTTGAAAACGTCAATGATGGAGTATGTCAATGTGAAGAACGAGTCAGTCTCGGTATGCTCGGATGCTTTTTTTGTCCGGGAAAACGGAGAACGTCTTTCTCGCAGTATCGTAGAAAATATTGTGAAACGAAACTTGTCGAAAGTGGTAACGTTGAAAAAACGTAGCCCTCATGTGTTGAGGCATACTTTTGCTACGGCGATGCTAAATAATAATGCAGAGCTTGGAGTAATCAAGGAGCTTCTTGGACATGAAAGTTTGGCAACTACGGAAATATATACGCATACTACTTTTGAAGAGCTTAAAAAAGTGTATAACCAGGCTCATCCTCGAGCCTAAAAGTAAGGAGGTAAGTATGGAAGTAAGAATTCAATCAATTCACTTTGATGCGTCAGAGCAATTGCGATCTTTTATTCAAAAGAAGGTTGTAAAATTGGAGAAATATTACGATGATATAAAGAAAGTGGAGGTGTCATTAAAGGTAGTTAAACCAGAAACAGTAGAAAATAAGGAGGCTGGCGTAAAAGTAATCGTTCCTAATGGCGAGTGTTACGCAAGCAAAGTCTGCGACACGTTTGAAGAAGCTGTAGATTTGAGTGTCGAAGCTTTGGAAAAACAACTGGTTAAGTACAAGGAAAAACAACGAAGCAAATAAAAAAGTCGCTAAAATTTTGCGGAAACAAAATAAATGTCTAAATTTGCAGCCGTTTCGCTCGGGATAGAACGGACGGTTGCTTTTTTAAATTGTTGCCTCTTTAGCTCAGCTGGCCAGAGCACGTGATTTGTAATCTCGGGGTCGTTGGTTCGAATCCGACAAGAGGCTCAAAAGAAAATGAAGGGAAGACTTTATTTTGAAATGGAAGGGCAAATACCAGAGTGGCCAAATGGGGCAGACTGTAAATCTGCTGGCTTACGCCTTCGGTGGTTCGAATCCATCTTTGCCCACGCTTATTTTTTTCTCCTTGCTGTTATAGCTCAGCGGTAGAGCACTTCCTTGGTAAGGAAGAGGTCCCGGGTTCAAGTCCCGGTAACAGCTCATAAATTGTAAATGCTGATTATTAATCAAATAAATAACAAGTAAAGCTATGGCTAAAGAGAAATTCGAACGTACCAAACCGCACGTAAACATTGGTACTATTGGTCACGTAGACCACGGTAAAACCACGTTGACTGCTGCTATCACTACAGTGTTGGCAAAGAAAGGTCTTTCAGAAGTTAAGTCTTTCGATCAGATTGATAACGCTCCTGAAGAAAAAGAAAGAGGTATTACTATCAATACTTCTCACGTGGAGTATGAAACAGCTAATCGCCACTATGCACACGTTGACTGTCCGGGTCACGCTGACTATGTAAAGAACATGGTTACCGGTGCTGCTCAGATGGACGGTGCTATTATCGTAGTTGCTGCAACTGATGGTCCGATGCCTCAGACTCGTGAGCACATCTTGTTGGCTCGTCAGGTAAACGTACCGAAACTGGTTGTGTTTATGAATAAATGCGATATGGTTGACGACGAAGAAATGTTGGAGCTCGTTGAAATGGAAATGCGCGAACTGTTGGCTGCATATGAATTCGACGGTGACAATACTCCTATTATCCGTGGCTCTGCTTTGGGTGCACTGAATGGTGTTGAAAAGTGGGAAAATAAGGTGATGGAATTGATGGATGCTGTTGATAACTGGGTTCCCCTGCCTCCGCGTGATGTTGATAAACCGTTCTTGATGCCGGTTGAAGATGTATTCTCTATTACTGGTCGTGGTACTGTTGCTACTGGTCGTATCGAAGCTGGTGTTATCCATGTAGGTGATGAGGTTGAAATCCTTGGTTTGGGTGAAGACAAGAAGTCAGTTGTAACTGGTGTTGAAATGTTCCGCAAATTGTTGGATCAAGGTGAAGCTGGTGATAACGTAGGTCTGTTGCTCCGTGGTATCGACAAGAATGAAATCAAACGTGGTATGGTTCTTTGTAAGCCGGGTCAGATTAAGCCTCACTCTAAATTCAAAGCTTCTATCTATGTTTTGAAGAAAGAAGAAGGTGGTCGTCACACTCCGTTCCATAACAAATATCGTCCTCAGTTCTATTTGCGTACTATGGACTGTACAGGTGAAATTTCTCTTCCGGAAGGAACTGAAATGGTAATGCCTGGTGATAACGTAGAAATCAATGTAGAATTGATTTACCCGGTAGCCTTGAATGTAGGTCTGCGCTTCGCTATTCGTGAAGGTGGTCGTACGGTAGGTTCTGGTCAGATTACAGAAATTCTTGACTAATCATCAGATAATTAATCAGTTCTCGGTATTGTACCGGGAACTGATTATGTTCACACGGGAGTAGCTCAGTTGGTAGAGCACCGGTCTCCAAAACCGGGTGTCGGGAGTTCGAGCCTCTCCTCCCGTGCTAATATTTTTGAAATGAAGAAGATTGTAGCTTATATTAAAGAAACTTACGACGAACTTGTACATAAAGTGTCGTGGCCTACTTATTCTGAACTTACTAACAGTGCAGTAGTTGTTTTATATGCTTCCCTGCTAATTGCATTGGTAGTATTCGCGATGGATTTTTGTTTCCAGAATCTAATGGAGAATGTAGTTTATCCAAATTAAAAATGAGGAAAAATGTCTGAGATTGAAAAAAAATGGTACGTTTTGCGTGCTATTAGCGGAAAAGAAGCTAAGGTAAAGGAATATCTTGAAGCTGACATTAAAAACAGTGACCTTGGTGAGTACGTGTCTCAGGTATTGATTCCTACCGAAAAGGTTTATCAGGTTCGCAATGGTAAGAAAATTGTGAAAGAGAGAAGTTATCTCCCTGGTTACGTTTTGGTGGAGGCTGCTTTAGTAGGTGAGGTCGCTCACCACTTGAGAAATACTCCTAATGTGATTGGTTTCTTAGGGGGATCGGATAAACCTGTTCCTTTGAGACAATCGGAAGTGAATCGTATACTTGGTACGGTGGATGAATTACAGGATGCTAGTGAAGAACTGAGTATCCCGTATGTAGTCGGTGAAACTGTGAAAGTAAATTATGGTCCATTCAGTGGATTCAGTGGTATCATTGAAGAAGTGAACACTGAGAAGAAAAAGCTTAAGGTCATGGTGAAAATATTCGGTCGGAAAACTCCGCTCGAATTGGGCTTTATGCAAGTTGAAAAAGAATAAAGCAGGTGTTACGCTGTGATATTCTTTATTAATGTTTATATATAAATCAATAAAAAAATGGCTAAAGAAGTTGCTGGACTAATCAAATTACAGATTAAAGGAGGCGCGGCAAATCCATCACCTCCCGTTGGACCTGCCTTGGGTTCGAAGGGTATTAATATTATGGAGTTTTGCAAGCAATTCAACGCCAGAACCCAGGACAAAGCAGGAAAGATTCTTCCTGTAATTATCACTTATTATGCAGATAAGTCTTTTGATTTTGTAATCAAGACTCCTCCTGTTGCTATTCAGTTGCTGGAAGTAACTAAGGTAAAGAGTGGTTCTGCTGAGCCAAACCGTAAGAAAGTTGCCGAGATTACTTGGGAACAGGTTCGTACAATTGCTCAGGATAAATTGGTTGATTTGAACTGTTTTACTGTAGATGCTGCCATGAAAATGGTTGCTGGTACGGCTAGAAGTATGGGTATCGCTGTAAAAGGGGAATTCCCGGTTAATAACTAATAAACTTCAATTAGAATGGGTAAACTGACAAAAAATCAAAAGTTGGCTGCAGAAAAAATTGAAGCAGGGAAAGCATACTCACTGAAAGAAGCTGCATCCTTGGTAAAGGAAATCACTTTCACCAAGTTTGATGCTTCACTGGATATTGACGTACGTTTGGGTGTTGACCCGCGTAAGGCAAACCAGATGGTGAGAGGTGTTGTATCACTTCCTCATGGTACGGGTAAAGTCGTACGCGTATTGGTGCTTTGTACGCCTGATGCTGAAGCTGCTGCTAAAGAAGCTGGAGCTGACTATGTTGGTCTTGATGAATATATCGAAAAGATCAAAGGTGGATGGACTGATGTTGATGTGATCATCACAATGCCGTCTATCATGGGTAAAATTGGTGCACTTGGTCGTGTGCTCGGTCCTCGTGGATTGATGCCTAACCCGAAGAGTGGTACTGTGACTATGGATGTTGCTAAAGCTGTTAAGGAAGTAAAACAAGGTAAGATTGACTTCAAGGTTGATAAAAACGGTATTGTTCATACTTCTATCGGTAAAGTATCATTTAGCCCTGAGCAAATTCGTGATAATGCGAAAGAGTTCATGTCTACTTTGATCAAGTTGAAACCGACTGCAGCCAAGGGTACATATATTAAGAGTATTTATCTTTCTAGCACAATGAGTGCAGGTATCAAGATTGACCCGAAATCAGTAGAAGAAATCTAATAAAACGGAGTAATAATGAGAAAGGAAGATAAAAGTACGATTATTGAGCAGATTGCTGCTACAGTAAAGGAATATAATCACTTCTATTTGATTGATATCACTGCAATGGACGCTGCTGCAACAAGCGCGTTGAGAAGAGAATGTTTCAAATCTGACATCAAGTTGATGTTGGTGAAGAATACATTGCTTCACAAAGCATTGGAAGGATTGGAAGAGGATTATTCTCCGCTTTATGGTTGCTTGAAAGGTACTACAGCTGTTATGTTCTGTAATACTGCCAACTTGCCTGCAAAGTTGATCAAAGCAAATGCTAAAGATGGTATTCCCGGACTGAAAGCTGCTTATGCAGAAGAAAGCTTCTATGTTGGTGCAGACCAATTGGATGCTCTCGTTAGTATCAAGAGTAAGAATGAAGTTATTGCCGATATCGTTGCTTTGTTGCAATCACCGGCCAAGAATGTTATCTCTGCTC
>Ga0137307_100718_pt1 | contig 38179 bp, 38 predicted proteins | sample NAcewD2O_March_2_FD_97180 | JGI IMG/M metagenome (GOLD analysis project Ga0137307, IMG submission 97180) | Mouse cecal microbial communities from Vienna, Austria - N-Acetylglucosamine amended D2O_March | ecosystem: Host-associated > Mammals > Digestive system > Large intestine > Cecum | place... | reverse complement strand
CGCAATCGCGCTACCATGGTCATGCTCGCGGCATATTCTTGCTTTACTTTGCAAGTTTATTATCCCGGATCGAACGCCGTAGGGTTTGTGGGCGTGCTTGCGCTGTTGGTAACGGCGTACGCATTGGTGCGAGATAAGCGTATTCTGACGGTTTTGTTTATTACGGGGTTAGCGTTTACCGTCAATTCGATAACGGTACTCAGCAATGCCGGATATTTGAATAACCTCGGCGACTATAATTTCGGGTCGGAAGAAACGCTGTTGAACGGCGGAATGAACGCCGTGTGTATTGTTTGTTCGGTAGCGACATTGCTCATGCATTTGTACTTTACGGTTATCGCGGTAGGCGTGGGCATGACGGGACAAAAGCGCATGCTCAGGCATGCGGACGGACTGTTGCCGAGCGTCAGAGAATATGTTTCTATTAAAAAGGATAGGGTTAAAGAATAGATGTTAGCACGCATTAACAGTTATGCGCTTGACGGTCTTAACGGGTATCGTGTATCGGTGGAAGTCGACGTTCATTCGGGTATTCCCAAGTTTGAAGTAGTCGGACTGCCGGATACTGCAGTCAAAGAATCTCGCGAGCGCGTGCGGTCGGCTATTAAGAATTGCGGATTTTACGATACTCCGCGTAAAGTTACGGTCAACTTGGCGCCTGCCAATACAAAAAAAGCCGGACCTATTTTCGACTTGGCAATAGCGCTCGGCTTGTTGTGTTCGACCGAACAAGCCGGAATAGACGAAAATAAAAGAACGCTTACAACGATCGAAGAGTATGTGTTTTTGGGCGAACTTTCGCTTTCGGGCGAAGTAAGACATATAAACGGAGTTATGCCGATGCTCATATCCGCGCGCGAACACGGTATAAGCAAGATAGTCATTCCTCGCGCCAATGCCAACGAAGCGAAGTATATACGGGGAATAGAAGTTTATGCGGTAGATACTCTTGCCGACGCCGTGTCGCTTATAAACGGTAATAGGTTTGCGCCTATAGAAAAAAGCGAGATCGATGTGAATTCCGTTGGATCGGCGGTAGAGGATCTGAAATACGTAAAAGGTCAGTATTCGGCTAAACGCGCGCTCGAGATCGCCGCGGCGGGCGGTCATAACATCATAATGATCGGTGCGCCGGGCGGCGGTAAAACAATGCTTGCCAAATGTTTGCCCGGCATACTTCCGAAAATGACCGAACAGGAAATTCTCGAAACTACGAAGATACATTCGATAGCCGGAATATTGGACGAAGACTGCGGAATAGTAACTACGCGCCCGTTCCGTACACCGCATCATACAGCAAGCAGGATAGCTTTGACGGGCGGAAGTTCGTCGTCGCGCCCCGGTGAAATAAGCTTTGCGCATAACGGCGTACTGTTTTTAGACGAGTTGCCGGAGTATCCGCGCGGTGTGCTCGAAATACTCAGACAGCCGCTCGAGGACGGAGTAGTTACCGTATCGCGCGCGGCGCGGTCTGTTGAGTACCCGGCAAATTTCATGTTAGTGGCGAGTATGAATCCGTGTCCGTGCGGATATAAGGGATCGGCAACGCACGAGTGCTCTTGCAGTCCGTCGCAGATACAAAAGTATATGTCGCGTATTTCAGGTCCGCTTCTCGATAGGATCGATCTACATATAGAGGTCGACGAAGTAAATTACGACGATCTGTCATCGGGCGAATTGGCGGAAAGTTCGGCGGCAGTAAGGGAACGCGTAAACGTTGCGCGCGGCGTACAGACCAAGCGTTTTGCCGGTACGTCGATTTATTCCAATTCCAAAATGACGAGCGAAATGATAAAAAAATATTGCGAACTCGATAGCGCAGGAGAAAAGATCTTACAGAGCGCGTTTGACAAGCTCGGCATGTCGGCGCGCGCGTATACAAGAATACTTAAAGTCGCTCGAACTATTGCCGACCTCGAAGGGTCGGAAAAGGTGAGTGCGAAGCACATTGCCGAAGCGGTAATGTACCGTTCGCTCGATAAGGCGGTGAGGTAATATGTTACTTTCCGATCTTTATTTATGGCTGTCGTATTCGAGAGTGTCTACTTCTAAAATAAACAAGCTGTTGGAAAAAATGTCGCCGTTGCAATTGTGGAACAGTTTTTCCGATGCGCAGACGTATAATCTTGACGAAAAGACGCTCAACGCTCTTAAACGTACGCGGAGCGCGGAATATTTAGAGCGCACAAAGCAGTACCTCGAAACCAATAATATTAAGTATATCACGCGCGCAGATCCGGCTTATCCCGTTATGCTTGCACAAAAGGAAGTAAATCCGCCGCCCGTTCTGTACTATAAAGGCAATCTCGATTTGGTGCGAGAGCCGTGTCTGGCTGTAGTCGGTACGCGAAAAGCGTCGCAGTACGGCAAATACGTTGTAAGTAAGATAGTGTCCGAGCTTGCAAAGTCGTTTACCGTTGTGAGCGGTTTGGCGGCAGGGATAGACGGGTATGCGCATGCCGCAGCGCTCGAAGTCGGCGGCGGCACGATCGCAGTGCTCGGTAGCGGACTGTTCAATCCGTCGCCCGTATCTAATTTGGGACTGTACGACGAGATTTGCAAAAACGGGCTGGTGTTGAGCGAGTATACGCCCGATACGCATGCGTCCGAATATACTTTTCCGCAGCGCAACCGTATAATAAGCGGTTTGAGCAAGGGCGTGCTTGTGGTGGAAGCCGCCGCGCACAGCGGTTCGCTTATTACGGCTAATTGTGCGCTCGAACAGGGACGCGACGTTTTTGCAGTGCCCGGCGATATAGATAAAATTCGTTCTGTCGGCACTAACAAGCTTATTTGTCAGGGTGCAACGCCCGTTACTTGCGCCGGGGATATATTCGACAGTTATTCAATGGCATTGCCTAAGAGCGAAAGCAAAAGTAAAACCGTGGAAATCGATATTTCCGAGCAGGTGGTTTTGAATATCTTGCGCAACGGCGAAAAATCGTTTAACGAACTTGCGGAAACTTGCGGCTTGAGCGTGCCGGAACTCAACACGGCGTTGTCTACGCTTATGATAAACGGACTTATACGCGAAAGATCAAAAAATATATATTGCGTTTCGATTTAGGAAGGAGAATAAAGTGAAACTCGTTATTATAGAAGGCTACGGCAAAATGGAAACTGTACAGAAATATCTCGGCAGCGGATACAAAGTTTTCGCTACCGGCGGTCACGTTCGCGATCTTCCTGCCAAGCGTTTGGCGGTAGACGTCGACCACGATTTCGAACCGACGTATGTTATAATGGATGATAAGAAATCGGTTGTCGAAAGTCTGAAAAAGTCGGCCGCGGCGGCAGAAACCGTTCTTCTTGCAACCGACCCCGATCGCGAAGGCGAGGCAATATCTTGGCATATAGCGACGTTGCTCGACATTCCGGAAAGCGCGCCTGTTCGCATAGAGTTTAACGAAATCAGTAAGAACGCCGTTCAGAAGGCGTTGAAAAATCCGCGTGCAATAAACAGAAATCTGGTCGACGCACAGCAGGCGCGCAGAGTTCTCGACAGGCTTGTCGGTTATAAGTTATCGCCCGTGCTTTGCAAAAAGATACAGAGCAATCTCAGCGCCGGGCGAGTGCAGTCGGTAACGCTCAGGCTCGTTGTAGACAGGGAACGCGAAATTCAAGCGTTTGTGCCAGAAGAGTATTGGAACTTCTTTTCGCATTTAAAAACATGCGGCAATGAAAATATCAAGACGGCATTGGTCGGTTATAAGGGCGAGAAGCTCAAGCTGTCGTGCGAAGACGAAGTAAACAAAGTCAAAACCGATCTCGACGGGGCGGTATATACTGTAAAAAACGTGAAAAAGAGCGTTACGAAAGCACACCCGTACGCGCCTTTTATCACGTCAACGATGCAACAGGAAGCGCTTAATAAGCTGGGAATGAGTTTGCGTCAAACTTCGTCTGCCGCGCAAACGCTTTATGAAGGCGTGGAACTGCCGGGCGAGGGCAAGGTTGCGCTTATCACTTATATAAGAACCGATTCCACGCGTGTATCGGGCGCGGCTATCGATGCCGCGCGCTCGTTCATTTCCGAGAAGTTCGGCAATGATTATCTGCCGGACAAGCCGAATGTTTATGCGTCCAAAAAGAGCGCGCAGGACGCGCACGAGGCGATACGTCCCATATCGCTCGACCGTACGCCGTCGAGCGTTAAACCGCATTTAAACAAGAACATTTATATGCTTTACGATCTTATTTACAAGCGGTTTTTGGCAAGTCAAATGTCGGACGCTACTTACAATTCGGTTTCTGTCGATATCGAAGCCAACGATTACAATTTCCGTATAAGCGGAAGAACGCCTGTTTTCGACGGCTTTACTAAGGTATATGCAGTTACCGAAAAACAATCGGACGATGATAAGACGGGCGAAAAATCAACCGCGCGCGTTCCGGCGCTAAACGTGGGAGAAACGCTTGATTTCGTCAAGTACGAGTACGAGCAGAAGTTTACAAAGCCGCCTGCGCGTTACACGGAGGCGAGCCTTGTAAAGGCTATGGAGGAAAAAGGAATAGGCAGACCCGCGACTTATACGCCGACCGTAACGCTGTTGTTTTCGCGCAAGTATATCGAAAAAAGCGGCAGAGCTATTGCGCCGACCGAGCTTGGTTGCAAAGTTACGGATATGTTAGTAAAATATTTTTCGGATATCATGGATGTCGGGTTTACGGCTAATATGGAGAGCAAACTCGACGGCATCGAAGACGGCGGCGTGCGTTGGCAAAGCGTAATAGACGGATTTTACGACGGGTTCGAGGACAAGATCCGCGCGGCACGCGGCGATGATTATTCGCTTAAAGCGCCCGACGTTCAAACCGATTACGTATGTGAGAAGTGCGGCGCGAAAATGGTGATAAAGAGCGGACGTTACGGAAAATTCTTGGCTTGTCCGAATTATCCGAAGTGCAAGAATACAAAGAATCTCGACGAAAACGGCGAGATAATAGATCATGCGGAACCCGAAGTTTCGGATGTAGTTTGCGATAAATGCGGCGCGAAAATGATAGTCAAAATGGGGCGTTACGGGAAATTTTTGGCTTGCCCCAATTACCCCAAATGCAAAAATATAGTCAATCTCGATAAACCCGAAGACAAAAACGATATAGGTATTACTTTGCCGCCCTGTCCGAAATGCGGCAAACCGCTTAAAAAGATAACGACGGCGCGTTCGTCTTTCTACGGCTGTACGGGATATCCCGAATGCGATTTTGCGTCGTCGGATCCGCCGACGGGGAATAAGTGTCCTGATTGCGGAGCGTATCTCGTACTGAAAAGCGGAAAGAACGGAAAGTATGAAAAGTGTTCCAATAAGGAATGTAAATTCAAATGCGACGTGCAAGCGGAAACCGATGACAAAAAGTAATACCGTCAATATAATAGGCGGCGGACTTGCCGGTTCGGAGGCTGCGCTGTATTTGGCGACACACGGAATATCCGTTAGGCTTATCGAAGCGAAACCGTTATGGCGTTCGGCAGCGCACAAGAGCGACTGCTTTGCGGAGATTGTTTGTTCCAATTCGCTTAAAAGCTCGCTTGAAACAACGGCGAGCGGCACACTGAAAGTCGAGCTTGACGAACTCGGATGCAGTTTGCTTGATATTGCGCGCTCAACTTCCGTTCCTGCCGGCAGTGCGCTTGCCGTTGATCGCGACGCGTTTTCATCGCGCGTAACTGCGGCAATAAAAGCGCTGAAAAATATTACCGTTGTAAACGAAATTGCGAGTAGTATAGATCCCGACGAAATAACGATCGTGTGTGCCGGACCCGTTTGTCATGACGCATTAGCCGATACGTTGATCGAGATGACGGGCGAATGGTCGTTGCACTTTTTCGACGCCGCCGCGCCGATAATCACGGCGGAATGTATAGACATGACGCGCGCGTTCTTCGGCGCACGCTACGGCAAGGGCGACGCCGATTATTTAAACTGCCCTATGACCAAGGACGAGTATTTGGATTTTTATAATGCGCTTATTTCTGCAGAGCGCGTTATAGACGAGGTGGGCGGCGTATTCGAGGGTTGTATGCCCGTGGAGATAATGGCGAGCCGCGGCGAAGATGCTTTGCGGTTCGGTCCGTTAAGACCCGTGGGGTTTCGAGACGCCGGAAAACCCTATGCCGTTTTGCAGCTTAGGCGTGAAAATGCAAACTCCACACTTTTTAATATGGTCGGATTTCAAACAAATTTAAAATTCGGCGAGCAAAAGCGCGTATTTTCTTTGATCCCGGCGCTTAAAAATATAGAGATCGTGCGTTACGGCGTTATGCACCGCAATACGTTTATAAACGCGCCGGCTGTGCTCAACGGTGATTTAAGACTGAAAAAATATCCTAACGTATTTATAGCCGGACAGCTTTGCGGCGTAGAAGGTTACGTGGAAAGTATAGCTACGGGGCTTCTTGCGGCGATAAACGCGCGGCGACTTATAAACGGATCGTCTACGGTCATACCGCCGCCCGAAACCGTTATCGGCGCGCTTTGTAAGTACATTACCGTCGATAACGATAATTTTCAGCCTATGAATGCTAATTTCGGAATACTGCCAATGATAGACGGTATAAAAAAAGCGGACAGAAAACGCGCATATTTCGAGCGCAGTGCTGCAAGCATTAAGCAATGGCACAGAAGTATAAAGCTTTAAAATGTTTGTCAATCTCGAACGAGTATGTTATACTGTCAGTGTTAAATTCGAATTAAAAGGAGATTTGTTATGAAACTCGAAGGAACGACTATAATCGGCGTCCGCCGCAACGGACAAACAGTCATTGCCGGTGACGGACAGGTTACGCAAAACCAACAGGTTATTATGAAAGGAAACGCAAAAAAAGTGCGGCGCATATATAACGGCAAGGTGATACTCGGCTTTGCCGGATCTGTCGCGGACGCGTTTACTCTCAGCGAACGCTTCGAAGAGATGCTCAATAAGTTTTCGGGCAATCTCATGCGCTCGGCAGTAGAGCTTGCCATGCTTTGGCGCGGCGACAGAGCGCTCAGACAGCTCGAGGCGCTTATGATAGTAGCGGATAAAAACGACATGTACGTCATTTCGGGTTCGGGCGACGTTATCGAACCCGAGTACGGAGTGTGCGCCATAGGCTCGGGCGGTAATTACGCTTTGGCGGCAGGGCGCGCGTTGCTGGATAATACGGATATGACGGCGGAAGAGATAGCGCGCAAATCTATGCAGATCGCGTCGGATATTTGCATATTCACCAATTCGAACATCGTTGTGGAGGTGGCGTAATGGAAATGACGCCCAAACAGATAGTATCGGAACTCGATCGGTACATTATCGGTCAAACGAACGCAAAGCGTGCCGTTGCAATAGCTTTGCGCAACCGTTATCGCAGGAGCAAACTTCCCGATTCGGTACGTGAAGAGATCACGCCTAAAAATATAATAATGAAAGGACCTACGGGCGTCGGCAAAACCGAGATAGCGCGCAGGCTTGCCAAGATCATGCGCGCGCCGTTCATTAAAGTCGAAGCTACAAAATATACCGAGGTCGGGTATGTTGGGCGCGATGTAGAATCTATGATCCGCGACCTTGCGGAAACCGCGGTCCACCTCGTAAAAGAAGAGCAAATGGCGGTCGTGGAGAATAAAGCGCGTGAGTTTGCCGAACAAAAACTTATAGATATCATCGTAAAGGCTCGCAAAAAAAGCACTCCGGATCTGTCTGAAAACATTTTAAAATCGCAAGTCACGGAAGAATTGCGAAACGGCAAGCTTAAAAACACGATAATAGAGGTCGAAATTTCAGAAGGGATGCCGCAGATGAGCGCAGTGCCCGGTATGCAGATAGATTTTAATCTTAACGATATGCTCGGCAGTCTGAGTAATATTATTCCGCAAAAGAAAAAGCGTCGTAAGGTATCCGTCGACGAAGCGATGTCTATTTTTATGGAAGAAGAAAGCGAGCGCTTGCTCGATATGGACGCAATAAAAGCCGAGGGCGTTCGGCGCGCGCAAGAGGACGGCATAATATTTATCGACGAGATAGATAAGATAGCCAATAAACAGGGCGCCGGCGGCGGCATGGACGTATCGCGCGAGGGTGTTCAGCGCGACATTCTGCCAATAGTCGAGGGTTGCACGGTAATGACCAAGTACGGCGCGATAAAAACCGATTATATCCTGTTTATCGCGTCGGGGGCATTCCAGATATCGAGCGTGACCGATCTGATCCCGGAACTTCAAGGACGTTTTCCCATACGCGTCGATTTGCAGTCGCTCACGTTTGACGATTTCGTGCGCATATTTACAGAACCGGAAAACGCGGTAACGCGCCAGTACGCGGCAATGCTGTCCGTGGAAAACATAAATCTTTCGTTTACGCCGGAGGCAATAGCGGAAATGAGCCGCATAGCCGTTCTCGAAAACGAAACGGGCGAGGATATAGGCGCGCGCAGACTCCACACCGTTATGGAAAGCTTGCTCGAGGATATCAGTTTTAATGCCGACGGCAATAATCCGCTTTTGGACGTTGTTGTAGATAAAGCGTATGTAGAAGAACATTTGGCTAAGGAAATTTCGGAACACGATCTCAAGAAATATATTCTTTGAGTTTGGTGTTCTATCATAACGTTAATTATTCGGTCGATCAGTATTTAGGAGCTTATACGAAACATGATAAACGTACCCAAAGGCACAAAGGACATGTTGCCGAGCGAGTCATATAAATGGCGCGCCGTGGAAAACGCGGCAAAAAAGATAGCGGCGCTTTATAACGTTAAACAGATACGCACGCCCGTGTTCGAGCATGCGGAACTGTTTCTTCGTTCCATAGGCGACAGCACTGATATAGTCAATAAGGAAATGTATATTTTCGAGGACAAGGGCGGAAGAAAAATGGCGTTGCGTCCCGAGGGAACAGCCGGCGTCGTGCGTTCCGTGCTCGAAAACAATCTTTGCGAAACACTGCCGCAAAAGGTGTTTTATATCGAGGGCGTTTACAGATACGAACAACCGCAGGCAGGGCGTTACAGGGAACATCATCAGTTCGGTACCGAATTTTTCGGCAGTGAACTTCCGTGTTTCGAAGTGGAGCTTCTCGGCTTGGCGCGCGACTTTTTGCGCGAAATAGGTTTTAACGATCTGCGTTTGCGTATCAACACTATAGGATGTGATAAGTGCCGAGCCGAGTTTAATAGGGCGTTGCGCGAGTTTTTGGCAAACGTAAAGGACAAGATCTGCGACGATTGCAAGCGCAGAGCGGAAGTTAATCCGCTGCGTACGCTCGACTGTAAAGTTCGGTCTTGCCGTGAGATATATACGAATGCGCCGAAACTTTCCGATTATCTGTGCGATGACTGCAAAGCGCATCATGCCGAAGTATTGTCGGGGCTTGACAGGATCGGCGTCAAATATTTTGAGGACAGCAATCTTGTGCGCGGACTTGACTATTATACGCGTACCGTGTTTGAGTTCTGCGACGGCGATCTTGCCGTGTTGGGCGGAGGACGTTATGACAATCTTTGCGAAGAACTCGGCGGAAAACACACTCCTTGCGTTGGCTTCGGTTGCGGTATAGAACGACTTATTGCGGCTGCGGTATCGCGCGGTATAGAGTTCGACAGAAACGTTCCGTCGGTGTTCGTGGCGTCGCAGTACGACGGTGCGCGAAATGACGCTCACCGTATAGTTCAAACACTGCGCGACGGCGGTATATCGTCGGAATACGATCTTATGGGAAAGAGCCTTAAAGCTCAGTTTAAATACGCAGACAGACAGAACTTTAAATATGTGCTTACCGTAGGCGAAAACGAATTGCAGACAGGCGTGTATAATCTTAAATGTATGGCGGACGGCAAGACTTACGAAGTGCACCGCGACAGCCTTGTCGGCGACGTTTCGGTTGTTATAAGCGGTTAAGCGCCGCGAGGATTCGCAGTGTTAGAGCAGTGTACCGTAAAAAAGATCAAACGCGATATTGCATATATCGAGATAAGACGCAGCGATAAATGCGACGGTTGTAAAATCTGTGCGTTTAACAAGCGCAACAGCATTACTGTGCCTGCGTTGTGCGACATGCCTGTAGAGGTTGGACAGACCGTAACGGTAGAAATGCCTACTAAGTCAGTAGGCAGTGCGGCATTGCTTATATATGCCTTACCGTTACTCGGCATACTTATAGGCGCTATTATAGGCTTGTGCGGCGAATGGTGGTTGCAATTGATCATTGCCGCCGTAGGTATGGCGTTAGGTCTTGTTTTGGTCGTACCGATAGAGCGTATGTACAGAAAAAAATCGGGTGTTCTGCCTGTAGTTATACAAACGGGCGAAAATCATACAATAGAAAACGGAGAACATAATGGAACTTGAACTGATAGAAAAAATCGATCCCGAAGTCGCATCGAGCATGAAAAAAGAGCTTGCACGCCAACGCAATAAGATAGAACTTATTGCAAGCGAGAATTTTGTTTCTCCGGCAGTGCTTGCGGCGGCAGGGTCGCATCTTACAAACAAATACGCCGAGGGTTATCCGTCCAAGCGTTATTACGGCGGTTGCGAGTACGTCGACGAGATAGAACAGCTTGCTATCGACCGCGCCAAAAAGCTTTTCGGAGCGGAACATGCCAATGTTCAACCGCACTGCGGCGCAAACGCCAATCATGCGGTGTTTTATGCCGTGTTAAACCCCGGCGATACCTATCTCGGTATGAATCTTGCTCACGGCGGACATCTGACGCACGGATCGCCCGTGAACTATTCGGGTAGGTTTTACAATGTCGTACCGTACGGTGTCGACGAGAAAACCGAAACTATAGATTACGACGAAGTAGAACGTTTGGCAGTCGAGTGCAAACCCAAGCTTATACTTGCCGGAGCGTCCGCATATCCGCGCATAATCGATTTTAAGCGGTTCAGACAGATAGCCGATAAAGTGGGCGCTGTGTTCATGGTGGATATGGCGCATATCGCAGGGCTTGTAGCCGCCGGGCTTCATCCCAATCCCGTCGAGTATGCCGACATAGTGACTACTACCACCCATAAAACGCTTCGCGGACCGCGCGGCGGTATGATCCTGTGCAGAGAACAGTACGCCAAGGCGATAGATAAGGCTATTTTCCCCGGAACGCAGGGTGGGCCGTTGGAGCATATTATCGCCGCAAAAGCCGTAGCGTTCAAGGAAGCTATGACGGACGAGTTTAAGGCATATCAAAAACAGGTTGTCGCGAACGCCAAAGCATTGGAGCGCGAGCTTGTTTCGCGAGGGATAAAGCTTGTGTCGGGCGGCACAGACAATCATCTATTACTGATAAAGCTCGACGACGGAATGACCGGCAAGGAGCTTGAAACTCTTCTCGACGATTGCAATATCACCGTAAATAAAAATGCCGTACCTTTCGACAAAATGCCGCCGTCCAAAACATCTGGCATTCGTATCGGCGCGCCGGCGGTCACTTCGCGCGGAATGAAAGAAGATCAAATGCGCATAATTGCGGATTGTATAGCCGATGCCATACAAAAGAAAGATGGCGTTAAGCAAAGCATTATCGAACGCGTAAAACAGCTTACGGAAAAGTTTCCGCTGTATAACAAGTAAACTTTCGATCGGAAAAAGAAATCATGATTACAGTTATTCCGAATACCCTACAAAATTATAGGGAATTGGCTTGACAAAGCCGATTCCCTTATGTTATACTACAGAAAATAATCGGTAAAGAGGAGAGCGTCATGCGATTATCTACAAGAGCGACATACGGAATGAGATTGTGTTTCATGCTGGCGTTATCCTCTTCGCCGCTTTCCGCGTCGCAGTTGATGAAGCAGACAGATGTGGGAATGAAATATCTCGAACAGCTGCTGGCAATGCTCAAACGCGGCGAGATAGTTTATGCTTACAGAGGCAAATCGGGCGGATATATACTTGCGCGCGAGCCGCAGCTTATAACGGTGGGAGATATGTTGGTCGCGCTTGACGACGGATTCGATGCTCCCGCATGCGTTTGGGGCAATTGCAGCGATATTTACTGCCCGAATAGGAATGTTCTTACCAAGCTTAACGACGATATAAATCAAGCGCTTAACAGCGTTACTCTGCTCGATATAGTAAACGATTACCGCAGCAATTGCGGCGTTCCGAATATATTGCAATGACGAAAAACATATACCTCGATCATGCGGCTACAACGCCGGTAGATAGGGATGTAATGTCCGCGGCAATGCCGTTTTATTCAGATGTGTTTTACAACGCATCGTCTTTGCATGCGTGCGGACAGCGTGCGGCGGCGGCTGTGGAACATGCGCGCGAACAATGCGCGGCGGCGATAAACGCGCGTGCAAATGAGGTATATTTCACGTCTGGCGGTACCGAATCCATAAACTGGGCTATGTCGGTAGCGGATAGAACGAACAAAAAACGGGTGATCGTTTCCGCTATCGAGCACGATGCCGCAATCGCATGCGCAGAAGCGCTTGCTTCACGAGGTTTTGAAGTAATATACGTAAAACCAACATGCGGCGGTACGATAGCGCCCGACGCGCTTGAAAAGGTTATTGACGATAATACCGCGCTTGTTTGCGTTATGACGGTAAACAATATAACGGGCGCTATTCAGCCTATCAAGGAATTGTGCGGTATTGCGCATCGTTACGGAGCGCTGTTTTTTACTGACGCCGTCCAAGCCGTGAATTCTATGGAACTCGACGTAAAAGACAGCGGCGTAGATATGCTTGCCGTTTCGGGACATAAGTTTTATGCGCCCAAAGGCGTCGGCTTTTTGTATGTAAAAAACGATGTCCGTACAGATCTCGATCCGCTAATGCGCGGCGGAGAACAGGAAAAGGGTAAGCGCGCCGGAACGGTAGACGTTCCGTCTGTTGTTGCTATGGGCAAGGCAATAGAAAAAGCGCACGCTTATATATCCGAATACAACGCGCACGCAATACTTGTCGGCGAAAAATTTTTAAATTCGTTAAAATACGGCGATATTATACGCTGCGATAATAAAACGTCGGACATTATGTCGGTCGTGTTTGACGGCATAAACGGCGGACGGCTTGCCGTTGCGTTATCGTGCGCAGGTTTGTGCTGCTCGGTAGGATCGGCATGTTCCGCCGGATCCGCAACGCCGCCGAGGACGCTTTTGGAAATGGGCGTTAAGAATGCCGATTGCGCTATACGGTTTTCATTCGGAAAACATACGAGTTTAAATCAAGCGAGTATAGCCGCACGCACAGTCAATGCGGTTGTAAAAAATTTGTGCGGAAAATGATTCAGTCTTCTTCCAATTTCTTTTGAGCGACTTTAAGCGCTTTTTCGGGAACATTGTTCTTTTCCATTTTCTTGAGCGCTATTGCTCCGGCGATAGCTCCTACGGTAAATCCCAATAACATACGTTTCATAATATATACCTCCGATTATATTATTTGTAATTGTCGATATGTTATGCAAAAGCATACGCAAAGATTTTTGAAAAAAATCGTCAAAGACATTGCTTTTACGCCAATTAAATGTTATAATGATGCGGTGGGTATGGAAGGTAGACTTTTAGGCGTAGATTTCGGATTGAAACGCGTAGGTTTGGCGGTATGCGACAGCGGTCATATCGTCGCGACGCCTCTGCCGGTATGCTATACAAAGTCGATGCGTATTTCCATAGACTCGGTTGCGCGTGTAGCAAAGGACAAAGAAGTAAACGGCGTGGTTGCGGGGCTTCCGCTCAATATGGACGGATCGGAGTCCGTACAGTCGGGAAGAGCAAAAGCGTTTGCTCGCAATCTCGGCAAGGTAACGGGACTTCCTGTAGAGTTGTTTGACGAACGTCTTACCACGGTAGAGGCGGACGAGCTGCTCAAAGAAGCCGGGGTATCAAAAGCTGCGGAACGCGCTAAATTGGTTGACAGTATGGCGGCAAAGGTTATTTTGCAATGCTATATAGACAATAATAAATAAACAAATTCAGGAGAATTTATCATGGCAGAAAATCAGGACGAATCCGTCGAGCTTATCGAAGAAGAAGTAATAACGCTTTACGACGACAACAATAACGCCGTCGATTTCAACGAAGTGGCAGTCGTGGAGTACGAGGGCGAGTTCTATGCGCTTTTGCAACCCGTCGAACCGATGGAAGGCATGGAAGAGGACGAGGCGCTTATTTTTAAGATCGTGCAGAAGGACGAGGATACGGATGAATTCGAACCCGTCACGGACGAGGATCTGCTCGACGCCGTGTTCAACGAGTATTTAAAGGCGGAAGCCGAGTTCTGCGACGGTTGCGATTGCGACGATTGCAACCACGATGATTGCGGATGCGATGACGAGCATTGCGACTGCGGATGCGGTCATCATCACGAATAATATATAATTCCGCTGAAAATTACCCGAAAACAGACATTAAAATAATTGCATTAAGATAACGACTGTGTTATAATATTTAGGCTAATACTCACTTGGTCAATTTTCTGTGCGCGGTTAAATTTTTTCATGGCTGCGTTACGACCGAGGCGGTAAACGGAGAAAATCATGGCAAACATCATCACAATGAAACAGCTTCTCGAAGCGGGCGTTCATTTCGGACATCCCACGCGCAAGTGGAATCCCAAAATGAAAAAGTATATATATGTCGCGCGTAACGACATATATATCATCAACCTCGAAAAAACGGTCGAAATGATAGACAAAGCGTATGCGTTTATCAAAGACGTTGCATCGGAAGGCAAGTCGATACTTTTCGTCGGCACTAAAAAACAAGCTCAAGAAGCTATTATGCAAGAAGCGCAGAAGTGCGGCATGTATTATGTAAAGTCGCGCTGGCTCGGCGGCACGCTCACAAACTTCTCGACTATCAAGTCGCGTATAGAGCGTCTTAATAAACTCAACCTTATGGAGAAAATGAACGAGTTTGCGCTCCTTCCCAAAAAAGAAGTCCTTAAACTCAAAGCCGAGCGCGACAAGCTCGAGGATAACCTCGGCGGCATTAAAGATATGCGTGCGTTGCCCGGCGCTTTGTTCGTTGTCGACCCCAAAAAGGAGCATAACGCCGTCATGGAAGCGCGCAAGCTCCATATTCCGATCGTAGCAATAGTAGACACCAACTGCGATCCCGACGAAGTCGATTATGTAATCCCCGGCAATGACGACGCTATCCGTGCCATCAAGCTCATAGCCGGCGCAATGGCGGATGCCGTTATAGAAGCGCGCGAGGGCGAGGAAGGCCTTGCCGCTCGCCGTGCGGTAGAAGCGCAAATGCAAGCCGAGGCTGAAGTTGTCAAGGCTAACGTCGAAGTTGTCGAAGCTCCGGCTACGCAAGAGCAACTCGATAAGCTTGTCAATAACGAGGAAGCGACCGAGCTCGTTGCGGAAGAAAACGCATAATTATTATTTAAGTATTTAAGTTTTTACGGTCTTGCCGTTAATATAGCGGACCATAACACAAAAGCATATTGCGCAGTCGGCGCATCAAAATTCAGATTTAAATTTCAGGAGTAATACTATGGAAATTACAGCAAGTGACGTTGCAAAATTACGTGAAATTACCGGCGTCGGTCTTATGGCGTGCAAAAAGGCGCTTGTAGCGACGAACGGAGATATAGACAAAGCGTGCGAATACCTGCGCGAGCAGGGTATCGCCGTAGCTGCCAAAAAGGCGTCGAGAATAGCCGCCGAGGGCGCGGCATGGGCATATATTTCGGCTGACAAACACACGGGCGCGTTGGTGGAAGTAAATTGCGAATCCGATTTCGTTGCCAAGAGCGATGTGTTTACGGCGCTTTGCGATACCGTTGCTAAAGCTGCGGTAGAAAGCGGAGTTACCGATGTGGATAAGCTCGGCGAAGTTAAAGTAAACGGTAGCACCGTAGCGGAAGCGATCACTGCGGCTACGCAAAAGACGGGCGAGAAAATTTCGCTCAGACGCGTATCCGTTCAGAATAACGCCAAGGCTATCGAGGAAGCATATATACACATGGGCGGCAAAATGGGAACGCTTATCGAAGTGAGCGCCGACGGCGTTACCGACGCGAATGTTGCCGAAGTCGTTTCAATGGCGCACGATATAGCAATGCACATCGCGGCTTTCCAACCGCCGTATGTTCGCAAAGAGGATGTTCCTGCGGATGCTGTCAATCACGAACGCGAGATAATCAAACAGCAATTGCTAAATGACGAGAAGAACAAAAATAAGCCCGAGCAGGTTTTGGTTAAGATCGCAGAAGGTAAGCTCGGTAATTTCTATAAAGAAAATTGCTTGTTGTATCAAGCCTTTGCGAAGGATCCTTCGATAACGGTAGAACAGCTTGTTGCTTCGACCGCGAAAAAGACGGGAGCAAAACTCGACGTTGTGCGTTTTACCAAATTCGTTATGGGCGAAGGCATCGAAAAGCGTACGGACAATCTTGCCGAGGAAGTTGCAAAGTTATCTGCTAACAAGTAGTTAAACATCGATCGGCTTACTGAGTTTTTTCGGTAAGCCGATTTTTTGAAATATACAATTACTCGATATAATATCGGATCTAACAGGAGAGCGGCTATGTACAAGAGAGTGCTGTTGAAACTCAGCGGCGAAGCGCTTGCCGGCGACAGCGGTAACGGTATTGATCCCGAAACCGTAGATAAGGTAGTTTGTCAGTTGGTAGCGCTTGCCAAACAAAAAGTAGAAATAGCTATTGTTGTCGGCGGCGGTAATTTCTGGCGCGGACGTCAGGGCGTTGCAATGGATAAGGTTACAGCCGATCACATGGGCATGCTCGCTACAATAATGAACGCGCTTGCTCTGCAAGACGCTATCGAAAAAAAAGGCGTGCCCACGCGAGTGCAAACGGCGCTTTCCATTCCCGCTGTTGCCGAACCGTTTATACTCAGAAAAGCGTTAAGGCATTTTGAATGCGGCAGAATAGTTATATTCGCGTGCGGTACGGGCAATCCGTACTTTACGACCGATTCGGGCGCGGCTTTGCGAGCGGCGGAAATAAAAGCCGATATGCTTCTTATGGCTAAGAACGTGGACGGCGTTTACGACAGCGATCCCAAGACCAATAAGAACGCAAAAAAGCTTTCCGAGCTCTCGTACATGGAAGTTATAAATAAGAATATAGCGGTCATGGACTTTACGGCTATCACTATGTGCATGGAAAACAATATACCTATCGTCGCGTTCGGATTGTCCGAAGAGAACAGTATAGTGCGTGCCGTGTCCGGCGAGAAGATAGGCACTTTGATTCATTAACATTATAAAAATAACTCAATAACATTACGGAGGTGTAGTTTCATGCAAAACGAACAACTGATCGAACAGTCGAACAAGATCGATGAAAAATTGGCAAAGGTACTCGACCATTTAAAAGGCGAGCTTAATTCCATGCGCGCAGGACGTGCAAATCCCATAGTTTTGAGCAAAGTTACCGTAGACTATTACGGTATGCAAACGCCGCTTAATCAAATGGCTAATATTTCTGTCAGCGATGCGCGCACGCTCACGGTATCGCTTTATGATGTTTCGGCGCTTAAAGAGGCGAAAAAGGCTATTATCGCCGCCGATCTCGGACTTAATCCCGTAGATGACGGTAAAGTAATACGCTTGTCTTTTCCTCAGTTGACGGAGGAGCGTCGTCGCGATCTTATAAAACAGGTTAAAAAGACGGGCGAGGACAGCAAAGTCGCGTTGCGCAACGAGCGCCGCGACGCGCTCGAAGTAGGCAAAAAACTCAAAAAAGAAGTTTCCGAGGACGAAATAAGCGAGTTTGAAAAAATCATACAGAAAAAGCTCGACGGTGCCGTGGAAAAAGTAGATAAGCTTATAAAGGAAAAGGAAGCCGACTTACTTGAGATCTAAAAAATCCGACATAGTCAACAAAAACAGCGATAAAAATCGATCGGCTGCGGAACGGGCTGACGGCGCGGTTGCACAAATTCCGCGTCATATAGGAATTATAATGGACGGTAACGGCAGATGGGCTACTTTGCGGCGCTTGCCGCGTGTTGCCGGTCATCGTGCAGGCGTCAAGAATATAACTCCGATAGTAGGTTGTGCGCTCGAGCGCGGCGTTAAATGCGTCACGCTTTATGCTTTTTCGGCAGAAAATACGGGTAGGCCGAGCGACGAAGTAAACGCGCTTGTGGATCTTATAAGAAAACGGCTTAAACCGATGACGCGTGAATTGATTTCTCGCGGCGCGCGAGTAGTGTTTTCGGGCGATCTCGATTACTTTCCAAAAGACGTTCGTAACATTATCGACGGGATAGTCAAAGAGAATACCGACGATAACGCGCAGATAGTTAATATAGCGCTAAATTATAGCGGCAGAGCCGAGATTGTTCGCGCGGCACGATTGGCTGCCGAAAACGGCGATTTGACCGAAAACGGTATCGAGCGTGCGCTTTATACAGCCGATCTGCCCGAACTCGATATGATAGTGCGGACGGGCGGTGAAAAGCGGCTCAGTAATTTTCTTTTATATCAAGCGGCGTACAGCGAACTGTTTTTTACGAATACGCTGTGGCCCGATTTCTGCGAACAAGAACTGAGCGGCATGCTTGAAGAGTTTTCGCACAGATCGCGTAGATTCGGAAAACTGTAAGTATAGATCGAAACAAAGGCATAAACAAGGGGATAAGGAAAAATTTTACGGGAGGTCGTTTGTTTCATGTCAATGAAAAAAGACCGAGTTATAACCGGAACGTTTATTGCAATCGCGTATATAGCCGTAATACTTCTTACGACATACGTTCATCCGATTATTTTCGATATATTCATTTTTTTGCTTGCCGCGTGCGGCGTGTATGAAATGTGCAAGGCTGTCTCTTGCTTTACAAGCCAGCCTATTTTGATAATCGATTTGATACAGGTAGTTGTAGGGTTTGCTTCTTTTTGGTTCGCGCAATATTTTTTCAAGGCGAGCGCCGCCGGAATGAACGGTTATTTCATATCTTTGCTCTTGATGGTGATCGTTACTGTGATCGTCACCGCATGTTCTAAAACATACGTAAAAGGTAACGCGGTCGCTACGATTTTCGTAATGATGTACCCGAGCGCAATGCTTATGTTTTCTGTAGGCATCAATTATTTTATGAGCGCTGATATAGGCGTTTCTTTGCTTGCGTCGTTGCCGTACAGAAATGCCGGTATAGCTTTAATGTTTATCGTTCCTGCGTTGACCGATGTTTTTGCGTATCAGATAGGCAGTGCTATCAAAGGCAAAAGACTTTGTCCGTCGATCAGTCCCAATAAGACTATAAGCGGCGCGATAGGAGGATTGCTCGGCGGCGTGGTAGCTGCGTGTTTGGTGTTGTTGTTCACATTCCTCGCCGTTCATTTTAATGTTAACATTTTGGGGCTTGCCATGCTTACCGATGCGTGGTGGAGCACAAGCTTGAATTTCGTAATGCTTGGATTGTTCGGATCGGTATTCGATCAGGCAGGCGATTTGTTCGCGTCGCTTATAAAGCGCCGGGCGGGCATTAAAGATTATTCCAATCTGCTGCCGGGACACGGCGGCATACTCGACCGTATAGACGGCTTTATGTTCTGCGGAGTATTTTTCTATCTGTACTTCGCAATTATGATGCTTGTATGACAAAGATCGCGATATTGGGCTGTACCGGATCTATCGGCAGGCAAACGTTGGATATTATTCGCAGTAACCGCGATAAATTCGATGTCGTGGGACTTTCTTGTGCAAACAATGTAGACGAGCTGTGTGCCTTAACCGACGAGTTTTGTTGCAATTCAATCGGCGTTTATAATGCCGCAAAATACTCGGAGCTTAAAAACAATACAAAAAGCAACAATGTATATTGCGGCGACGATGCACTTACCGAGGTTATGGCGGACGCCGATACAGTGGTTGTTGCGGTTACGGGCATGATAGGGCTTAAAGCGGTAATGTTCGCGATCGATAGCGGAAAAACCGTCGCGCTTGCCAATAAGGAATCTTTGGTTGCCGGCGGCGAGCTTGTAATGAGTGCGCTTAAAAAATCGCACTCTAAGCTTTATCCGATCGATTCGGAACATTCTGCGGTTTGGCAGTGCTTACAGGGCGAGAAAAAGTTTAAGCGTCTTATTCTTACGGCGAGCGGCGGACCGTTCTTTTTTACGCCTAAAAACGAGTTCGGCTCGATTACGCCCGAACGCGCAGTCGCTCATCCGAATTGGCGTATGGGCAAAAAGATATCCGTGGATTGCGCCACGATGATGAATAAAGGGTTGGAAATAATCGAAGCGCGTTGGTTATTCGATACGGTCGATATAGATTACGTGATCCATCCCGAAAGTGTCGTTCATTCTATGGTAGAGTTCTATGACGGATCGATCAAAGCCCAAGCGAGTTTTCCCGACATGCGGTTGCCTATTCAGTATGCCTTGTTGTATCCCGAGCACGCCGTGCGCGATTATAAGCCGTTGAGCATGCCGTTAAGTTTAAGATTCCTGATGCCGGACGAGGATAAGTTTCCTGCGCCTAAGTTGGCGAAACAGGCGCTTAAAGAGGGTGGTACCGCGCCGATAGTACTGAATGCGGCTAACGAGGCTGCCGTTGCGCTGTTTTTGAACGGTAAAATAGCTTTTACCGAAATAACTGAAATAGTTGAGCATGCTCTCGAACGTGAAAATACAGAGCGCGTTGATTGCGTAGATAACGTTTTTAAAACGCATAATCGAGTTTACGAAACAATATACTCTAAACATATAGGAGATTGATGTTGGAATACTTCGGGTATATCGTTTTATCGCTTGTAATTTTGCTGTTAATGGTGCTTATCCACGAGTTGGGACACTATACTGCGGCAAAAATTCTCGGATTTACCGTAGAAGAATTTTCGATCGGGTTCGGACCGAAAATATTCAGCCGTCGCCGCAAAAACGGCGAGTTGTTTTCGTTGCGTATGCTTCCGCTCGGCGGATATTGCGCGTTCCTCGGCGAAACAGATGACGGCGAAGACGACGAAGAAAAAGAGAATGGGAATACGGCGATATCTGCGGATCGTGATATTGCAAAGACCGATAATGCGTCGAAAAACACCGAAAGCAAGGATGACGATCTGCTTTCGTATGTAATGCGCGAGCGCGAAGCGGAGAATAAAATTTCAACGCAAACGACTAATCAAAAGCCCAACGAAGAAAAGGTCGTCCGACTTGATAAAAACGGCAATCCGGCAAAAATGTTTACCGAACAAAAACCGTGGAAACGCATTATCGTGCTTCTCGGCGGCGTTGTTTTCAATTTTTTATCGGCTATCGTATTTTCGTTGATATATATTTGGTCTGTCGGCTATGCCGCGCCCGTTATCGACGACGTGTATATCGATCCCGACGGCAACCCTTATGTCGAAATGCAAAAAGGCGATATTGTTCTTGCTGTAGACGGTATTGATATATCCGTGATGGATTCTTATTCCGATTTGGCGAGCGGAATAGCCGAAGGTCAATCGGTGACGTTTACAGTCGATCGCAACGGAGAAATACTCAATATAACGGCGAAAAAACAGAGCATCGCTACGGTGGTGGACGGTAAACCCACAAGTTATGTCGGATTCGGTTACGTTTCGCGCACGGCATTTATCGGTAATACAGCAGGCAATGCGTTTAAATTTTGCGTGCCGTATACGTTTAAGTTGTCTTGGTCGATCCTCGGATCGTTCGGTCAGCTGATAACCGGCAAAGTCCCGATCACGTCGGTTTCGGGTCCGATAAGCTCGGTTAAGCTGATGGCGGATGTTTCCATTGCCGATTGGCGCAATATATTGATATTGTTGCCGTTGTTGGCAAGCAACCTCGCTATGTTTAATATTTTACCGTTTCCCGCGCTTGACGGCGCGCAAATCGTGTTTACCGTTATAGAATGGATACGCAAAAAACCGATAAATCGCAAAGTACAGGGCATTGTAAATTTTGTAGGGCTTGCCGTATTGCTGTTATTCGTGCTTATCGTTGACATTTTGTCGTTTGCGTTGTAAAATATTATTATGACGCGAACAGTTAAGATCAAAAATATAACAATCGGCGGCGGTAACAAGATCGCCGTGCAGTCGATGACAAATACCGATACTCTCGATACCGAGGCGACGCGCGAGCAATTAAAGCGATTGCAGCTTGCCGGTTGCGATATTGCGCGTATAGCCGTGTCGAGCATAGCGGAAGTCGAAGCGTGCAAGCCGTTTACGGGCGCGTTCGATATGCCGCTCGTAGCGGATATTCAGTTCGATTACAGGCTTGCCGTTAAATGCGCCGAGATCGGGTTCGATAAGATCAGATTCAATCCCGGCAACATAGGCGATAAGAGTAAGGTAAAGTATGTAGTCGACGCATGTAAAATGCACGGCGTTCCGATTAGGATAGGAGTGAATACGGGTTCGCTCGAAAAGGAGTTCCAAACCGAACCGAAGAGTAAAGCGCTTGTGCTGAGCGCGTTAAAGCATGTGCGCATGCTTGAAGAATTCGGATTTAACGATATCGTTATTTCCGTTAAAGCATCCGATGTGCGGATAATGACAGAGGCGTACAGGCTGCTTGCGGATACCGTGCAATATCCTTTGCATATAGGCGTTACCGAAAGCGGCGCAGACCTGCGCGGTACTGTCAGATCCGCTATAGGTATAGGCTCGTTGCTGTTAGACGGTATAGGCGATACTTTGCGCGTTTCGCTTACGGGCGATCCGGTTAAGGAAGTGGATGCCGCTCGGCTGATCTTACAAGAGACGGGTGTGGATAAAAACTATTGCGAAATAATTTCCTGTCCTACTTGTTCGCGTTGTAAATACGACTTGAAGTCCGTTGTGGATGAGCTTAAAGAAGCTACTAAAGACGTCACGATCCCCGTTAAAATAGCGGTCATGGGTTGCGTAGTGAACGGACCCGGGGAAGCGTGCGACGCCGATTTCGGAGTGTGCGGCGGCAGTAACGGTAAAGCGGCGCTTTTCGAGCATGGCAATGTTATAAAATCCATAGAGTTTGACAGCATAATTCCGGAATTGCTTGATCTGATAGAACAAAAGCAAAACGCGACACGAGTATAATTTTTATTATGAACAAAATTTACAAAGAGATAAACGAACAAACAAACGGCAAGTATAAAAGTTTGCGGTTTCCGAAAGCGACATTTTCAAAAGTCGGCGTGACGGTAACTGTCGTGTGCAAGAAAGAGGATAGGCAATTCGTGGAAACGAATAAATCCGAGCTTATAGACCTTTTGACCAAAACGTGCGCATTTCATTCCGAGATCAAACTTGCTATTGACGATTCGGATCCGACTGCGAGCGGTATTCGCTCGGCAGTAGTTGCTTTTACGGAAAAGTTTACATACGTTTCGTCGGTACTCCACACTATTTCCGCCGAAGTACAGCCCGAGTACAAAGTCAAGATCAAAATGCACCGAGCTATGTACGATCTTGCAAAAAACGACTACATAGTAAGACTGAATGAGTTTTTATCTGATAATTATGCCGTGCAGGTAAATGCCGATATCGAGATAGTGGAATTTTCGGAAAGCGGCACCGTGTATTCGGCAAAGGTCGACAACGGCATTAAGGAATACGACGTGACCGACATTCGGCCCGTAGTAGGAGAGATATTCGGCAGTAAAGCAAGAACAATATCGAGTATAGACGCAAACGGATACAATATGACCGTGTGCGGTATTTTCGCAATGCCCACGGCGTTCAGGAGTAAAGGCGGCAGGCGATACGAACGGTTTTTGTTGTATGACGGCGAAACGTCGTTGCAATGCCGATACAGTCCTCAAACCGAAGCCGACAGTATAGTAAACCGCGATCTGACAAATAAAACGGTATGTGTGTTCGGTAACGTCGAATACGACAGTGCGCGCAATGAAGCGTCTGTTTCCGTCCGCGCGCTTGCGTTGTGTGCCTGCAGCGGTCCTAAGATCGTGGAAAAACGCCCGGCTCCGCAAAAGTACGAACGGATAATTCCCAAGCCGTATGAGGAATATGTACAATCGAGCATGTTCGACAGTGTCGGCGCTCTTCCGCCGGCGCTCAGGGGTGGGTTTGTGGTTTTCGATTTCGAAACTACAGGGCTTTCTATACTGTATGACCGACCTACGGAGCTCGGTGCGGTAAAGCTTGTGGACGGAAGAATAACCGAAACGTTTTCGACGCTCATCGATCCCAGACGTCCCATACCGCCGGAGGTCGTAGAGAAGACGGGCATCACCGACGAGATGGTAAAAGGTCAGCCTTTGTTCGAGGACGTATTGCCCGATTTTTATAAATTTTCGGAGGGGTGTTCGTTTGTTTGCCACAATATTGCGTTCGACTTTCCGTTTCTGTTAAAAGGCGGTAACAGAAGCGGTTGGGCGTTCGGCGATCGTAAAACATTCGATACAATGGCTATAGCGCCGATCGCGTTGCCCGGGATACCTAAGCTGTCGCTCGATAAAGTTCTCGAGGGCTTAGGTCTTGTTAACGACAACGCGCACCGAGCAATGTCGGACGCCGCCGCAACGGCTAAAGCTTTTGCCGCAATGCACAGACTTCTCGCCGAAAAAGATGTTACGTTGTAGTTTTAACGCGTTAAGCAATGGATATCGTTTAACATTCGGTTACACTTCTTTTTAAAAGAAGTATGTTAAAACGCTTGCCTTTTATTGCAATAAATGATATATTAGTATCGGTACTATAAGATTCAGCATGAGAGTGGGTTGTCAACCCGCTCTCAATTGCTGTTAGGGGTACTCTGACTCGATATACTACGGAGGTGTATCATAAACGGCGTAATAGAAAAGGCAAAGCCGATAATCGAACAAACTCTCGCCGCGCTCGGCTACGAGCTTGTAGATATCGAATACAAAACGCTGTACGGCGATAAACATTTGATCGTATATATCTATAACGAAAACGGCGTTAGCCTCGACGATTGCGAAACAGTATCCAATGCGCTCGACGCACCGCTTGACGCGCTCGATCCGACCGGTAATGCGCCTTATTGTTTGGATGTTTCGTCGCCCGGTCTCGATCGACCGTTTAAGACGCAACGCGACTATGAGCGTAATTACGGGGAAAAGATAGAAGTCAAGCTGTTTGCACCCATGGAAGGCACAAAAACCAAGCTGTATGTCGGAACGCTTATTTCTCATACTGACGACATACTTACTATCGAAACGGACGGAAAAGAAGTCGGAATAAAAACCTCGCTCGTAGCGATGGCGCGTCCGTATGTAGAGTTTTAAACGTCGGAAAATACGACGTGCAAATATCAAATACACTATATTTTCGGGAGAAGAAAAATGGCTAAAAAAAGTTCGACACTGACGCTTCAAGCTGATTTTTATGACGCATTGAGCGATTTGGAAACCGAACGCGGTATTAAAAAAGAAGTGTTTATCGCTGCATTGCAGGATGCGCTTACAAGCGCATACAAAAAGCAGTACGGCGTGCCCAAGGCGATAAAAATAATAATGACGCCCGAGCTTAAAACCTTTCATATTTATACGTGCCAAAAGGTGGTCGAGCAGGTCGAGGAACGCGAAACGGAAATAAGCCTCGAAGACGCTCGACTTGTCGATAAAAAATACAAGGTCGGCGATGAGATCTTGGGACCCGTAGACGCCAATGAGTTCGGGCGCATAGTTGCGCAAATGGCAAAGCAGATCGTTACGCAGAAACTTCGCGCCGTAGAGAGCGAAAAGGCGTACAGCGAGCTTGCCGAAAAAGAAGAGCAGCTTATTACGTGCGTCGTTCACCGTATCGACGGAAAAAACGTATGCGTGGAAATACAAAAAATGGAAGCCGTGCTTTATCCCAAAGATCAATTGCCCGGGGATAAGTTTAAGGTCGGCGATAAGATCAAGGTGTTTGTTCGCGGCATTAAAACAACGGCGCGCGGACCGCAGATACTCGTAACGCGCACTGCACCCGGCTTTGTGCGTAAACTGTTCGAGATAGAAGTTCCCGAAATTTCAAGCGGCGTCGTGGTGATCAAAGGCATAGTTCGCGAAGCTGGATTGCGTACCAAAATGGCTGTCTATGCGACGGATTCCGGCGTAGACGCCGTAGGCGCTTGTGTCGGCAACCGCGGTTCGCGCGTGAACAGCATAATTTCGGAAATAGGCGGAGAAAAAATCGATATTATCCCGTGGCACGAGGATCCGCTCGAATATATCGCTCGCGCATTGCTTCCGGCAAAAGTCGTTATGGTTGAGGCTAAGGAGGACGAACGCGTAGCGCGCGTGGTCGTAATGGACGATCAGTTAAGCCTTGCTATCGGCAGGGAGGGCGTAAACGCGAGATTGGCGGCTAAGCTTACGGGCTGGAAGATAGATATTAAACCGTATTCGACAATGGAACAGGAAGTTAAGGCTGCTACCGAACGTGCCGAGCAAATGGGCAGCGATAACTTCGACGTGTTCGACGAGGATCTCGGAGAGCTTGACTGATGAAGCACATACCGCTTCGATCGTGCATAGTATGCAGACAGCAGAAAGATAAAGGCGATCTGTTGCGGATCGTGCGTTGCGGCGACGGCGACATTTTGCTCGATATTTCGGGTAAGCTCGGCGGTCGCGGCGCGTATGTTTGCAAGCACGGCGATTGCATGGATAATGCGATAAAAAAACGCGTTCTCAACCGAGTATATAAATGTCAAATAAATAATTCGGTTTACGAACGGCTACAGAATGATTACTACCGATTTAAAACCGATGAAAACGGAAACTGATAAATTTACGACAATGATAGGGTTTGCAAAACGAGCCGGCAAAATAGTCTACGGATATGACAACCTTAAGACGAAAGCGGGCAGTCGCGTCAAACTCCTTGCGGTCGGCGGTAACGCGTCGGATAATCTGGTTGACGGCATGAAAAAGCTTGCCGTGAAACTCGATAAACCGTTGATACGAGCAAATAACTTGGAAGACGTGGTTGGCAATAACGTCAAGGCGCTCGGAATAACGGACGTAAACATGGCGGATGCGATATGTAAATTCGTATCGGAAACGCAGTCGGAATATTACAAATCGGAGTATGGGTTACGGAGGTAATATATTTGAGTAACAATAACACTACCACCAATGTATCTAACGGCGAAGAAACGGCAGCCAACAACATCAAGCGTTTGCATACGCTTGTGGAGTCTGACGAATTTCAGGCTTATTTAAAGCGCGTTGCCGATATTAAAAAGCGCATAGAAAAGTTGTATTCCGCAGAGCGCGCAAGGCTTAACGATATTGCTGCCGAACGTGCCCGTGCCGAACAGGAAGAACAGGCTCGTATCGCAGCGGAACGCGAGGCTGCGCTTGCCGTTGCCGAACGTGCGGGGAATGATAGCGCAGAGGTGGAAGCCGAATCCGTTGAAGTGCAATCTACACCGCCGACGGATGAGCCTGAAAGCACCGAGGCAAAGCCCGATGCGGTTCGGGAAAAGGCGTCGGAAACACCCGTACAGGCAGAGAAGGCTGCGCCGCGCCCCGAGGTGTCCGATAATGTTACCCCCATAACTTCGTCCGGCGAGAGCGGCGGAGCTACTCGCACGGCTATACCGAGTTATATCCGCGGCGTTATCAAGCATACTCCCAAGCCCGTTTCGGATAGCAAAACACGCCCCGAACGCGGCAATAGAGATCCGCGCGCGTCGTCGCGTCCAATGAGCGGTTCGCCGCGTCCGAACGGCGGTATGGGTGCGCAAAGACCGAACAGCGCGCCGCGGCAGACCGTCGTTAAGTTCGAGCCGCCTGCAACAGGCGGACGTAAGCAGCGCGATACTTCGAGTAAGAAGATGGCGGTCAAGCCCGACGACAAGCGGCAAATGAATAAGCGCACGCTTATACGCAAGGGATACATTCAAGAGAATGTCGACGAAGAACGTATGGGTACGCGTAAGCTTAAGAACAAAAAGGTAAACAAGGTAGTTCCGTTTGCGCCTATTAAGATCGAGAATGCGGTAATTACGACCGAAAACCTTACCGTTAAAATCTTGTCCGAAAAAATAGGTAAGACAGCGCAGGAAATAATAAAGAAGTTGATGGAACTCGGAATTATGACGACGATCAATTCCGTTGTGGATTTCCCGACTATGCAGCTTGTTGCGGATGTACTCGGCGTTAATATAGAGCTTAAGCTCGAAAAGACCAAAGAAGAACAATTATTGGAACTTCATTCGGAACCCGATCCCGAAGAAAGCCTTGTAAAGCGTCCGCCTATAATTACCGTTATGGGACATGTCGACCACGGTAAAACTTCGTTGCTCGACGCCATAAGAAAAACGTCGGTCGTAAGCGGCGAGGCAGGCGGCATTACTCAGCATATAGGCGCGTATTCGGTAGAAGTAAACGGAGAAAAGATAACTTTCCTCGATACTCCGGGACACGAAGCGTTTACCGAAATGCGTCGACGCGGCGCTACCGTTACCGACATTGCCGTGCTTATCGTTGCGGCGGATGACGGCGTTATGCCGCAAACGGTCGAAGCGATACGCCACGCAAAAGAAGCGGATGTTCCTATCGTTGTAGCCATAAACAAGATCGATAAAGCCGGGGCTCAGCCCGACAAGATCAAACAGCAACTTGCGGAACATGAGCTGCTATGCGAGGAGTGGGGCGGTAATGTTCCGATGATACCTATTTCCGCAAAGCAAAATAAGGGAATTGATACTCTCTTGGAAAACATTCTTTTCCAAGCCGAAGATATGAATCTTCGCGCCAATCCCAATCGCAGTGCGCGCGGCTATGTTATAGAAGCTCGACTTGATAAGGGCAGGGGCGCTGTTGCTACCGTTATAGTTCAGAACGGCACGTTAAAAGTTGGCGATTACGTTGTGTCAGGCACTACGTACGGCAGAGTGCGTTCGCTTACGGATGACAAAGGGCGTAATATAAAATCCGCCGGTCCTTCCGCGCCCGTTGCCGTTTACGGCTTGGCGCAAGTGCCTATGGCCGGCGATCCTTTGGCTGTTGTCGATAGCGAGAAAATGGCGCGCCAGGTTATTGAAGAGCGTGCTGCCAAAGCCAAGAACGAAATGCTCGCCGATGTTCCCACTACAGACGTCAACGAGGCGTTTAAAAAGCTCGGCACGGAGAACATCAAGGAATATAAAGTTCTTGTCAAAGCGGACGTTCAAGGCTCGAGCGAAGCTCTTCGTGAAGCGTTACCGCAACTTTCCAACGACGAAGTTAAGGTCAGCGTCGTGTTCAGCGGCGTGGGCGCGATAAATCAGTCCGATATAATGATGGCGGAGGTCGCCGGCGCAAGTATAATCGGATTTAACGTCAAACCCGACAGCGACGCGCGCACAGCGGCGGAACGAAACGGTATAGATATCAAGCAATTCGGCATCATTTACGAAGCGCTTGATTATGTGCAGGAAAAGATCACGGATATGCTTGCGCCTAAATTCGTCGAGCGTATTACGGGTAAGGCTATCGTTCGCACGACGTTCAAGGTTTCGGGCGTCGGTATTATTGCCGGTAGCTATGTTCAGTCAGGCAAGATCGTCAGGGGCGGCAAAGCTCGGCTGTATCGCGGCGGTAAGCTTATATACGAGGGCAATATAGTGGGGCTCAAACGTTTTAAGGACGATGCCAAAGAAGTCACTATCGGACTCGAATGCGGTATTGCCGTCGGCGATTATACTGAGTATCTCGAGGATGACGAAATCGAATGTTATGTCATCGAAAAGGAGAGTAAGTAGTGAGAGGTCATAACGGTACGAGCCATAGAGCCGAACGCATTGCGGAGCTTATAAAGCGCGATGTGGCGGTCATAATAGATTCGTTATCGGACCCCCGTATACACGGCGTCGATGTTATAGATGCGGAGATGTCGCGCGATCTCAGATATGCTACGGTTTTCGTTTCGATAGAAAACGATAATAAAACGGTTCTCGCCGCGCTTAACGGAAGCGCCGGTTATATACGCAACCGATTGGCGGAAGAGAACAGCGAAATGCGCGGAGTGCCGAGATTGAATTTCGTAATAGATAAATCACAGGCTTATTATGAACGCATAGAGCAAGTAATTAAAGGTATCCATAACGAAACAACCGAATAAATATATGTGCCTGCGGTCACATTTATACTGTTGCGATCAGTATGTAAACAGGGGTTAACAATGTCAAACACGACGGTCAAACAAATTATCGATGCTATTTCGGCAGCCGAAACAGTGCTTGTGTGCGGACACGTTCGTCCCGACGGTGATTGTGTGGGTTCGGCTTTTGCCGTCAGGCGGATTTGCGAAAAACTCGGTAAACGCGCCGATGCCGTATGTGACGCGGATAAACCTTCGTCGTATGCTTTTTTGCCTGATTATGATGGATTCTGTGCGCCGAGATATAAAAAATACGATTTGTTTATTGCCGTAGATTGCGCCAACGATAAGCGTTTGGGAGCATACCGTAATTTTTTGATCGAGGCAAAAAACAGTATTTGCATCGATCACCATCCGAACGACGGTTACGGTAAGCTTAATTATATCAGATCGGACGCTTGCAGTACGTGCGAGATAATTTTCGATTTATTTAAAGATACGGGGCTAATAGACAACGAAATAGCTACAATGCTCTATACCGGTCTATCGACTGATACGGGGCATTTTATGCATTCTAACACTACTTCAAAGGTATTCGAAACTGCGGCGGCGCTCAGTGAACTCGGCGTTGACGTGGGCAAGACAAATCACGATATATATTGCAACAGAAGTTTAAAGAAAATAAAGCTTATGTCGCGTGCGCTAGATAAAATAGTTTTGCATGAAAACGGTCGGATAGCTTTAATGCTTATTGCGCTCGACGATCTCGGTTCATGCGGATGTACGTCGGAAGATACGGAGGGGCTTATCGATTATGCGTCGAGTATAAGCGGAGTAAAAATCTCCATATCCATGTGCGAACAGCAAGGCAGCGTATACCGTGTGTCGTTGCGCTCGGTTTCGTCTGACGTTTCCGCTGTCGCCGCTATGTTTGGCGGCGGCGGACATAAGTTGGCGGCAGGCTGTTTGATCAGCGGCAATTGTTACGATATTATGGATAAATTGATAAATGCGGCAAGGAATGCGCTGTAACGGAAGAATAGAATGAACGGACTGATAAATCTTTATAAACCGTCGGGCATGTCGTCCGCGCAAGCCGTATCCAAAGTAAAACGGATATTGAATGTAAAAACGGTCGGACATATGGGGACGCTCGATCCAATGGCTGAGGGCGTTCTTGTGATAGGGGTCGGGAAGTCGGCGCGCTTGTTTGATTGTATATCCGGACGAAAAAAGACGTATATAGCTAAGTTTACATTCGGGTATCAAACCGATACGCTCGATGCATTGGGTACCGTAACGGATACAACAGCCGACATTCCGAGCGTTGACGCGGCGTTGCATGCAATGTTATCGCTTGTGGGACAGATAGAGCAAGTACCGCCGCAATTCAGCGCGAAACACGTGGACGGGAAACGTGCCTATGCACTTGCGCGCGACGGCAAAGAAGTTCTATTAAAACCCGTTACCGTAACTATATACGACGCAGAGCTTATATGTCAGCCGAAAATGAATGAAATGGTATTTTCGATAACTTGTTCGTCGGGAACATATATCAGATCGATTTGTCGCGATGTTGCCAAGATGTGCGGTTCGCTTGCCACTCTTACATATCTGCAGCGAACGCGATCGGGATCTTTTACGTCGGATGACAGTATTACGTTGGAGCGGCTTGCGGAAATTAAGGATAGTGCGCTAATTGCGCCTCAAGATGTTCTTGATTTACCGCGATACGATGTAGATCCTATTAAATACGAAGACTTGATCCACGGACGGAAGATATCGGCAGATTTTAGCGGCGACGCTTTGATATACGGGAACGATGTGTTTTTCGGAATAGGCTGTGCCGTTAACGGTGAATTGAAAATAAAGACATATTTAAAGGATGATTGAAAGACGCTTTTAAATTGCGGAGGAAACGGTATGAAAGAACTTACTACCGAAAAAGCGTGTATAGCGCTCGGATATTTCGACAGTATGCATTTGGGCCATAGGGAACTTATAAGGGTTGCCGATGAGTATGCCAAAGAACACGGGCTTAACTGCGCCGTCGCTACTTTTTCCAATAATGCTTACAAAGTATTCAATTTTGAGGGTAAGCAGGTATACACATTTGCCGAGCGCTGTAAGCTTCTTGACGGAATGTGTGATTTTATATTGCCTATGCGTTTTGATACTCGGCTCAAGAATTTTACCGCCGAACACTTTCTGGACGTTCTTATGTCTAAACATGATGTGAGAGCAGTAGTATGCGGATACGATTATTCGTTCGGAAATGGCGCTCAAGGCGACGCGCAATTTTTGAAAACATATTGCGACGAGCGCGGTATCGATTGCATTATAGCGCCCAAGTATGAGAAAAACGGCGTGCGTATTTCCACAACCGCCGTAAAGGATGCGCTGTCTAAAGGCGATATCGAAAGAGCTAACGAATATCTCGGCGCGCCGTTTATGCTGTGCGGAAAGGTTGTGCACGGGCGCGGTGCAGGCAGAATGTTCGATATACCCACCGCCAATCTGAAGTTTGGCTCGGGTAAAATGGTCCCGTCAGCCGGAGTTTACGGCACTGTGTGCGTTATAGACGGAAAGGAGTATACGAGCGCCACAAACGTCGGCGGACGTCCTACGTTCGGCATGACAAAACCCGTCGTGGAAACAATGATAAAGGATTTCAACGACAATATCTACGATAAGGACATAACATTATATTTTTATAAATACTTACGCCCTGTTACCAAGTTCGATACTCCCGTAGAACTTTCCAAACAGGTACATAAAGACATAGAGTGGCAATTATAGTTTATAACTTGTAAGGAGAAATAACGATGATCAGGATAGGCCCGTCGGGAAACAGCGAAGCATTTTACGCGTCAGGCAGAAAACATACTTATCAAGAGGGTGAATTTTTAAGTTCGCTCGGGCTGAATGCTTTTGAATATTCATTCGGAAGAGGCGTGTCTATGTCGGACGAAACTGCCGCCAAAATACGTGCGGAATTTGCTAAATACGATATCGCGATAAGCGTACATGCGCCGTATTATACCAATTTCGCCAATCCCGATCCCGAAATGATACGTAAATCTATAGGCTACATCATGCAGTCGCTCGAAGCTTGTAAAAAATTAGGCGGCGAGCGCGTTGTATTTCATCCTGCGGCGTGCGGAAAAGCCGAACGCAAGGACGCCGTAGCTGCAACAAAAAACAATCTTGTTTTGCTCGCCGAAGAGTGTGAAAAACTCGACTTTGATTTTAAGCTTTGCGCCGAAACGATGGGTAAAAACAATCAGATCGGTACTGTGGAGGAAGTCGTCGATTTCTGTCTTATATACGATAAGTTTTATCCGTGTTTCGATTTCGGTCATATAAACTCGTACATGCACGGCGGATTGAAAACCAAAGACGATTACAGAAGAATACTCGACTATACGATCGAAAAGTTGGGGTTTGATAAAGCGTCGGTAATGCACGTGCATTTTTCCAAAATACAGTACGGCGATAAAGGCGAGATACGCCATTTGACGTTTGCCGACGATAAATACGGACCTGAATATGCGCCGCTTGCCGAACTGTTCGATGAATATAAAATGTCGCCGTATATAGTTTGCGAAAGTAGCGGAACTATGTCGGACGATGCGCTTGCTATGAAAAAAATGCATAAAAATACTTAACATATTTCAAAAGCTTGCTTTTGACGCTTTTTAATGATATAATATCCGAAGAAGGAGCAGTTTGCTATGGTTACAGTCGATTTATTCGAAAATAATCCAAAGATCGATGCGTTTGTCGTATTGGACGAGTCGAACCGTTTTTATTTTACGCATTTCGAAACTTCGTTCGGTGCGGTAGTAATAAGTAAGGATAGCAACGTATTTATTACCGATTTCAGATACGAATCGGAAGCGCGCGAAAAAGTACATGATTTCGATATCGTAATAACAAACTATGCAGAGTTTTATGCAAAGATAGCCGAGGTGCTGACTAAGCTCGGAGCAAAGACTGTCGGCTACGGCGAAAAAATGTATATAGACGAGTTTCAGGCTTTTAAAACCGCGCTTGCCGGTTTTAAACTTAAACCGTCCGAAGCTGCGATACAAGCAAAGCGCGCAGTCAAAACGGAAGAGGAAATATCGTTTATCAAAACCGCGCAGCAGATTGCCGAAGGCGCGCTTAAACGCGCTATGTCGCATGCCAAAGCAGGAATGACCGAACGCGAGCTTATGGCTGAAATAAACTATGAAATGGTTATCGGCGGCGCCGAAAAGTATTCGTTTGAAACAATAACCGCGTTCGGTGAAAATGCGGCACAGCCGCACCACCATCCGTCTGATAAAAAACTCGATAAAAACGAGCTGATTTTGGTTGATATGGGCGCAAAATACAACGGATACTGTTCCGATATGACGCGTACTTTCTGTTTGGGCAACCCCGGACAGCAGCTTACGGAAGTATATAATATCGTAAAGAACGCTCAAGAATACGCTATAAAGAATATCAAAGCGGGCATGACGTGCCACGACGCGGATGCGCTTGCGCGCGAATACATAACGTCGCACGGCTACGGCGATAACTTCGGTCATTCGTTCGGTCACGGCGTGGGTGTGGATATACATGAAGAACCGCGAGTGGGTTCTAACTCGCACACAGTACTTCAGCCCAATATGATAATTACGGCAGAGCCGGGAATATACATAGCCGGTCTCGGCGGCGTGCGTATAGAAGATATGCTTGTCGTAAAAGAAGACGGCGTTGTAAATATTACGAGCTACGATAAAAAACTCTGTATTTAAAATTTTAATTAGTAATTTATTCCGAGGAGGATTTATATGGTTTCGGCAGGAGATTTCCGCAAAGGCACAACATTCGAAATGGACGGTAAAGTTTATACCGTTGTCGAATTTCAACACGTAAAACCGGGCAAAGGATCTGCGTTTGTTCGCACTAAGATCAAGAACGTTATCACGGGACAAGTCCTCGAAAATACGTTCAATCCGTCCGATAAATACGAAGAGGCGCATATCGACAGACGCGAGTATCAGTATTCGTACAGTGACGGCGATCTGTATTACTTTATGGATGCCGAAACATTTGACATGCTTCCGTTGAATCACGATATCTGTGAGGACGCGCTTAAGTTCATCAAAGAAGAAATGAATGTTACGATTTCGTCGTACAAGGGCGCGCCGTTTGCGGTAGAGCCGCCCAACTTCGTAGAACTTACGGTTGCCGATACCGAGGGCGGAATACAGGGCGATACGAGCAAACCCGGCAACAAACCGGCAACGCTCGAAACCGGCTATACTATAGGCGTTCCGCTGTTCGTCAATATAGGCGATAAGATCCGTGTCGATACCCGTACCGGAACATACATGGAACGCGTTAAATAATTTAGGTTAATCTATATAAAATATAGGCTTTATCGAATTAAATACAGCAAGTATTCGGTAAGCTTTTGATACGAGAATAGCGTGGCGTTTAGTCGCGCTTTTCTTAAATTATCAGTTAGGAGATAAAGCATGACTGAAAAAGAAAAAATGCTTGCAGGCATAATATACGATCCCAACGATAAGGATCTGCTCGAATTGAGGAAAAACGCGCACAATATTTGCAAACGTTATAACGATACTTTCGAGGATGACTCGGAGCTGAGAGAAAGATTATTGAACGATCTGCTGCCGGATCACGGTGAGGGATTATACTTGCAAGGACCTATTTATTTCGATTACGGCGCATTTACGAAAATCGGAAAAAACTTTTATGCAAACTTTAATTTCACTGTTCTCGATGTTTGTCCTATAGTCATCGGCGACAATGTTTTTGTCGGTCCCAATGTTTCGTTGCTTGCGCCCAAACACCCGTTAAGATGGCAAGAGCGAAATATTTATAAAAGCGATAAAGGTTATTTTACCGATAAGGAATACGGCGCGCCGATAGTCATAGGAGATAACTGTTGGATAGCCGGAAATGTGACAGTTCTTTCGTTTGCCGCAGGAAATCCCTGTCGTGTGATAAGAACGATAACCGAAAAGGACTCGGTTTCGCATTTGTGCGATATCGGCGATTTGACAGAACGCGTTAAATAGGAAATTAGTTTACAGTTCTATTACTCGCGTCGCTACCGCTTGCCTGAATGCGTCGTCATGTTCCACAAAGACCATCGTAGGCTGAAATTCATGGATGAGCCGTTCTATTTGTATGCGCGAGTATATATCTATAAAGTTTAACGGTTCGTCCCAAACATACACGTGTGCGCTTTCGCAAAGACTTGCGGCAAGCAAAATTTTCTTTTTCTGTCCGTTGGATAAAGAGCCGATATTTTCGTTGAACAAATCTCGCGTGAAATCGAGTTTTCTCAGTATGGTTTTTAACAGGCTTTCGTCTATTCGACGGTCTTTTGCAAATTCGGATAACGTTCCGCACAGAAAACCGATAGATTGCGGCAAGTACGAAATTTTCAGTCCCGACGAGATCCTTAGTTCCCCCGTATGCTCGGAATGAACGCCTGCAAGCAATTTTACGATACTGCTTTTTCCGCATCCGTTTTTGCCGTCGAGCGCGATCCTGTCGCCGCGCATAAGATCGAATTTTACTGGCGAACCAACGGCGCAATCGTTGTAAATTGCTTGTACGTCTTTAAACGATGCAAGCCGTTCGGCTTTTGTCGTCAGCGGACGGAGTTTTAGCTCGTCGCTGTACTCGGTATTGCGCAATAACCGTGATTTTTGTTCTACCGCGGCTTGTATGCGCGTTTCGGTAGCTTTTGCACGTTGCATTAGTTTGGCGGCTTTGTGTCCGACATAACCTTTATCGACGCGTGTTCCCATGACTTTATCGCCGGTGCTTCGCGACTTTTCTTTTTCTGTTTTTTGCGCCCAAGCTTCCGTGCGCTTTGCCGCATCGTTAAGTCGTTTGATATCCTTTTTAAGTCGCGCGTTTTGCGTGCGTTCGAATTCTTGCGTGCGTTCGAAATTTTCCAAGAACGACGAAAAGTTACCGTTTTGCACTTCGATATTCGTTCTGTTTATGGCAAGAATATGATCTACGCACCCGTCTAAGAAGGCGCGGTCGTGTGAAACTACTATAAAACCGCTCTTAGCAGATAGGTATTCGGATACTGCTTTACGTCCCAAACCGTCTAAGTGATCCGTCGGTTCGTCGAGAAGCAAAAACTTGTCGTTGTTTATGAACATCGCAGCCATAAGCGTTTTGGTTTGTTCTCCGCCCGAAAGACTGTCGAACGGGCGGAATAATACGTCTGAATCGACGTTCAGTTTGTTTATTTCGCGGTATATTTTCCAATCTTCGGCGTCGGGGCACGCTTCGAGTATAACTTCGTAAGTGGTTTTGGATCTGTCTTTGACCGAGAACGGAAAGTAGGTGAATACGGTGTCGGTTATAATTTGACCGCGGTATTCGTATTCTCCGAGCAACAGTTTTAAAAACGTGGTTTTGCCTTTGCCGTTTCTGCCAACAAAGCCGAGTCGCCAAGACGTGTCTATACTGAAACTGACGTTATCGAAAACGTCGGTAATTCCGCCGTCGTATGAGAACGATAGATTTCTGACTTTTATTTCTGACATATAGTGGTTCTCCGTATATTATAATAAAATTAAAACAACAAAAAACGCCGTGAGAAAGTTTAACTCATAGCGCAAATAATGCAATATATAAGATAATAACTTCCTTACGCGTGCATAAACGTACAACAAAACAATGTTGCGCGCTTATGTTTATTCGATTAGAAAGTCGATATCTTCATTTTTACCTCGGAGAAATTATTTATTAAACTTAATATATATTATCACGCATTAGAATTTAAGTCAAACGAAATTAACATATTATTTTGATTTTCGCCATAAGTATAACGGTATGGAAGGATTGTTTAGGCTATTGCCGGACAAGCTTGTTGCCGTATTGAAAACAAGGCTGTTCATAGATAAACTTTACGAGGTGCGCGTAAATAACGGCGCACCCGTTCGTGTGTGCTACGACGGCAGTTATTATTACTTATGCGAAAGCGGAATCACAAAGGATAGAAGCGCGGCGTTTATTGCCGAAGCAGGCGAGGCTGAAAGAATAGTAATGCGCGCGTGCGATCATTCGCTTTATACCGTTACCGAAACGCTTAAACGCGGATATGTTTCGGTTGAAGGCGGAATACGGATAGGAGTCTGCGGCAGCGGCGTTACCGTAGGCGGAAACATTGCAGCAATAAAGGATTTTGTGTCGGTCAATATTCGCGTTCCTCATGAGATAAAGGGGT
>Ga0137307_100717_pt1 | contig 38217 bp, 28 predicted proteins | sample NAcewD2O_March_2_FD_97180 | JGI IMG/M metagenome (GOLD analysis project Ga0137307, IMG submission 97180) | Mouse cecal microbial communities from Vienna, Austria - N-Acetylglucosamine amended D2O_March | ecosystem: Host-associated > Mammals > Digestive system > Large intestine > Cecum | place... | reverse complement strand
TTGTTATACTTCATAACATTACTTGTTATGCTCCATTACATTATTTGTTATGAGACATAAGATATAATGTAATTTCAATTTAATTCCGCCAACGGGTAGAGGAAATAATATCTTAAAACGCTCTTGTTACTAATATGTCCCTTCCAACTGATATTATAACAAATTCGTTGGAATTGATGCAAAGATAAAGAAAAGTTCTTTAACTATAATTATTTAGTAATCGAAATATTACGGCAAGCCCGAAAATCCGCCTCACAGAATAGTATTTCCGTCTCACGAGATGATTTTTTTCATCTCACGAAACGGATTTTTTCGTCCCGTGAGACGGATTTTTTCGCCTCGTGAGATCATTTTTTTCGTCTCGTGAGGCAAATTTCGTTGTCCCGTGAGACAAATTTCATCATTCTGCAAAGCAAATTTCATCGTCTTGTGAAACAGGACCGACCACCTCATGAAATAGAAAAAGAGGGAAACCATCGCAATGACAGTTCCCCTCGCTTCTATTTTCTAAATTCCATTAGTTTCCGCTTCCACGGAATCCTTCATCCTTAGAACAGTTTTGCAGGATATTCTCCGGCATCCACCAAAGCCTGGATTTTGTCCACAACGCTCTGACGGTCTTCGGGATAAGTCACGCCAAACCATTTGCTTGTCGTGTCAAGCACTTCGCACGTAGCCGTGCCGTCCTGAATCAGCTTATCCACCATCAACGGGATGAAGAACTCGCTCTTCAGGTTCTCCATGTTCTTCGGATCGCTCAGGAAGCTCTTGAAGAACTCTTGGCTATATCCGAAATAGTCGGGAGTGAAGCCCCAGAAGTTCATGCTGACCGGAGTCGTTTCGGGAGTAGCCGTCCACTCTTCGTTGTCGTCCAGGTATTTCACCTCGCCATCCATGCGCTGAATCTTCGTACGCTCTACAACAGAGGTCAGCAGATGATTGGCATCCGTGCCACAAAGGCCGCGTGACACCGTGCCGCTTTCGCTCAACGTGTTGCCGATGCGGAAACCTACCATAGAATATACATTCTTCGAACCCTCGGGCAGGGCAGAAAGGAACTTACCCATCACTTGGAAAGAATCGCGGCCGTAGAAGTCGTCGCAGTTGATCACGGCAAACGGTTCCTTGATCACGTCCGCACCCATCATCACGGCGTGATTGGTTCCCCAGGGTTTCGTGCGGCCTTCGGGGCAAGTGAAGCCTTCGGGCAGGTTGTCGATGGACTGGAATACCAGTTCGCACGGGATATGGCCTTCGTATTTGGAAATGATCTTCTCGCGGAAGTCCTGCTCAAAATCCTTGCGGATAACGAAGACAAGCTTACCGAATCCGGCATTGATGGCATCATAGATGGAATAATCCATGATAGTCTCACCATTCGGACCCAGTCCGTCCAATTGTTTCAAGCCCCCATAACGGCTGCCCATACCGGCTGCCAATAAGAATAAAGTTGGTTTCATACTTAGTATTATTTAAAAAACAGGTTATTGTACCATTGTTGGTTACGAGGGCAAAAGTACAAAAAATATAATCAACAAAGGTAGACAAATAGTTCATAAATTAGCTGTATTGTCCAATTCTTGCCATCAGAAGGGATAACCGATGGCAAAATGCCATGCCATGCCCTCACCGAACTTGGGAATGTTGTAGTATCCCTTCTTGCCGGTGTCATACGGATCGTGCAACGCCACGCCCCAGTCCAAGCGGAAGACAAGAAAGTCCAAATCGTAGCGCAACCCGATGCCCGTGCCCAAGGCAATCTGCTTCGGGAAGTCCTTCAACTTCAACTGTCCGCCGGGACGGTTCTCGTCGGCACGCATCAGCCACACGTTGCCCGCATCGAGGAAGACGGCACCATGCAGGTCGCTCAGGATGCGGAAACGGTACTCCACGTTTGCCTCCATACGGATGTCGCCCACATGGTTGATGTAGGAGTACTTACGCTCCTTGTCGGGCGGATAACCGCCGGGACCGATGCTACGTGCGGAATAGGCACGGATACTGTTGGCACCTCCGATATAGAATTGCTCAGTGTAGGGCGCCGTCGTCGCATTCCCATACGACCAGATCACACCACCTGCCACGCGGGAAGCGATCATCTGATTCTTATCTATCCGGTAGTGGTAGCGGAACTCTGTGTTCAGTTTCAGGAACTGGGCAAAAGGCACTCCCATCAGTTTCTTCTCCTTCTTGCTGAACGGCTCTCCGAATGCGCGGTAAATCAAAGAGGTCAGGTTACCGGCAGAAGCCACCGTGGTCTGCCACCAGATCGGGTTGCGCACACTGCGCACAGAGGCGTTGTCGTAGGTGTACGTATATTCCATCTTCGGGATGAACTGGTTTCGCAGACTGATATAGAGGGCAGGATTCTGCTCCTGTATCTCCTTGAAGGCTTCCGTAGGATTGCGAAGCACATTGAACGTCAGCTGGAAAGGCGTGACGCTGTGCTTGCGGGTAGCCACAGGCTGGAAGTCGTAGGTGACGTTTCCGCCGAAAGCAAGCAACTTATAGTACTTGGCGCGGTTCATCTGGTCCACGTAGATGCGGAAAGTGGTGGAAGCCGGAAAGTCATACTCCTTGCCTCCCATGCGGGGGAAGACAATACGCGGGAAGGTGAGCGCGGAAGACAAGCCCAGCTCGTAGCTGTTCATCAGCGAACTGCTGTTCTTCCCTGTCTGCCATTCGTAGGAGCCGTTCACCTTCACGTTCCAAGTCTCTCCGCCGCCGAAGACGTTGTTCTTCGTTACGGTGAAGGAGGCACCGGGTCCCGTCTGGTTGTTGCTCTTCATGGTGACGTTGAAGTCCAGCTCGGCATCATAGGGTTTATCCAGCATGGCATGGATATCCACATCGAGTGTATCAGAGACTAACGCCGTATCGCGGGGAACGTATTGCATCTCCAGATAGCGGAAGATGCCTACACTGGAGAGGCGTTCCTGGATGCGCGTCTGGCGATACTGGCTGTACAATCTTTCGGGACGTCGGCGCAGTCCTCCTTTGTCCAGTTCCTGACGCTTCTTCTGGTAGCCCTGATAGTGCAACCAGCGATAGAGCATATTGGGGCGTATCTTCAATTTGTCGTAGTAGTGTATCATGACCGACTTATAGAGCAGACTGTCATTCGGCAACTGTCCTTTCGGCCCGTGCAGGTAGAAGTTGGTGTTTCCCACAAAGAAAGCCCGCTCGGCGTCCTTCGGCATACCGGGTACGGGAGTCATGCGCAGACTGACGTGTCCACCGGGCACAAGGGTCGTATCTGCCTGATAGGTCAGGTAGTCGGGACGGAAATAATAGTAGCCCATATTGCGCAGCAGTCCGCTGATGCGGGTACGTTCTCCATCGAGGTCGGGCACGTTAAATTGCTCTCCCGGACTGATAAGCGAGCGGCGGCGTCCCAAGTTGATGATGCGCATGGTGTTCTCGTTGAAGCCATGATAGTAGACGGTATCAATGAAGTATGGGTTACGCATGTTGACAGTATATTGCAACTTCGCTTTCAGGCTATCCTTCGGGTCGGTGAAGACCTGATAATCCACCGTGCCGTTAAAGTAGCCGTAATCGTGCAGGATGTTGGTCGCCACCTTCTGACGGACGTCCGGATTGACGGTAGACATGAACACAGGGGTAGCGGCAAAGCGGTTGAATATCCACTTGCCAAAGCCTTTCTTATACTTCACAAAGCCATTGTACACCCACAGCCCGAACGGGATAGGAAAACGATACTGCGAACTGCCCAACACCGAGTTGTTAGGTGCCTTGGCAAGGGCTGCCTCCACCTCTTCCATAGCCGTCTCTCCGACCGGTGTATCGGAAGGATTCTCCACAATCATCGGCTTCTGCCCGATGTAGAGCACCTCGCCTTCGGGCAGATGCCGCGTAGTGGAGCAGGCGGCAAGAAGCAGCGCAGCAAGAAGCGTACATGTCTTTCGCTTTATATTCATTACATCTATATTCTTTATTATATTCATCTGTTTTTTTATTAAGGAGTTAGAGGAGTTATCACTTTCTGTACTGTACTGTACTCCACTTCACTCCGTTAAGAATTAAACTCAAAAAACTCACAAGAATATTGGCCGATAACTCCCGTTAACTCCCTTAACTTCCATAACTTCTTGATTCTATTTCTCCTTCTTCTTGAATATGAACAACTCTCCCAGACGATCCATCTTGCGGCGGAGCACAAGACCGATGCCGGTTTCGGTAATCTCTCCATCGAGCACGCTCTCATAATTCTTATTATGGAACACGCGCACGTAGCGGGTCGCACTATTATCGAGGCGGTATTCCAGCGAGATGTTATCGATGAAGGACTCGACATCGTTCGTGGCATTGGCACCGCTGGAGACCTTTCCACCGATGATGATCTGCACACGGTCGTTGAAGAAACGCTGCGAATAGCGGAAACTGTAGTCCGTCTGCTTATCGCCCGTCTCGGCGGCGGTGCGGTCCTTGATGCCGACACTGAGAGAGGCATTCTTAAGATTACCGGTCAGGGAGTTAATCTGGCTTTGCAGCACGCTGTTCAGTGCAGAACCCATTGTCAGTCCGCCTCCCTTGTTGCCGCTATAGAGATACAGCCCCGTGGCAAGCGTCGTAATCGCCTGCTTGCTACGCTCGTCCGCACTCATCGCTGCCAGCTCGTTCTGCATGGTGGCATCTTCGGGTGCACTGAGGTCGAAACTTAAATCAGGGTTCTCCAAGCGGTTCTTTATGTTAACGGAGATATCGAAATTCACCATCCGCGAGCCACTGCCGCCATCATCTTCGGAAACGGAAGTGCGCACCCGGTTGACGGCAGTCAGGTTCAGAGTGGGGTTCATCGGATTACCGGTCCAGTCCACATAACTGCCGTTGGTGAACTGGAACTCTCTCAGCGGAATGACGGGCAAGGCATACTTCATCATACCGTCGATCAAGGTATAGCGTCCGGACAGGGTCAGGTCGCCCTGCGGGGTGTACTGCAAGTTGAGGTTACCTCCCCCCTCCAGCTCTATGCGGCTGCTGCGGTCGGGACTAAGGTCGGCACGCAGGCGGACGGCGTCATCTATGTGGACGGTCATCAGCATGTCCATTCCGCCAAGCGACATGACCGGCGTCTCCTGCTGTTGCACGGAAGCGGTATCGGTGAAAGAGGTGAACTGGACGAGTTCTCCCAGACGGTCTTCGACGGTGAGGGGCGAATCGGTCAGCACGTAGGTGACGTCCGTCTTGCCCAGCAGGTTCATGTTGCCGCGCATGGTCAGTCCGTCGAGCGGGCCGCGCACGGTAGCGTTCAGGTCTACGAATATCTTGCCGTAGATCAGGCTCTCCTTGGTGCGGGGCGCGTCGAGCAGGGTATACTCGCGTGCACTCAGGTTCAGCTTGGCGGTGGGCCTCGCCATGTTGCGGAAGTCGATGTTTCCGTCGATGGTGAAGGGATTGCGGCTGGTGGTATATATGGCAAACTGATTGAAAAGAAGCTGGTTGTTGTCGATCCTCAGCGGACGGTTGTCCAGCCAGTACTTCGCCCCCATCTGACGGGCATGTATGGAGACGCTGTCCAGCGAGATGTCACCGTTCAGCTGCGGCTTGTCCAGCGAACCGTCTATGGTGATGCTGCCGTCGATGTCGCCGGTGAATGCCACCATGCGGTCCGGCACAAAAGCATTGGCAAGCGAGAGCGGGAAATGCTCGAGGACGGCCTCTACGGCGATGGAGTCACGTCCCTCCTTCTGCGTCAATACCGCATCGGCAACCAGCACTTCTTCATCACCGGCACGGAAGTAGGCATTCAGGTAGTGATTGTCGACATCACCCGGCAACCACGTGACCCCCAACCCGACGTCGCCCACCGACTGGCGCATGTAAGTCAGCTTTTCGATATCGGCTTCTGCCGACACCTGTAGCGAAAGGGGCGTCTGCACATAGTTGGCTTCTACGGAGAAGAGGCCGGTAATGGGAGGCATGTAGGGCAGTATGCCACTGAGTTTGTCGAGGCGGAAACGGCTAAGTTCCAGATTGATGTTCTGCAGGGAGACCGTGTCTTCGCGGTTGGACTGCATGCGGAAACAGAGCCCATCTTCGCTGTCCATGTCCACATTGGCATAGACGCGCATGTTCTTGTGCAGGTATATCCAGTCGTGCCCGTCGACGAAGCGGAACTTCTGGAAGGCGACGATCGGCTCGGCGGGTGTGAGCTTGAAGGCTATTCCGTTGCCCTTGCCGCTGCCTTCTGCAAGGGGACGGGCGTTAATGCCGAGGTCGAGGCCTGTATCTCCCTTGTCGTCTACATAGTTCAGGTTCAGCTCTGCATCGTCGTTGCGTATCTCGCCCGTCAGCGTGGTGCGGAATATGGCTTGCGGGTTGCGGGGGCCGTTGATGACGCCTCCTTGCAGCTTCATGCGCGTGGTGTCTTGGCTGACGGCAAAGAAGATGGTGTCGAGTTGCAGCGAATCCATGCGCAGACCGTGGATGGCGGTACGCCCGTTGATGCCGCGCGTGGGGGTAAAGCCGAAGCGCAGTGTGAAGTCGTCGAAGGTGATGTCTTTCGTAGCCAGGAAGTAGCTGACGGGGTTCTGCTTGCCCGCCTGCAGATGCATACCTGCCGAGGGCAGGGCGTGCCGCAACTCGGCATGGTCGAGATGTTTATGCTCAATCTGGCGCATAAGGAGGGTGGCAAAACCCGTGCCCTGCTCCATCAGTTTCTTCATGGTGCTGCGCGCGCGGAACTGGAAGTCAAGGTCGCCCGCGTCCATCTTCATCTTGATGGAGTCGCGGCGCGCTTCTGCGCCAAGCGTAAAGGCAAACGGGCGTTTCAGGGGGCGGGTTGCGATGCCCAGTTTGTATAAGTCTATTTCCGATACGTTCAGGTCCAGCTTGCCGTCCAGATAGTTGCGGTCCAAGCGCATGTCGGCGTTCATGCCCATCTTCAGCAAGGGGTTGTCGCTCGTCAGGCGCGCACTGGCAAGGGCGGATTTCAGTCCGGCGGAGAGGTCGATGCCCGAGATGTTCCAGTGGCCGTACTGCAACTCGTCGAGCGAGGCGGTCAGCGAGGCGGTGGTGCGGCGGTCTTGCGGGAGGAAGCCCTTGCCCTTGGCCGAGAGTTTGACCGAAAGGGTGTAGATGGAGTCGCGGGGCAGGAAGTGATGCAGTTGCAGGTCGGTTACGGTGAGATCGGCCTGATAGGCTTCCGTCGAAGCGTTGTATTGCGCCAGAAGGCTGAGCAGACCTTCGCGTTCGCGCAGCTTCAGGGTGGCGTCGTAGCGGGGGCCGTCGATCAGGAGGCGCGTCTGGAGGTGCATGCTGTCGGGCACTACCAGTGAGCCGTCGGGGGTGATGCCTGTCAGTCCGGTGAGGAAGTTCAGGTTTTGGGTACGGACATCCAGGTCGATGTTTCCGTTGCGCGTCAGGCTGTCGGCCAGATTCCACAGTTCGCCGCCGCCATTGAGGGTGAAGGCTCCCGGGAGGTCGATATTGAAGCGAGATATCTGCATCTGCTTGAGGTTTCCTTCCGTTCCGGCACGGACGACGAGGGGGCGCGGGGGATATGCCTCCTTGAAGGTGTCGGGCAGGGCACCGGCGAAGAGCAGCACGTCTTGCTTGCCGATGCGGGCGTTGAAACGGGCGGTGAGGCGTCCGGTGGTGGGGATGTCTATCAGTTGCCAGTAGGTCTGTGCCGTAAAGTCCATCTCGCTATGCGGGGTGAGCAGGCGAAGGTGGGGCACTTGTATCAGGGTGGAGTCGGCGAAGACACGGCCTGTGAGCGAGGTGACGCTCAGTCCCGAGCGTTCGTTCAGGGAGAGTCCGCGGATGACGGCGCTGATATCGCGTCCGGCATAGTGCACGGAGTCGATGCTTGCCGAGAGGTCTCTCAGGGCGATGTGTGAGGGGTCGAAGCCCTCTGTGGCGGCGGGCGCGTTGCCGGAATCGTAGCTTAGGGACGTGCCGTCGAGGCTGAAGCGTCGGAATCCGTATGCCTGCGTACGGAGGTCGGCAAGGGCATCGGCTATTTCGGCATTGCCCAGGCGGGCTGTGAGCGACGTGGAGTCGAGGGGCATCTGCAAGTCTACGGAGACGTTCTTCAGTGCCAGCTTGTGCAGTGCCACTTTCCAGTTGAGGGCGGTGGCGGAGGTATCGGCATCGGCTGTGGCGGTGGTGTCGTCCATCATCACTTGTATATGGGTGTCGTTCAGTTCGATGCGGTCGAGGACGACGTCTTCCTTCTTGAGGTCGATGCCGTGGCTTTCGAGGAAGAAGTGTCCCAGCACGCCTTTCAGGTGCATGCCTTCTATGAGGTCGGCGGAGTTCAGGGATACGCCGTCGAGGGCTACTTCGTCCACTTCCACGTGTCCTTTTATCAGGGGCCATGCCTGCACTCTGACGTTCAGGCTTTTGAGCACGAGCAGGGTGTCGGGCACGCTGCGCGGGGGGAGCGTGTCGCCCGTCAGCGGACGGACTACCTGCACGCCTCTCACCAGCAGGTTCAGCGGGAAGCGCAGGTCTATCCGCTCTACGGATATGTCCATGCCTGTTGCTTCGGAGGCTATGGCGACGGCCTGTTTTCGTATCATGTGCTGCACGGGGGGCACGTAGAGCAGGACCATCAGTATCGCAAACAATATAACAGGGGTGAGCAATGTCCACGTCACCCATTTTATCCATTTTCTCTTCATGAGGCCGGTATTCGAAAGGTCGGTATTTAATCGGTATTTAAATTGTCACAAAGTAAACAAATTCTTCCGACATTTAGTTCCAGCCGCAGACGAAATTTTGAGGTTTTAAGGGTTTGAGGTTGTGAAGGGGCGAGTTTCGGGAGGTTGTGAGGGGTTGAGGGGGTAAGTATCGGAAGAGTTTAAGGGTTTGGGGTGATAAGTCTCGGAAGGGTTTAAGTTGGTAAGTTGATGCACTAATGAGGATAACTCAAGGATTTAAAGCCTCAAAAGCTTGAAAACTTAAAGACTTAAAAACTCAAAAGCTCAAAAACTTAAAAAAAGACATAGTTTTCCTTGCCGACTATAACGCATCGGGAAAAACAGCGTTTAATATTGGTTAACAATACGAGTCCGGAGTGTTAAAACAACAGGGTCGCTCACTCATCGGCCACTAAAAACGGCTTTTTAGTGGAGGTAGACTGAGGACAGAATGGAGGCAGAGCGTCCGGAAACGGGCACCGGAGGGGCAAAACGAAGCCGAAACAGCCGGAAAATGGAAACGGAACAGCCGAAAAAAAGACAAAAAAGAGGGAAAAAGGGCGAAATATTAGACTTTTTTAACCGTTTTTCGTGAACCGCTTTTTTTCCCACAGAACCGATACAGTGACTCTACGGAACCAGCACAGTGACTCCGCAGAACCGATGAAGTGACTCTACGGAACCGGCACACAGACTCCCCGCATACCCAGCGTGGCAGGAATCGGGTTTATCACCGCCCACCTCTTGCCCGTTATAGGAATATTATTTACCTTTGCAGCGAAAACAAAGAAACCGAAAGCATGTCACACTATTCCAACAACAAACTTACCGCATGGGTAATCGGCATCTTCCTGCTCCTGCCCTTCGGCCAATCCCTCTCTGCACGGCAGACCACCCGAAAAGACAGCCCCATACTCCCCGCCCCGCCCGCCATCGTGCAGACGGCAGAACATCTTCCAACCGAACAACTTACCTTTCCGGACTCCGTCGCCCTGTCGGTGCCCGAAACGGCGGAACACAGCGTGGCATCCCTCGTGGCATACATGAAGCAACACCTCAAGACGGAAGAGCAGCTGGCACGCGCCATCTACACGTGGGTCTCAAGAAATATTCAATACAATGTATACATCACCTACACCCCGAAATACGAGGAGATAGACGAAAAGAAAGAGATACAAAAAATCCTATCTGAACGCAAAGGTGTATGCCAGCAATACACACTGCTTTTCAAAGCCATGCTGCAAGAAGCGGGAATCGATGCCCACACCATCAACGGGTATAACCGCCAGAACGGCGTCCTGCTCCCCGACCCCCACCAATGGTGCGCCGCCCGGGTGAACGGCAACTGGTACATGTTCGACCCCACCTGGGGAGCGGGCTTCGTGGAGGACTACAAGTTTGTGCCCTCGCCCAACTATCGTTACTACAAACAGCCGTCGGACAGCCTGCTGAAGACGCACATGCCCTTCGACCCCATGTTCCAGTTTCGCGAACGCCCGCTGACCTACGAAGAGTTCGACACCGGAACGTTTGACGAACAGAAACCGATGCCCGTCTTCTACTGGCGCGACTCGCTGGAGCTATATGCCCGTCAGGACACGCTGCAACAACTGACCCGCGCCCTGCAACGGATGCAAACTAACGGGAAAGGCAACGATCTGGTACGTTACACGCTGGAACTAACCAAACAGAACATCCGCGTGGCAGAGATACAGCAAGTGCTCACCGCCTACAACACGGCAATGAACCTGCTGGGAGAGGCCGCCGATGGCATCAATCTGTTCATCCAGTACCGCAACAAGGCGTTCATCCCGAAGAAGAATGATAATGACATACAGCTGATGGTGGACATGCCGGAAAGCATGATCACCCGTGCGGACAGCTGCATCAACTCCATCCGCTCCGTGCCGGACCGATACCGGAAACAGATGCTCGAACTCAGGGAACAGATCATGGAAGTAGCCACAACGATATATAAGCACAAACTGTTCCTCAGGCAGTACTTCAAACTGCCCGAGAAGAAGAGAAAAGACCTGTTCAAACAGACGAAATAGAGGGGGGATTGGCGGATTAGTTGCACGTTATTTGTGAGGTATCTGTGGGGTATCTGTGAGGTATTTATGAGGTATTTGTGTACTATTTGTGTACTATTTGCACGTTATTTGTGAGTTATACCGACAGTAGTTTCTCCGCCTGACCTATCGCCTCTTCCACAAGCCCAAGCACCCGTACCCCTTTTTCTTTTATCGCCCCGCAGAAAGACATACTGCGCGAAGCCTCAAGCTCTTTCAGCAGAGCCACAAGGTCGCCAACACCCAACAGTGTGAACAGCGGCAACATCTTATGCCCCACAGCCGCCACTTCCTCCGTATCCTCCGCTTCCAACGCCCGACGCAAACGTTCGACATTGAGGCGCATCTCCTCCACGAAGCTCTCCAAGATGGAACGGGCAGCAGCGGCATCATCGCCGGAAAAGGCAGTAAGCGTACTGAAATCGAGCGTGCCGGCACAAGGCTTACCGACAGCCGGAGCTTCTGAAGCAACAGTCTCTTCCCCCCGCAGCTCGTCTACCAATTCGCGCACCGTAAACGGCTTGTGCAGGCATCCCGAAAAGCCGTGTTGCAGGAATTCTTCCCGCTGCATGTCGCTACGCGCCGTGACGGCTATCACAGGAATCTCCCGCGCCTGCGGAATGTTCGAAGCACGCAACAGCCTTAACAAATCGAATCCATTCATAGCCGGCATCTGCACATCGGTCAGCAACACATCGAACACCCCCGTGCGCAGAGCCTCCAGCAATTCATCCAATTGCAGACAAGAAACCGAAGTAAGCCCGCTCTGCGAAAGCATTGCCGCCGTAAGCGTAAGCTGGATACGGTCATCGTCAATCAGAAGCACTCGAAGCGACGGCAGACAAGAAGCGGAAGCTGAAACGGCAGGTTCTTCCTCACGTTCTGTTTCGGCGGCATCTCCTGCCTCCGCCACCGGTCCCACCGGAAAGAGCGGGATGCGCAGCGTAAATGTACTTCCCTCCCCAAGCCGGCTCTCCACCTCGATATGCCCATCGAGCAACTGCACCAGCATGCGCACGATGGAAAGTCCCAACCCGAAACCCTCTTCTCCCTGTGCGCCTGGAAGGCGGGTAAACTCTTGGAAGATGCGCTCACAATCTGCCGGTTCCATACCCTTTCCTGTATCGATGACGGAGAGTTTCAGATGGTCACCGGGAAAAGCGGCATCACCGTTGGACACGAAGCAGGCCGCCAGCGTGACGTCTCCCTCCGAAGTGAACTTCACCGCATTGGAAAGCAGGTTATTGACGATCTGCCTCAAACGCAAGGGGTCGCTGACAAATGTTCCCTTCAGTTCGGGAGCGATATCACACCGTAAAGAGAGCCCTTTGGCGGAAGTCAATGGCTCGAAGCTGACATGGATCTCTTCCAGCAACCGTGCGGGGTGGAACGTGACGCGGTTGATCTCTGCCTTATGCAGGTCGAGGCGATGGAAGTCGAGCAGGTCGGTCACCAGTTTCAGCAGATGTTCCGACGAGGTCTTCATGTTGTCGAGATAGAACCATTGCCGCTCGTCGACTGTGAGCCGCGAGAGCAGATCGGCATAGCCCATAATGGAACCTAAAGGCGCCTTGAAGTCGTGGGTGATGGCAAGCATCAGTTTCTCACGGGAGGCGAGCAACTCTCCCGCAAAACGGTTTGCTTCTTCCAACTGGTTACGGTAACGGTTGCTACGGGTGATGTCGCGCCAAATCACAATCAGGAAGATGACAGACAGGAGCACGGAACCTACGGCAATACCTGCTATGATCATCGCCGAACGGCGGCGCACAGATTTCTGGAACTCGGCCTCTTCGCGGGCATGCAGCAGGGTTTCCTGTTCGTAGCCCTTCAACAGGCTGTCTATGCGGGCTGTCAGTACATGGTCCTGATGTTGCAGGTTGCGCTTGCGCCGCTGCACGATGGTGTTGGTCTTCATCTTCTGTCGGGCAACCGTGCGCAACTTCTCGTGCAGCGAGTCGGCAGGATTATATGCATCGAGGATGGTGTCGGTGGCCACTTCGAGGGTGGTCTGCACCTGGACGGCACTGTCTTTCTTGGGTGGCACGAAGACTTCACCCAACCGGCGGAAGAAGCCTTTCTTCTTGGGCTGCGTCACCACGGTGTCCCGACGGGCAATGACCCGGCGTTGCACGCGCTGCTGGGTGATGGCGGTGTCTTGCTCGGCAAAAATCTGCTCCACCTCGTCGGCAGGAATCATATTCTCATTAGCCTGGTTCATCATGCGGAGCAAGCGGAGCGTGTTCTCATCTTTCTCCCGCAGGAGTGTAATCAGGCTATCCGTGCGCAGGATATCGCTGTTGTCGGACCCCATAAGGATTTCCATCTCCCAGCGCACGAAGAACAGGGAGCAGAGCAAAACCACCAGCAACACGGCGTAACCGGCAGCAATCTTCTTCTTGGAAACGTTGTTCATGACTTTTAATTTTGTTGTTCATGACTCTTAATTTTCAGGAATTATATTTCAAGGGGTTAACTCCATCTCTTGTCTTATAGCGGAAACGCAGCCAAAGCATGACGCCTGCACTAGTCAGTCCAAAGGGGAACGCCATCCAAACACCGACCGTGCCCCACTCCAGCACGATACCGCATAAATAGCCCACGGGTAGAGATATGACAAAATAGGCAATAAACGCAATAAGCATCATCGGCTTCACATCGGCAATCCCGCGCAGGGCATTGGCAAAACTGATTTGCAGACCGTCGCCAAACTGATAGATAAGAAACGGCAGAAACAGCGAAGAGACCACAGCGGAAACTTCCACACTATCCGTAAACCAACCTCCCATCCGACTACGGAACAGGAAGACAATGCTCAGAAGTACCACCGCCATAACCATTATCAGATGGAAACCGGCGTATGCCGAACGGCGCACATTCGTCATGTCGTTCTTCCCCTTGAAGTTACTAACACGAACAGCAACCGCCGCTCCCATGCCATAGTACATCATGAACGTGAACTGCGAAATGGTCAGCATGATCTGATGGGATGCCAAAGCGATAGTCCCCAGCCAGCCCACCATGATGGTGCTCAGGCTGAAAGAGGCTGTCTCCATCCCCATCTGCAACCCGACGGGCCAGCCCAGCGCATTGAGTCTGCCAAACATCTGCCTCGACCATCCCAAATGCCGGAACCCCAATCTGTACTCCAGGAACCTGCGGCTACGGGCAAAGATTAGCGCAAAGACCACCACCATGACGATGCGCGAGAACAGGGTGCTGACGCCTGCTCCCAACAGTCCCAGTTCCGGAACCCCCAGCTTTCCGTATATCAATACATAATTGCCCACGATGTTCAACGCATTCCCGCCAAGCAGCACCCACATGGCGGTCTGCGTATCGGTGATGCCATCGGTGAATTGCTTGAAACCATTGAAAAGCATCACAAACACCAGCGATGCCAACAATATCAGGAAGTAGGGCTTGATCAGCGGAATTAGTTCGTCGGGTTGCCCCATACGTTCCACATTGAAATAGACCACCGTCATGACAAGCATCAGCAACAATGCCACCAGCACATTGGCAAGCAGGCTGGAACGCAATGCCTGTCCCGCCTCCCTGAAGCGATGGTTACCATAGAACTCGCCCACCACGGGTGTCAGCCCGTAAGAGAAACCAGTGCTGAAAATAATGCAAAGGGTGAAAAGATTGTTGACGAAAGAAGCTGCTGCCAATTCCATCGTGCTGTGATGACCCACCATCAGCGTATCGGCAAAACCAAGTATGATGACACCCAGCTGGCCGATAATGATAGGCAGTCCCAGATAGAACAACGCTTTATAGTGTTCTCTATATGTTTCTATGAGTTTCTTCATGAATATTCAATACTTAGAAGTGAAGCACAAATGGCAATTATTGTTTATTCTTACAACAAGCAATGTTTTGCCTTATAACATTCAATGCTTTGCCTTATAACAAGCAATGTTCTTTCTTATAATAAAGCACCACTGAATTCTCCTCACGGAAAGTCTCCCGTGCCACCCGCTGCAACTGTTCTGCCGTCACCGCACGATGCCTTTCCACTTCGCGGTCTATATCTTCCGCCTGTCCGGTCAGCTCGAACCATGCCAGGTTGGTAGCTACATTCAGATAGTTGATATTGTCGAATATCTGCGTAGACTCAAACTTATTCTTGACTTTCTCCAACTCCTGTTCCCCTACGGGCGTCTGACACAACTCTTCCAACTCGCGAAGCACGGCAGCTTCCGCCTCTTCCAGCGACACACCCGCTGCCGGTTTTCCGCTGATGTGCAGCAGTCCGGCATCGCGTGTTCCCGAAATGTAGGCGTCAATGCTGGAAAAGAGTTTCTGCTCCTGCACCAGCTGTCGGCTCAGCCGACTGGAACATCCGTTGCTAAGCACATCGGACAGGATATCGAATGCAAAATAATCGGGATGTTCGCGGTTGCACATCGGATAGACCATGAAGAGCGCATCCAAAGGTACCGGACGCTCCACCGTCAGCCGGCGTGCCTCTGTCTGCTCCGGCTCTTGAGGCAGCTGCCTGGGCGGCACGTTGCGACGCGGCACCGGACCGAACCATTTTTCTGTCAGTGCCACGGTCTCTTCCCACGAGATATTTCCGGTCACCGCCAGCACGGCATTGTTGGGGGCATAAAAACGATAAAAGAAATCCTTCACTTCCTCCAGCGTGGCTTGCTCAATGTGCGACAGCTCCTTGCCGATGGTAGGCCAGCGATAGGGATGCACCCGATAGGCCAACGGACGGAGAAGGTGTCCGACATCTCCGTAGGGCTGGTTCAGGCAGCGTTGCTTAAACTCCTCTATCACCACGCCACGCTGCACATCGAGGCTCTGCTCGCTGAAGGCCAGTTCCAGCATGCGGTCGGAATCCAGCCAGAAGCCGATCTCTACATTCGATTTAGGGACAGTCAGGTAGTAGTTGGTGATGTCATTGTTTGTCCAGGCATTGTTCTCGCCGCCCGCCGACTGCAACGGGGTGTCATAGTCGGGTATATTCGCCGAACCGCCGAACATCAGATGCTCGAACAAATGGGCAAACCCGGTATGTTCGGGATGTTCGTCACGGGCTCCCACATCGTAGACGATGTTCAAGGCAACCATCTGCGTACTGCGGTCTTCGCTGTGCACCAACCGCAGTCCGTTAGAGAGGCAATGTTTATTTATCTTCATAAGAGGAAGCGTTATAGCCTGAAGGATATGCCGGTTTAATCCAGTACTTTCACTTTGATAATCTTCACATCCTCTTCCGGGCGGTCATTGCGATCGGTCTTCACCTTCTGAATCTTGTCTACCACATCCATTCCCTCCAGCACTTCGCCGAACACGGTATATTCACCGTCCAGATGCGGGGTACCGCCTACCGTGGTGTAAGCCTTCACCTGCTCCGGCGTAAAGCGAAATTCCGGCATCTTCGCTACTTCCGCCTCAGCTTGTGCAAACAGCGTGTCCTGCAAGTTCAGCAGTCCGTCTTGATCGTTCGCCTTGCGCATCTTATAGATCTCCTTCATGTGCTTCTGTGCCAAAGTATTGAACACAGTTGTCAGGCGGTTCTGGTTCATCTGATTCTCCATGCTCAAAAGGGTGCTGTCGCTATACACCTTCCCGGTGACAATATAGAACTGACATCCGGAAGACTCCTTATTCGGATTCACATTGTCTCCCATGCGGGCTGCCGACAAGGAACCTTTCTTGTGGAAGTACTGTGGATAGACAAACTCGGCAGGAATGGTGTAGCCCACATCGCCCGAGCCCAGCATCTTGCCCTTCGGGGCATTCTTCGATTCGGGGTCGCCCGCCTGTATCATGAAGTCCTTGATGACGCGGTGGAAAAGCGTACCTTCGTACGTGCCCTCTTCCGCCAGTTTGATGAAATTATCACGGTGCTGCGGCGTTTCGTTATACAGTTTCACGATGATATCTCCCGCAGAGGTCTCAATCTTCAATTTGGTTTCTTGATCCATGTTTCTGTTCTTCTTTTGTCCCGACTGGCAAGCTGTTACGCTGCAAATCAGTATGGTTAATAATAGAATGAAATTCCTCTTCATATTGCTTTTTATTTTAATTAATGGTGCAAATATACGATTTTCAGACAAAACGACTTACCTTTGTGTCAGAAAAGAGACAAAAGACAAGGCAATGAAATCTATACTCATCGTTGAAGACGACATCACTTACGGCATGATGCTGAAAACCTGGCTGGGCAAGAAGGGTTTCCAAGTGACCTCGGTCAGCAGCATCGCCCACGCCCAGAAGCACCTGGAGACGGAAGGTGCCGACCTGATTCTGTCCGATCTGCGCCTGCCCGACAAGGACGGCATAGACCTGCTGAAATGGTTGGGCACTCAGGGGATGTCCGTCCCGTTCATCATGATGACCAGCTACGCCGACATCCAGTCCGCCGTACAGGCTATGAAGCTGGGCGCCAGCGATTACGTTGCCAAGCCTGTGAATCCCGACGAACTGCTGAAAAAGATAGGCGAGACGATGCAGCAACCCGCCGCCGCGTCCCGACCGACTGCCGGAACGGGAAAAGCGTCCTCCGTCCGTCCGCAAACTTCAGCGCAAGATGCCCCTTCCGACTATCTGGAAGGAGAAAGCGATGTCGCCAGACAGCTATACAACTATGTCCGGCTGGTTGCCCCCACCAGTATGTCCGTACTCATCAACGGGGCGAGCGGAACGGGAAAGGAATATGTTGCCCACCGCATCCACCAACTCAGCAAACGCGCCGGACAGCCTTTTGTCGCCATCGACTGCGGCTCCATCCCGAAGGAGTTGGCTGCTTCCGAATTTTTCGGGCACGTGAAGGGTTCGTTCACCGGAGCACTGACCGACAAGACGGGTGCCTTCGTTGCCGCCAATGGCGGGACGATCTTCCTGGACGAGATAGGTAACCTCAGTTATGAAGTGCAGATACAGTTGTTGCGTGCCTTGCAGGAGCGGAAAATCCGTCCGGTAGGATCCAATAAGGAAATCACAGTAGACATACGCCTGGTCTCCGCCACCAACGAAAACCTGGAATACGCCATCGAGAAAGGCACTTTCCGCCAAGACTTGTTCCACCGCATCAACGAATTCACTCTGCGCATGCCTGAACTGAAGGACCGTAGGGAGGACATCCTTCTCTTCGCCAACTTTTTCCTCGACCAGGCCAACCGCGAACTGGACAAGCAGTTGATCGGCTTCGATGATGCCGCCTCACGGGCGTTGCTGGAGTATCACTGGCCCGGCAATCTCCGGCAAATGAAGAACATCGTACGCCGCGCCACTCTCTTGGCACAAGGCAAGTTCATCACCCTGAACGAGCTGACCGAGCTCCATGAGTCTGCACAACCCCGCATCAACCTGCCCCTGCACAATGAGGAGACCGAGAAGCAGCAGATCATCGAGGCACTGCGCCAAACGGGAAACAACAAAAGCCGCGCCGCGCAACTCTTGAAGATAGACCGCAAGACGTTGTACAACAAGCTGAAACTTTATAACATAGAAAACCTTTAAGAAAGGGAAACGCCCATCTGTACTTTCCCCGCCCAGCAGAATGTATGCCGCGCCACCCGTGCCATACCTGTCACATCTCCTCTCCACCATACCTCCGTAAAATCTCCATGTCCTATAGCATGGAAAAACTATGGAGAAGATATGGAGTTAGTATGTACGGAGATGGAAAGTGTGGAATAATTCCCCACCCGATTCCACACTTTCTACACTATTCCACAGCTTTCCACACTTCCTGTTTCCACCTATCAGCATAGCAGTCAATCATTTAACCATTCCGTCACATTTCTGGCACCAGCTTTGCGAGTACTTATATGTAAGTGATGAACTTACATGAATAAAAAAAGAAACCTAAACCCAAAACTTATATATGATATTGTATAACCCATAAAAAGCAAATGATTATGAAAAAGTTAGTATTAGTAGCAGCCCTGTTTATGTTTGTTTGTGGCGGTTCTTTCTTGGCAAATGCTCAAGACCCTGTGAAGACCCAGCAACCGGCAACGGAAAAACCTGAGAAAACAACGGCAACTGAGCCTGCCAAGGAAGAACCCAAAGCAGAAGAGCCGAAAGCTGAAGAACCGAAAGCAGAAACTCCGGCAAACGACACTCCTGCAACGGAAACTCCAACTACTGAAACACCGGCACAGCCTGCTAAGTAACAGTAAGCACTCTGACATAAAAGCCGTTCCTCCCTTGTCTATTCTGAGGAACGGCTTTTATTGTTTTTGTGCAATACCTATTTCTTATTATCCTTCACCATCTTCCTCCATCCTATTTACCCACATCTAGCGATTTCGCACACGTCCCATTCTATTTAACTTTGCCGACAAATTGATTGAAATGTTTTGCAAGGTTTTATATTTTATTCTATTTCTGTTTATCAGCCACTTGACTGTCTCCGCCCAACGGGGATATACCCTCACAGGAACAATACAGGATGCGCAGACCAAGGAACCGCTCAGCTTTGCCACCATCCAGTTGCAGACAGCAGACAAGACTTGGTACGGTGCCCTCAGCGATACAAACGGCAGATATACGTTCACCAACTTGACAGCCGGAACCTATACGGCAAGCGTCTCATTCTTAGGTTATGACAAGTCAGTAAAGACTTTCTCCCTCTCACGGAACACCACCCTGTCTTTCAGCCTCACCTCGTCGGTTACGGCGCTGAATGAGGTAGTCATCACCGCTTCGGAGTCGAAAGGGCTGACCAGTGCATCGAAAATAGACCGCAAGGCCATGGAGCACCTGCAACCAACCAGCTTCACCGACCTGCTGGAACTGCTGCCCGGAGGGAAGTCCGTCGACCCTAATATGGACAACGTCAACCTGATCAGGATACGCGAAGCAGGAAGTACCAACGAAGCGATCGCCTCGTTAGGTGTAGGATTCGTGGTGGATGGCATGGCGATAAACACCGATGCTAACCTGCAATACCTGCAAGGCACCAGCCAAGCAGACAAAGAGTCCGTCTCGAAAGGGGTAGACATGCGTACCCTTTCGACAGACAACATAGAAAGTGTGGAAATCATCCGTGGAATACCCTCGGTAGAGTATGGTAACCTGACCGGAGGGCTGGTGAACATCAAGCGGAAATCGAGCGCCTCTCCCCTGACCGCACGTTTCAAGGCGGACCAGGTAAGCAAGCTCTTCTCCGCCGGAAAGGGATATGCCATCGGCGGTACCCGCGTCCTGAATCTGGACCTCAGCTATCTGGACTCGAAAGTGGATCCGAGGGACAGCCGCGAAAACTACAAACGTATCACGGCATCCGCACGCCTGAACACCAACTACAAGGCAAGAATCGGACACATCGACTGGCGAATCAATGCCGACTACACCGGTTCGTTCGACAACGTGAAGCAGGACAAGGACGTCACCGCCAAGGAGGATTCCTACAAGTCGTCTTATGACAAGATGACGCTGGGTAGCGAGTGGATACTGAAGCGTCCCGAACACTCCTTCCTGCGTCAGTTGCGCGCCAACACTTCCGTGTCGCAGGAGTTCAGCCGGATCGAGGAGCGGAAGTCCGTATCGCTGGACCGCCCCACCGGCATCCCCAACAGCCTGATACAGGGCGAAGCCGACGGGCTTTACCTGCCCTACAACTATGTAGCGGATATGCTTATTGACGGCAAACCCTTCTATGCCAGTGCGAAAGTAACCGGCGACTTTGCTTTCGGATGGTTAGGGAGTTCGCATACGCTGAAAGCCGGTGCAGAGTGGAACCTGAGCAAGAACTTCGGCAAGGGACAAGTGTACGACCTCTCCCGACCGATACAGACTGCTTCGACCACCCGCCCAAGACGCTACAGCAAGATACCGGCACGGCAGGATGTCTCTATCTACGCCGAAGAGCAGATGAAGTTGCCGCTCGGCAAACACGAAATCCATTTGTCGGCAGGTGTACGCGCCAACACGCTCGCCGGATTGTCCGGCAAGTTCGCCATGCAGAGCAAGTTCTATTTCGACCCGCGCATCAACCTGAAATGGACTCTGCCCGCCCTCGGACGGGAGGAGGAGTGGCTCGTTGACATTTCCGGCGGCATAGGCTGGCTGTCGCGGATGCCGACCACGGCGCAACTCTATCCGGACGCTCTGTACGTGGACGTCATACAGCTGAATTATTACCATAACAATCCCGACTTCCGCCGCATCAACATGATGACCTACAAGTGGGACAATACGAACTACAACCTGAAACCGGCACGCAACCGGAAATGGGAAGCAAGGCTGAACATCGCCCGCGGTGGTTACGGATTTTCAGTCACTTACTTCCAAGAGCGCATGGACAATGCCTTTCGGGATGTCTCCTACTATCGGACGCTGGCTTATAAGAAATATGACACATCGACCATCAACTCTTCGGAACTGGCGGGACCGCCGGCCTTGGAGGGACTGCCCTACGCGGAAGACAGCCTGATCAATGCCTACCGGACGGCAGGCAACGGCACCCGAGTACGCAAAGAGGGTGTGGAATTTACCTTCCACACGCCACGTATCAAGCGGTTGCAGACGCGATTCACGGTCACGGGTGCCTGGCTGAAGAGTACCTACAGCAACGGCGTGCTCCTGTGCAGGGAATCGTCAGTGATGCTCAACGGAGAACAACTGAAGTATGTGGGGCTGTATGATTGGGATTCCACTTCGCGGACGCAGGAGGCATTCAATACCAACGTTACGGCCGATACGTATCTGCAAAAAATCGGTATGTCCTTCTCGCTGACTGCGCAGTGCATGTGGTACACCAGCAGCCAGCCGCTATGGAACAGTGGCATGCCTGTCAGCTACGTGGACAAGGCGGGAAACGTACATCCGTTCACCGCAGCGGATGCCTCCGACGCACAACTGCAACATCTGGTAACGCGATATGGAGACCGCTACTTCGACCGTGTGACCGTCCCCGCCGAGATGAATGTCAACCTGAAAGCTACCAAGAGAATCGGGAAGTACATGGAGTTGTCGCTCTACGTCAACCGGATATTAGCCGTGTCGCCCGACTACCATCGGGGAAACCAACTGATAAGGCGCGTCACGAATCCTTATTTCGGTATGGAGGCGAATTTGAGGTTTTGATATAGACTAAGGAATTATACTTTAGGAGTTAGAGAAATTATCACTCCAAAAACATAACTATAAACATAAAACAATAAAGTAAAATGAAGAAAATAAAGTATTTAGTAGGGACACTCCTGTTGACAGGAAGTTTTGTCCTAATGGGCTGCAACGATGACGATGTGGCAATGACTCAAGTGAATGCAACCCTGAACATCAGCTGCAATATCGGAAACGATCTGACGGTAAAGACAGGGAGTTATACATTCACCAATGTCAGCACGGGTACTGAAACGACAGTGGATTATGGCGCTACCCTGACCCGCGCCGCTGCGGAAAGCACTCTTGCCAGTCTGACGGACGGACTGTATAACGTGGCTTTCGTAGGTACGGCAACCTATACTTACACCGAAACACAGATAGTGGACAAAGAAGAAGTGGAAGTGGAGAAGAGTGCCGAAGTCAATATTCAGGGATCGCAGCAGAACGTGGAAGTGAAAGGCGGAAACGTAGCCCTGAACTTGACCGTTTATGTACAGAACAAGGATGAAAAGGGTAACTTCGTGATTGCGGAGATATTCTCCGGCGGCTCACTCTATCCTGAGACGAACAGGCAGTACAATGGAGACCAGTATATCCGCATCTATAATAACTCTTCCGAGACGCTATATGCTGATGGATTGGTGTTGCTGGAATCTAAATTTTCTACTACGCAGAAGTTTGAATATACGCCTGACATCATGGCCGAAGCTATGGTCGCACAGTCAGTAGTGCGCATCCCCGGAAGCGGTAAGGAGCATCCGGTACTGCCAGGCGAAAGCATCATTCTGTGTGATAACGCCATTAATCATACAGAGGCTTTACCTTCTTCTATTGATTTAAGTAATGCTGATTTTGAATGGTACACGATCGGTACATCATCTCTTCCCGATGTAGACAATCCTGACGTGCCCAATATGGAAATGCTCTTCAACTATTCACTGACAATCTGGGTGTTATCAAAGCAAGGGAACCGGGCCTATGCCATCGGCCGCATACCGGAAAATATCAGTGCAGAAACATATATAAAAGATTACGAATATAAAGCTACCTATGAGAATGCCGGAAAGACAATGCCATTGAATAATGCCTACAGTTTCCCTAACGAATGGATTATCGATGCCGTCAATTTGAGTCCGAAGAGTGCATACGTATGGAATGTGGTAAGTCCTGCCCTTGACATGGGATATTCTTATATAGGAGAAAGAACTACTGTTGTTGAGAATGCAGGCAAGGCCGTTGTCCGTAAGGTATCTTATACGACCGAAGATGGACGTACCGTATTGCAGGATACTAATAACTCCAGCGTAGACTTCCAGGCTTCTGTGCGCGCCACATTATTACCTGCCCAATAATCGAAGAATGAGCATGAGACCACGTTTCCTTATCCTATCGATGACTACTATAGCCTGCCTGTTACCTATCAGGTTAATAGCTATAAACATACAGACAGTAGAGTCAATGGCGGCAGATACACTGACCGCCGGAGAGAAGCTGACTGTCGAGCAAAAGTTGTTATCAGAATACAGTCACAGTACCACATTCTGCAAGCAGGCAGGACAGAATATTGCCATTCGCTATGACTTACGTCCTTTCAGCCTGACCACCGTCAGCTTGAACGGACTGTATGAAGAGCGGGGCAATGCGGCATTGGCTCAGGAGGGAAACGGGGAAAAGGGCTTTAGCGCAAAGGTAAACTCTTCTGTCGTGCTAAACCAACATAACCGACTCTTCGGGACTGCCTCCTACCGCAACGGGCGCAGGGAGAACGTAATATGGAATGAAAATTCGGACTATTCGCTGCTTTATCCGTATGTGGTGGGCGACTCCATCGGCGGATACATGAAAGAGGAGGCATACCAATTCTCCGGAGGATATACTCACCGGCACGGTAAGTGGACTGCTGGGGCCGAAGTGGACTATCGTGCCGTGATAGCCTATCGCGACAAGGACCCGCGCCCGCGTAACGTTATCTCCGACTTGCGGGCAAGCCTCGCCCTGTCGCGCCAATTGGGCAGGAAATACCGGCTGGGACTTTCGGTACAAGCACGCCAGTATAACCAGAAAAGCGACATCAGGTATCTGGCCGACAAAGGTTCTACTTCTGTCTATCAGATGTTAGGGTTGGGAATGGATTATGTGCGCTTTGCAGGCTCGCAGACTTCGTCCCGCTACATAGGTTCGGGCATCGGCGGCAGCATAGACCTGCTTCCGACAAACGGGCATGGAGCATGTGACGGTTTTTCCGCCTCACTGCGCACCGACTATTTCCATCTGACCAAAGAACTGCCCAACGTCAACTATGCCCCTATCAATGAGGTCAAGCATACAACCCTCTCTCTCGAAAGTGCATGGACACACCGGAACAGGGAGTGGGAATATGGGGTACGTCTGCTCGCCGCATGGCAACAACGCACCGGCATTGAGAATATCTTCGGCGATCCGACCGGAAGTGCTTACCCGAAAATCAGCAGTGTGGCCCAATATAAGAACCATACTCTACAGGCGGCACTGAAAGGAATGATAGGACAGCGCCCTGACGGCGCACGACGCTGGGGATGGACCTTGCTCCCTACCGCCAGCTATGGGCAGACCAAACTGGAATATAAGGGGAACGGCCGCTACGTCGAGATAGCCTCTGCCCACGGCGGACTGGAAGCGCAATCCCTCTGGAAAATGTCGGGAATACTGCTTTCGGCAAGCCTTGCCGGAGGATATACCGCCAATGTGAAGTCCGGTTATTCACTGACAGGGTTGGATAGCAAAGGTTCGGTAAGCACTACCCTGCTCTCGAACATCGACTACCTGAGTGACGGCCATGCCTCCCTTGCCCTCGGACTGCGCGGGGACTATGCGGTCAACGACCGGTACGCCGTGTTCCTCTCAGCCCACTGGCTACATCAGGAGTACAGCCGATGTGGAGGGACAGACCGGATAGAGGTGTCCTTGGGAGTTACTTTCTAAAGGAATGCTCCTATGGTTTGGCGAAAAGCTATTTTACCCTATCTACCGGGTAATTTACCGTTATAGGTTTGCTAATGTCGAGAAATATTGCGAATATTGCATACGGGGCGTATCATAGCTCTTTAGCTATCCGATTCCGTCGACAGATGAAACCAATGAATCATTAACAATAAAACAATAACAACAATGAAAACAAAAGCATTATCAATCGCAACTACCCTCGTGGCATTATTCTTCATCGGAACCTCTTGCAGCAACAAGCAGAAGAACGCTGAGAACACTGAAACCACCGAACAAGTCTCCGGCGCAATGGAAATAGACGCCCTGCTGGCCAACGCCGAATCGCTGACCGACCAGGAAGTCACCGTTGAAGGTGTATGTACACATGCCTGCAAGCACGGCGCCACAAAAATCTTTCTGATGGGTAGCGACGACACACAGACCATTCGCGTAGAAGCTGCCAAGCTGGGTGCGTTCGATACCAAGTGCATCAACAGCATCGTCCGCGTCACCGGCATCCTGAAAGAACAACGTATTGACGAAGCCTACCTGCAACAATGGGAAGCCAACCTGAAAGCCGCTGCCGCCGAGGAACACGGTGAGACCGCTGCCGGATGCGACAGCGAGAAGAAAGCACGTGGCGAAACGGCAAACACTCCCGAAGCCCGCATTGCAGACTTCCGCACCAAGATAGCCCAACGCCAGGCAGAAACAGGAAAACCCTATTTGTCATTCTATTATCTGGAAGCAGTAAGCTATGAAATTCAGTAAGGTAGCCACCGTGCTCCGCCGATGGAGCCGACTCGTTCATCGGGATCTTTCGTTCTTCTTTTCGGGGATGGTATTGATCTATGCCATCTCCGGCATTGTAATGAATCACCGGAATACGATCAATCCCAACTACTCGGTCGAGCGGCGGGAATACAGCATCACGGAAACAATGCCTCCACAAGCCGGAATGAAGAAAGACGATGTACTGCGCCTGCTGGCACCGCTTGGCGAGGAAAAGAACTATACCAAGCACTATTTCCCCAAGGAAAACCAGATGAAGGTATTCTTGAAAGGCGGTTCCAGCCTGGTGGTGAATCTGTCTACTAAGCAAGCAGTCTATGAGAAGTTGACCCGCCGTCCTCTGCTCAGTGCCCTGACAAAGCTGCACTACAACCCCGGAAAGTGGTGGACACACTTTGCAGATGTATTTGCTGTGGGGCTCATCATCATCACCGTCACAGGACTCGTCATGGTGAAGGGAACCAAAGGCTTATGGGGACGCGGAGGCGTAGAGTTGGTAATCGGTATTCTTATCCCCTTGCTGTTTCTCTTTCTATAAATGATACGAGACAACAATAGAAGCCGAATTATAACGTTTTTGAGCCCCAAAGGACATATCCGATAAGCATCTGATTACAAACAACATACGAGCAGGTTATTTCTGTTGTATATTTAGGGTACCTCAGTCATATACTTAGGGTATCTCTGTATACGACTGAGGTACTTTCTGTATATGTATCAGATCGGTCTATCGTTCTTTTGTAACAAATATTCACCCCTTTCATTCGTGCTTCTGCCATATCTATATTTAAAATAAAATAAGTCAATGGAGAATATTATTGAATGCAATAACCTGACGCACTATTATGGCAAAAGGTTAATTTACGAGAATCTTAGTTTCAGCGTACCGAAAGGACGCATCTTAGGTCTTTTGGGCAAGAACGGCACAGGCAAGACCACTACAATCAATATCCTAAGCGGTTACCTCAAACCCCATTCCGGTCGGTGCTCCATCTTCGGGCAGGACATACAGACAATGCATCCCGACACACGCCGCAACATCGGCCTGCTCATCGAAGGGCACGTGCAGTATCAGTTCATGACCATCCGCGAAATCGAGAAATTCTACTCCGCTTTCTATCCGGGACAGTGGCGCAAAGAAGCCTACTACGACCTGATGGACAAGCTGAAAGTGGCTCCCGGACAGCACATCTCGCGCATGTCCTGCGGACAACGCTCGCAGGTCGCCCTCGGCCTCATCCTGGCACAGAACCCCGAACTGCTGATTTTGGACGACTTCTCCCTCGGACTAGATCCCGGCTACCGCCGTCTCTTCGTGGACTATCTGCGCGACTACGCCCGCTCGGAGAACAAGACCGTCTTCCTGACCTCGCATATCATTCAGGACATGGAACGGCTCATAGACGACTGTATCATTATGGACTATGGTCGCATCCTCATCCAGCAACCCGTAAAAGAGCTATTGGACACCGCCCGCCGCTATACCTGTACCCTGCCCGAAGGTTACAAAATACCCGAAAGTAGTGCCCTGTCCGAAGGCAACAAGGACTTCTATCATCCGTCTGTCATCAGAAATACCTTGGAGACATTCTCTTTCTTGAGTCTGCCCGAAGTAGAAGAACACTTCAAAGCCCTGCAAGTGCCCTATAGCAACTTGAAATGCGAAACTACAAATTTGGAGGATGTCTTCATCGGACTGACAGGGAAATATTAGAGAGTTGCAACTCTCCAGTTAATCAGGACTATCGGCCAGTAACTCCCTAACTTACAAAACAATTTTTAATAAAACAACAACCCAATTATGAACGCTATATTTTATAAAGAATGGATCAAAACACGCTGGTACTTGCTTCTTGCGCTCCTTATGACACTCGGCTTCGCCGGTTACTCAATGTTGCGCATCAACCGCGTAGTCAACATGAAAGGCGTAGAACACGTCTGGGAAGTAATGCTTACACGAGATGCCTTGTTCATCGACTTGTTGGAATACATCCCCCTGCTGATCGGAATACTGCTCGCCTTAGTGCAGTTTATGCCCGAAATGCACCGTAAATGTCTGAAACTGACTCTGCATCTGCCCTATCCGCAACTCCGCATGATCAACCTGATGCTGCTCTACGGCCTGTCAGCACTACTTATCTGTTTCGCCACCAACTATCTGCTGATGGGTGTCTACATGCAACACATCCTCGCACCGGAACTGTATTCACGGATTCTCCTGACAGCCCTTCCCTGGTATCTGGCAGGCATTGCCGCCTATCTGCTACTCTCGTGGATATGCCTCGAACCGACATGGAAACGCCGTGTCTTCAATCTGGTCATCTCAGCCCTGCTGTTGCGTATCTTCTTCCTTGCACCGGCACCGGAAGCCTACAATGCCTTCCTACCCTGGCTGGCAATCTACACCCTGTTCACTGCATGTCTCTCATGGTCGTCTGTCGCACGGTTCAAGGCTGGTAAACAAGATTGAACTGGGCGAACAAGGTAAAACAAGATCACATAAATGAATGAGAGCAAATCTGTAAATGAAATCAGACAAGTGAATCTGATTAAGCCCTCAATAAAGCCAAACAGATTAACAAGGTCAATTAGCTCATCAATTTCTCTTTCTAAGAATCCTCAAATTATCTTTTTAAGAATCCAAAAGACAATGAAACATTTTAGCCAAATATTTTTATATCTCACTATCGCATTACTCCTTATCTGGCAATTGCCGTGGTGTTACTCTTTCTTTGCAGCGAAACCCTCTAAATCTCCCTTCTCCATGTACAGTACCCTTATTGATGATTTTGTCTCCATCGGTCAAGAAGAAGGCAAAGGCGTAGTACGCCACGACCAATCCGGCAATACGTACACGCAAGAACAAGTGGACAGCATTCTTCCTTTCTTCTACATCCGTCAGCTCATGTCGGACGAACGGTTTCCGGACAGTATCAAAGGCGTTGCCGTCACTCCGCGCGAAGTACAGACCACCAATTTCAATTTTCGCTCCACACCATCGGATATTAATGCTTCCCGGATAAAACTTTATCCCTTGTTGGAGAGCATGTCGGGACGCGTAGACCTGACGATGCCTGATGACGTGTTCCGCATCACCAGCAAAGGGATTGAATTTATCAAAATGGCAACCAATGCCATAGACACCCACAAAAGCCGGCAATTCACGGAAGCAATGCTCAAAAAAGGCTTCAAGTTCCCCGCACAGCGAGTTGCAGGCAACCCGACAACCCGCAAGGAGTATGACGAAGGTTATCTGCTCTTGGATAATGAAGGCAAGCTTTTCCACCTGAAGCAGACCAAGAACCGTCCTTACGTACGTGCCATCCCCCTGCCCGAAGGCTTAAAAGCGAAGTATCTCTTCATCAACGAATTTAGAAGCCGTAAAACGCTGGGCTTCCTGACCGATGCGGATAACAATTTCTATGTGCTGAACAACAAGACATACGACTTAGTCAAGACCGGAGTTCCCGCCTTCAATCCGGAACAGGATGCCTTGTCCATCTTCGGTAATCTGTTCGACTGGACTGTTTGCGTTAAGACCGACAAAGCCGATGAGTATTACGCCCTGAATGCAGACGATTATTCACTTATCAAGTCCGTCAGTTTCCCAACGCAGGACGGAACAGTACCAGGATTACGGTTTACGTCTTCACGGGATAAATATGTAAGACCAAGATTATAAATAAAGGAATCCCTATTACCAATTACGCAAATGTGGGTGTGTCAATCTTGTTTTTTTGACACACCCACATCTACGTAATTCATTATGCTAAGATTCTTTATACTTCATATCATCCTGACCTCTTGCCAAAGCCTCGTCTTTGGCACTGGTGCCTCCACCTCTATTACTTCTTTCGATACCGGATGTACAAAACGGACGAAACGTGCATGCAGGCAGATACTTCCATCCGGATTGGAGCGTGCCGAACCATACTTCAGGTCTCCCTTGATGGGACATCCCATCTTTGCCAACTGGCAACGTATCTGATGGTGTCGTCCGGTCTTCAAATCCACTTCTAACAGAAAATAGTTCTCCGACCTACCTATCATACGATAATGTAGAATTGCTTTTTTACTTCCGGGCACCTCTTTATCATAAGCATAACTCTTATTCTGCTTCTCATTGCGTACCAGATAGTTCACCAATTCTCCTTCCGGTTCCTTCGGGGCATCTTTCACAATAGCCCAGTAGGTTTTCTTCACCTCACTATTCTTGAACATTTCATTGAGGCGGGACAATGCCTTGCTGGTTTTGGCGAACACAACAAGACCGCTCACGGGGCGGTCCAGTCGGTGAGTGACACCGATGAAGACATTTCCGGGTTTCTGGTATTTCTCTTTCAGATACTGCTTTACAATTTCCGAAAGCGGCGTATCTCCCGTTTTGTCTCCCTGAACGATCTCGGAAGCGGTCTTATTGACTATAATTATATGATTGTCTTCGTATACGACAGTCATACGCGTTCTTACATATTCATACCACCATCTACCTGGATCACCTGTCCTGATACGTAAGAAGACATATCGGAAGCCAGGAAGGTAGCTATGTTTGCCACGTCTTCGGGAGTACCGCCACGACGCAAAGGAATCTTCTTTGCCCATTCGGCTTTTACTTCATCGGGCAATGCGGCAGTCATGTCGGTCAGGATGAAACCCGGAGCAATGGCATTGGCACGGATACCGCGGGAACCAAGTTCCTGAGCAATAGATTTAGCCAAAGCAATCATACCAGCCTTAGAGGCTGCATAGTTAGCCTGTCCGGCATTGCCATGAACACCCACTACAGAGGCCATATTGATAATGCTACCTGCCTTCTGACGCATCATGATCGGTGTACAGGCATGAATAAAGTTGAAAGCAGACTTCAAGTTCACGTTAAGAACCATATCCCACTGTTGTTCGCTCATACGCATCATCAGACCATCGCGGGTGATACCTGCATTGTTTACCAGAATGTCAATACGTCCGAAATCGGCATGAATAGCTTCTACGACTTTCGCCGTGTCTTCAAAGTTAGCGGCATTTGAAGCATAACCTTTGGCCTTCACGCCCATTGCTTCGATTTCTTTTGTTGTATTCTCTGCATTCTCATCAATTACCAAATCCGTGAATGCGATATTCGCTCCTTCAGAAGCAAACTTCAAAGCGATAGCCTTACCAATACCGCGTGCAGCACCGGTAACAATGGCTGTTTTTCCATCTAATAATCCCATACTTTTTAATTATTGGTTAATATTTTCTTTTCTACGCAACGCCCCAAACACGATGTTGACTACGTACCTATCACGTTCTTCATCAGTCAGTTTGGCTCCTATATGTCCTCTTATGTAAGGCACTTCGATACCTTTCACGCAATAATGCACCAGTTCGGCCGTCATATCAACATCATCTACCTGAAATACTCCTTTTTCCACACCCTCTTGCAGTACTGTCTTGAACAGTTGCAATTCTTTGGCATCAAATCGCTTACGCACTTTCTCCACTCGCCATATATCGCGGAAGAAAGTGGCACGAAGGGTTCCATTTCGGTACACAACTTCTTTCACCGCATCCAAACGGGTGTAAATCATTTCAATAATCTTCTGATCGGGCGAAATATCCTTTTCCGCTACTCTCTTCATCACATCCAAAAGGATCTCTAATTCGCTCTCGACAACAGCCGTATAGATTTCTTCCTTGCTTTTAAAATAGGTATACAGGGTTCTTCTACCTTTTTTAGAAGCAAGGGCGATATCATTCATCGTGGTATTCTCAACTCCCATTTTAGCAAACAGCTGACGGGCCACATCCACTAATTTAGCTTTTGTCTTCGATACAGTCATATATTAATAATTGCACATTGCATAATAATTTGAGCAAAAGTAAAACTTTTCCGCATACCACACAAGAATTCATGCATTTTATTAACATTCGGGCAGAGGTACGTTCTTTTTAAGTAGAAATATTATCTCATTATTTATCAACGCATTAAAATACTCATTTTGTTTTTTTAATAAAAATATGATGGATTTTCTTTGTTTATTCAGCTAAAAGCAATACCTTTGCACCCGTTAAACATCGCGGAGTGGAGCAGTTGGTAGCTCGTTGGGCTCATAACCCAAAGGTCATTCGTTCGAGTCGGATCTCCGCAACTACAAATAAAAAGACCGTTAAAAACGGTCTTTTTTCGTATTCCGAGTATTCTGTCTTTTTTATCTATATTCCCATCAATAAATGCTCAGCTCCTTATTCTATTTGAAAAAACAGGAGACAAACATCATCGTTACAGAACGAATGCTTTTATCTTATGAAACAAATAAAACCATCTCATAAGCTGAAAAAAATCATCTCGTGAGATGAACATTTTCACCTCACGAGATAAATATTTTCAGCCCACGAGACGAAAATATTCAGCCCATGAGACGAAAACAACCATTCCCACTGCCGAATTTCTACAGTACCAGCCATCTGTTTTTTTCGAATGAAGACTTGACAATCCGTACAAACACAACACAGATTGTATCAGGAATAGCTTTTTTATTCTCCGTTCCTGATACAATCTGATGCTTCTCTATACAATCCGACGTTTCTCTCTAATTAAGCAACTGCTTATTCTGTCACTACAATCTTTGCCGCCCGATCCAATCTGATGTTCAACAGAGCCTTTTCCGACTGGGGCATCCAAATCACCTCACGGCATTCACCCTTTTCCAATATACATTTCTGTTCATTGGAAGCATACAGATATTCCGTATCAACGTGGAAAGCATCTGATTCTACAATCCAATTATCAATTTCATCAAGATTCAGATGCAAATGCAAAGCCTCACCGCTATTGAAACGCAAGTTGCCGGATTGGGCAGACAATGCCTTGAAACGACAATTCTCCACCTCTGTATAAGCATCCGTAGAGAAGGCCAAAGAGTCACGCTCCAAATCCTTGAACGTTACAGGTTGAAACTTCAGACAGGAAGTAACCTGCTGGACATTGGCAGGAAGGTAAAGTACCATCTCTTCCGAACGGACATTAACATATTCAATACCACAGTATTCTCTCTCCAATTCGCCCTTGTCAAAACGTAACGAAATGCGCAAAGTATCTCCCACTGAGTCTAACGACAAATAACGCTCCAGCCCAGACAGGCAGGACAAGCTACCGGTCAGACTGTCAGTAGGAATAACTCTCAAAGGAAAGAAGGCAAACGCAATCCGTTTCATGTTTCCATTATCACAGACTATCCTCCTGTCCGATACAAATTGTATCACCTTACAGTCCGGCAACGAGACGCTCTTTCTCTCCCCACCAATCTCCATGACAGAATCGTCCTCACTGATTATCAATGCGGAAGCATAGAATATACAGCCGCACACTGCAACCAAACCAGCAAGCAACATTCCCAATATGATATAAGTTGTTCGTTTCATAATCTTCTTCTTTTATTTTTGTTTTTCACTAAATTCACGGTACATGGCAGACAGTTCCTTTGCCGAAATGCCAAGAGTATACATCTGCTTGAAAAAATAATCTATCTCTTCTTCCATAAAATACTTCTTTTTCAACGACAATATCAATTCGCGGGCACCAGAAGAGACGAAATAACCGATGCCACGCTTGTTGTAAATCACCTCTCGTGACTGCAGGTAATCGTACGAACGCATCACCGTATTGGCGTTCACCTCTACCACAGCCGCATATTCCCTGACCGACGGTATGCGCTCTTCTTCGCGGTATTGTCCGAAAAGCACTTCGTCACAAATACGGTCTGCTATCTGAAGGTAGATAGGCTTGCTTTCTTTAAAGTTCATAGATTACCAGCGATTGATGATTTCTGACTCTTTGAAACGGAAGTAGGCAACTATCCAGTTGAACAGTGCCATGACGAAAAAGGCTACCGTCAACCAATGTGCCAAGACATCATCCGACAGGCTCGAATTCACTCCGCGGGTGCCACGGCCTTCGAACAGCTGGTATGCCAATGTAGAACCTACCAGGGTATAAATGACGATGACCGCAATGATAGCCGAGAAAGTCTTGACGAATGCATTCTTCGGCCAGATTGTGCTGCCCAATATAAACAGGGAGTGGGTGAAGAAATAGATACTTATTCCTAAGAGCAAACCGTCACAACTCCGGAAAGCGGCCCAATATTGTTCTGTTCCCACCAGATGAGACAGAGGAGTCGACGAAATAATGTCCTTCAGTTCGGGATAGCTGACTAGATATACTGCTACGCGTGTCCAGTCTGCCATCTTGAAAGCGATCAAGAAAACAATAAGGAAGCCGAAAGTAAAGACCAACCAGCGGGAGAAGTACTTCTCGAACATCGTGGCGGGCGTCATCAGCACGGCAATCCGGTTGGTTTTCGACTTCATCCGCTCCATAATGAACGAGGCACTCAGCATGCCCATAATCACAACTGCCCAAAGAAAAACAATCAGTTCGGTCGACCACATCGGGTCAGCAAGTTCTCCTTTACTCAACAATCTCTCCGGATGGTTATATTTCCAATAACCGCTCCACACAAAAATGATTGCCATGATGCCATACATCATGATAAACCGCAGCAGATTGGTCTTCCAACTCTCCACCATCTCCTTGCGGCATAAGTTTACAAAGCGAGATGCACTAAAAAAAGTATCGCGTATCATTGTTCATGTTGTTTTGAGTTAAACATTCCTTTGATTTTCTCAGGCGCTGCAAGAGCGGCGCTGAACAGCAGTTCAAGATTGATCTCCGATTCTTCGCCGTACGTATTAGACAGCATCAAGAAATTGCCCTGCACGGAGGGGAGTGCGTAGATTGCCTCTTTCGCCAGCTCACGGTCGTCGCTTTCGGTGAAAAGGAATTTGTTGCAGATGTCTGCCGTGGATTCGTCAAGCAGGACACGGCTGTTGTCCATGATCACCACATGGTCCAGTATCTTGTCGATATCTCTCACCTGATGGGTGGAGACGATAATTGTCCTGTTGTCCGACATGCCCGAAGCAATGAACTTACGGAACTGGCTCTTCCCTGGAATATCCAAGCCATTGGTAGGTTCGTCCATCAACAGCAATGAGGTGTTCGTGGCAAGTGCAAAGCTCATGAAGACTTTCTTCTTCTGCCCCATAGACAGGGCACCCAAATCGATGTCCTGATCCATCTCGAAATAATGCAAGTATTTCACCATGTCTTCCCTGCTGAAACGAGGGTAGAAGGGACTATTCAGTTCCACATAACTGATTAAGGAGATGGGCGGCAACTCAAATTCTTCGGGAACCAGAAACATATCCTGTAACGTGATCGGTAACCGACGGCGTACATCGGTGTCATGGAACATCACTTTCCCGCTTTTCGGGGTTAGCAGACCGCTCATCAGATAGAGTAGCGTGGACTTACCGGCACCGTTCTTGCCCAGTAATCCATAGACTCTACCTTTCTCCAATGAGAGCGAAAAATCGTGCAAGGTATCTTTCTTGCCTCGACGATAGCTGAATGAAATGTTTTCTATTTGTAGCATACTTATCTATTTTTTAGGAAGAAAGGATCCAAAAACAGGATATTCGGAAGCAGGCCTGTCAACCGGAATCTGTATTTAATCCGTTCCAATTATAGTGTATTAGTTTAATAGTACACCGCAAAGATAGATAAAGTTTTTAATACTCCAAATATTCTTTCCGAAAAAAAATACAGCGACCTCATCAAAACGTACCCGAATGGAGAGATAGTGAATCCGCCCAATGCAATGCCAATCACCGATAGTACAATTTAATGGTATAGCTTTTCTGCTTTTGGTTATTATCGCTATATTTGTATCTGTCTGAAAAAAAGGAGGCTGTATGGTCAAACAGAAAAAACGGGATAGCCATTGACTTCGAACGTTCATACTTCCATGAGAGTCCCGATGCCCCGTCCATGAAAGAAGAAAATGCTGATAAGCCCAGTCTCATCGGCAATGTACAAAGCCTGAAACTATGCAACCAACGCAACTGGATTCCTAAAAATCCGATATGCCTCACGCGCGGCATAGCCAACTGCTATGAAAACTCGCGGGCAGTGATCGAGAGCATGGAACAGGAACTTAAACCGGAACTGAACCGCCGTATGCGTCCGGAACTGTATGGAAATGCCGTCAATGAGATTATACTCAACTGCTCTTTCAGCTTCTACGACAACTATCACTGCAAAACCAATTATATCATCGCCGACGAAGCACTGAAACTGAAGCAGAAAGATTTCTATCCCGTACTGCTCAGCATGTTTTCAGAGAAAGAGATCGAAGACAATGGGTATTATCTCAGAAACCGTTTTTCCTACGGTCCGTTCCGAAGTGACACGGGAACAACGCGTGTCGGAATCGTGTTTGAAAAGGAGTTTAGCGAACAGCCGCACCAGAAACAAAAACAGCTATTGTGCAAATACCTCATCCATGCCGTGCAGCAGGTTGCCAAACGTCTGTGTCGAAAAACAGATTACAACTTCTCCCTGCTGACAGACGATTTCAGATCAATTCTGCAAGATTGGTGCGGATAAAGGAAGAAATAGATACTTGATAGTTAATCCGCGTTAAAGTGAGATTTTCAACCCTTTAGCTTTCAATAATAGTAACATGGAGGTAACCAACTGAATTCTAAGTGCCTTCTTGTGCCATGTTTGGCAGCAGGCTAACTTTGCAACCGAAAATCAAAACAATAGGAGAAATAATTATGAAGAACTATCAGAAAGTTAATGTCCCCGTTGGTGAGGCACGCGCTGAGTTGCACAATTCATTGAATCTGACCGGTGCAGAAGTATCTATCAATAACCTTCCGGCTGGTGCAGGAGTACCTTTTATACACTCACACCAGCAGAACGAAGAAATTTATGCCGTACTTTCCGGACGCGGCACTATGATGATTGACGGAGAGACAGTCGAATTGCAGGCCGGTGACTGGCTGCGTGTAGCACCGGCAGGAGAACGCCAATTGTCTGCTGCTACGGACAGTGCCATCTGCGTCATCTGCATCCAAGTAAAAGCCGGATCTCTGGAAGGCTTCACAATGACGGACGCAGTAGTGAAATAAACCGGTATATCAGAACTCACCACAGATTACGCAGAGCGGAAAGTGGATAGATGGCAAGCGCGTTATAGGCACCATCTATCCACAAATGCTCCTCATTGCCCAGATAAGGCATCAGCAATATGAGGGTGATCAGCAATGAGCACCACCAGAAACCGGCTTTGAATCGGATACAAGTCTACGTAGTCTGCAATGCCAAACGAAACATCACACTGGACGACATAGCCCGCCACGTAGGAATGAACCGCACTCCTTTCTGTCTCTTCTTCAAGAAAGCCAAAGGCGTCTCACCAAGCGAATATGCCGCTTTGTCAGACAATTTTCAGCCTACCGCTTTCATACAGAAAGAATAATGAATATCTTTGAGGCATTATTTATTCATAAAATCAACAAAACAGAATTATGAGAGTTAGCAACAAATCGACTGTGAAAATGGGAGCTACAGGAGTAGCAGTCATCGGAGTTATCGTATTGTTTTTAGTCATGTTTGCCGTAGAGCGTATCGACTCGGGACAGACAGGTATCATCGTCAACCTGGCAGGTAGTGAACGTGGCGTAGACGATGCCAAAGTGGAGACCGGATGGGTCATGTACAACCGCTTCGCCAAGCAACTTTTCGAATATCCCGCCTTCGCGCAGATTGTGGATTATGAACCTTTCGACATCCAGGACAAGAAAGGCACCATCTTCAAGACCGATCCTACCATCGAGTATTACATCGAACGGGACAATGCCAAGATAGTTTTCCTGCGCTACCGCAAGACCACCGAAGAATTGGAGCAAAGCGTCATCCTGACGGAGGTGAAGAACGCTTATAAAGACGTAGCAGGCCTTTACGAAACCGACTCGCTTATCAACAACCGTCCCGCCTTTGAAAAAGAAGTGGAAGAACTGCTGAAAGAGCGCCTAAGCAAACGTGGTTTTACCTTCACCAATATCCAGTCTTCCGTAAAACCCAATGAGACCCTGCAAGCCGCCATCGACGCTAAGAATACGGCCGTTCAGAATGCCTTGAAGGTGGAGAATGAAAAGAAAGCCGCCATAGCCGAAGCCGAAAAAGTGGTAGCTGCCGCCAAAGGTAAGGCAGATGCCAACCGCATCCTCCAGCAAAGCATCACCCCAGAGTTGATCCAGCTGAAAGCAGTAGAGAAATGGGACGGGAAATTACCGTTGTCAACAAGCGGAAATACTTTGCCGTTCTTAAAACTACAATAAAGAGAAGAGCAAACTATCACCAACATTCCTTATGCAATTTGAGTAACAAAAAACGTTCTGCATAGGAACAAGATTTTTCAGTCTCTTTTTATATCACACTTGAGAAATGTATATGAAAAGAGACTCTACTCGTTTAAAAAGCCCGAAAGCACAGAACTGCAAGGACACAATAACAGAGACGCTTGTCCCACAAGAAAATCCCAGGTTTCGTCATAGCAGTTCTCATACATAAACCATCCCAGCACGCTTCACCCTATGCATAGTAAAAAGGGATATTATCAAATTCCTAAAAGAAATTGAAGTATCTTTCCATTGTCAATAGACAATATATCGAATAAGGTTTTAGGACGCTGATTCTCAATCACCCTGTTTCTTATTCTGTATAAACTCTAATTATCAATTGTAATATC